>Ga0335076_10002865_pt1 | contig 17206 bp, 10 predicted proteins | sample Lox_Sample_25_FD_206717 | JGI IMG/M metagenome (GOLD analysis project Ga0335076, IMG submission 206717) | Soil microbial communities from Loxahatchee National Wildlife Refuge, Florida, United States - Lox_Sample_2.5 | ecosystem: Environmental > Terrestrial > Soil > Wetlands | place: USA... | reverse complement strand
ACACGCTCTCCGGGGCGATGGCCATCGCCGCGGCCCAGGTCGCCAAGCTCCAGACCGCCCTGGCTCCGATCGACGCAGCTTTCAGCTCCTCGACGACCGACACCGCCAGGCGCGCGGCTCTTGAGGCCGCGATCCCGACTGCCCTGCCCAATCTATCTGCCACCGACGGCGACACGCTGCTGGCTCTCGATCCGACGCGATGGTCCGTGATCGAGTCGGCGGCCGAGTCGGCCGTCAGTCGCGGCGAGTCGGTCGAGCTTCGCGACTCCACGCTCGCCACCGGCCAATCTGAGCTGGCCGTCGCCTACCTGCCGACGGGGCTGAGTCCGAGCGAGGCCGCCCTGGTGGTCGACATCGCCACGCCGCTGTACGTCGCCAACTCCCACTACAGCGCCGCACTCACCCAGCAGGCCCGCGACAAGGCTCGCTCCGACACGGCCACGATCTCCGATACGGTCAAGGCCGGCCAGATAATCGTCGACCAGGGTCACGTCATCAACGCCGCCGAGATGGTCGACATCAGTTACTTCGGTCTAGACCGATCGAGCGTGGATTGGGGCAAGGCCGCGGCCTGGATGCTGCTCGGCACGGTCGTGACCGCCCTGATGCTCGGCTGGCTCTGGCGGTTCCGGCCGGAGTACTGGGCCCGCAGCCGGACTCTGGTCTTGATCGCCATGATCTTCCTGATCTCGGTTCTGGCCGTGAAGCTCCTGGGAGGCCGGGCCTGGCTGCCCTACCTCATACCGGTCGCGGCGGCCGGCATGGTGCTCACGGTGCTCCTCGACGCGGGCGTGGGCGTGGTCACGGTCGCGCTCCTGGCGGTCCTGGCCGGGCCGGTGGCCGGCTCGTCGACCGAGATGAGCGCCTACGTGCTCCTGGGCGGGCTGGCCGGGATCCTGGCGATCCGCAAGGGTGAACGCCAGCACTTCTTCGTCCAGGCCGGCCTCGCCGTGGCCGTGGCTGAAATTGCGGTCATCGGGACGTTCGCCTTGATGGGCGCCCACGACACTGCCGGGACGCTCCAGCTCTGCGGCGCCGCCGTGGGGGGCGCGGTGGTGGCTACCGTCATCACCCTTGGCAGCTTCTCGCTGCTGGGCAATCTCTTCGGGATCCTGACCGGGTCGCAGCTCCTGGAGCTGGCCAACCCGTCGCAGCCTCTCCTCCGGCGGCTGCTGACCGAGACGCCGGGGACCTACCACCACAGCTTGATGGTCGGGAATCTCGGCGAGCGCGCGGCCTCGGCCATCGGCGCCGACCCGCTGCTCGTCCGCGCCGCCGCCTACTATCACGACATCGGCAAGCTGGCGAATCCGCTGGCCTTCATCGAGAACCAGTCCGGCGGCGAGAACCTCCACGATCAGCTCGACCCCGCGGTCTCGGCTACGATCCTCAAGCAGCACGTCAGCGACGGCATCGACCTGGCCAACAAGGCTCGCCTGCCCAAGCCCCTGATCGCCTTCATACCCCAGCACCACGGCACCGCGATCCTGGGCTACGTCTACGGCAAGGCTCGCGAGCAGGCTGCCGCTCCGTTTGGCGGCGAGAAGACGGCCGCCGGCAAGGCCGCGGCCGACGCGGTCGACCAGCGTCGATTCCGCCATAACGGGCCCAAGCCGCAATCGCGGGAAGCCGCCATCCTGATGCTCTCCGACGGGGTCGAGGCGTCGGTCCGCTCGCTATCGAGTCGCGATGAAGCCACAATACGGGCCATGGTCAGCCAGATCATTCAGGAGCGACTCGGCGACGGCCAGCTGAGCGAATGCGACCTCACGATCCGCGACCTGGAGAGGATCCACGAAGCCTTCGTCGGGCAATTGCTGGGTATGTACCATGAGCGGATCGCATACCCTCAGAGCAAGATCGTCGAGCTCGAGTCGCGTCGCGAACGTGGCCTGCGCAAGTAGAGGAGAGGGGTCCGTCATGGGGGTTCGAGAGGGCCTGCGGTCCCGTCCGAGAGCCTACGCATGACGCGAGCCGAAGAGCGCCCGGATCCGGCCGAGATGGCGGGCCCGGCCTCCCGCGCGGTCGACGGCTCGGCGCCCTTCGACGCCGCCGAGGGGCCGACCTACTCGACTTACCTGCCGCCTTTCCGGATCGACATCACCGTCCGGCCGAACGTGGTGAGCCCCGCCTCGCGTCATCGTCTGGCCGCCGCGGTCCGAGCCGGCCTCGACGCCGCCGGCGCTCCCGGTCCGGCCTCGATCGGCGTCGTCCTGTCCGCCGACACCGAGCTGGCCGAGCTGAATGCGATGCACATGGGCGCCAGCGGAGCCACCGACGTGCTCTCTTTCCCGTTCTTCCCGCCCGAGGCCTTTCCGCCGCACGAACGCGGCGACGACATGCCGCGCGACCCGTGGGTGGCCGCGGCCCTCAAGCAGGCCTTCGCCCTGCCACCCGGGCTGCGGGCTCACCTCGGCGACATCATCGTCTCGGTGGAGCGGGCAATCGCCCAGGCCGCCGACGGCCGCGGCGGTCAGACCGGTGACGTACGCTGGGACGCGGCCGATGAGCTGCTCCTGCTGGCCGTCCACGGCACGCTCCACGTCTGCGGTTGGGATCACGCCGAACCGGTGGAGGGGGCGGCGATGCGAGCTCTCGAGCGGCAGGTCCTGGCCGCGCTGCCGCGCCACGACGGCCACGACGCTCCCGTGCCGGCAGACGGCCGCGACCTCGAAGACGCGGGTTGACTCGAGGTCCCCATCCGCACGGCGCCGGCTGCCGGACCGGTCGGCGCTCTCCGGGCGGCCCCGGCGGCCACGCCTGATACCATCCCCGCAGGCCCTCCGGCAGGTGATCGGCTCGAGCAACCATGGTCGGGCACGCACCGTCCAAGCCGGATCAGGGCTTGTTTGCGTGTCGCACGCGGCGCGGCCATCAGGTTGGAGCAGCGGTGAAGATCGTCGTCGGGCTCGGCAATCCGGGCGCCCAATACGAGAAGACGCGCCACAACATCGGCTGGATGGTCCTGGACCGGCTGGCCGACAGGGCCGGCTGGTCGGGCAAGGGCCGGACGCGCGACGCCTCGGCGATCGTCCAGGGCCGCTACCTAGGGCTCGACCTGACCCTGGTCAAGCCGCTCACGTATATGAACGAATCAGGTCTGGCGGTCCGCAAGGTCCTGGCCCGGGAGCGCGCCCCGCTGGTGGAGATGCTGGTCGTCTGCGACGACTTCGCCCTCCCCTTCGGCAAGCTGAGGTTCCGCGAGGGCGGCAGCGCCGGTGGCCACAACGGCCTGCGCTCGATCATCGAGGAGCTCGGCAACGAGCAGTTCAGCCGGTTGCGGGTCGGCATCGGCGATCCCGGGCGAGACGCCATCGACCACGTCCTGAGCCAGTTCGGGCGGGGCGAGAAGGCCCGTCTCTCGGAGCTCCTCGACGCCGCGGCCGACGCGGTCGAGGCCTGGGGACGGGACGGCACCAGCAAAGCCGCCAATCACTTCAACGCCTTCGAGCTGCGACCTTCCGACGACGATCGCTCGGCCCCGCCCGGTGCGGTCGACGGTCCGCCCGGACCGGATGGCATCCGCCGAACGAGGACCGGCTGGCGCAAGGCCAAGCCACCGGAAGGCGTCGAATGAGCTACCGGGGCGGGCGGCCGCTCCGGCGCCAGATCGACGCGTCCCTGAGCGGCGCCGCCGATCCGCTGGGCGAGGAGGGGCTCGGCCTGCCCGACAAGCCGGGCCGGCCCGAGGACGACCCCGACTTCCCCGTCGATCCCGAAGCGCCGGCCGATCCGGTCAGGCGCGGCAAGCGCGGCCGCGAGCGCCACGTCGACGCCGAGATCAAGGCCGCCTATCTGGCCTCGCAGGAGGCGAAGGCGGCGGTGGTCGACGTTGCCTCGGCCGGCTCCGGGCCGACCGCCCGCCGGCTGCCCGACCTTCGCGCCCTGCCCCCGCTCCTGCACGCCAGCGGCGCCTTCGCGGCCCTCCGCGACCGGCTCGGGACCGACGGTCGGGCCCTGCCCGGGTCGGGACGTCACGCCTCCGTTGCCGCCGTCCCGCACGGGGCGAAGACGTTCCTGGCCGCCGCCCTCGCGATCGGCGACAGACCGGGCCCGGAGCGTCGCGCCGCCACGACGGCGGCCGCCGCCACGGCCGCGGTCAGCCCGTTCCCGGGCGAGCGGCTGGTCTGGGTGGCCCGCGACGCCGAGATAGGCGATCGCGTCGCCGAGGAGCTGCAGGCCTGGCTCGGCGACCCCGAATCGGTGGTCGTCCTCGAGCCCCGGACCGCCCTGGCCTACGAGCGCAGCGAGCTGGTCCGCGACGAGACCGCCGCCCGGGTAGCCGCCCTGGCGGCCTGGCGGTCGGGCCGGGCGCGGGTCCTGGTCGCCAGCGTTCAGGCGCTCCTCCAGCACACCCTCGATCCCGACGAGCTGCCGGCCCGCCCGAGCGTGCTGCGGGTAGGGGCCCGCATCCACCAGGACGAGCTGCTCCACGACCTGCTCGCCCTCGGCTACGACCCCGTCCTGGAAGTCGCCGGCCGGGGTGAGTTCGCCCGCCGAGGCGGACTCGTCGACGTCTTCCCGTCGGCCGCCCAGCTGCCGATCCGGATCGAGCTGTTCGGCGACGAGATCGACTCGATGCGCGTCTTCGACCCCACCGACCAGCGCAGCCTCCGGCCCGTGGATGAAGTGGTGTTGCTCCCCGCCAGCGAGTTCCTCGTACCCGCCGGTGGGATCGCGGAGGTGCGGGCCCGTGTGGCGCGTCTGCCCGGCCGGGCATCCCTGCCCGACCGGCTGGCCACGGATCTGGCCCGTTTCGAGGAGGGAGTGCGAGCCGGGACCGGCGAGCTTGGCGCTCACTCGGGCCACCTCCACGATCTCGCGACCGCGGCCCGGGCCCTGGACACCGGCGACGCCGCGGAGGTCTGGACGGCCGTCCTCTGCCCCGCGACCGGGCTCGACCACGTGCCGTTGGAGACGCTCCTGGTCCTCGACGAGCCGGGGGATATCGCCGACGCCGCCGATTTCCTGTGGCGTCAGGCCGACGAGCGGCGGACCGAGCTGGTCGGCGCGGGCGACCTGCCGCAGGCGTGGCCGGAGGCCTATCTGAGCCCGCGCGACTGGAAGGCCCGGCTGCTCCGCGGCCGAACGCTGGAGCTGACCTGGGAGCCCGAAGGCGCGCCGCCGACGGGCGGCGGAACGCCGATGGGCGACATCTTCGGCTGGCGCGAACCGGCGCTTTCGCCGGCCAGGACGGCTCACTTCGCCGAGACGGTTCGGGCCTGGACCGAGGAGGGCGATCGCCTCGTCCTGGCCTCGGACCAGGCGCCCCGTCTGGCCGACCTGCTCAGCGAGGGCGGACTGCCGACCGGCGTCGTGGATCGCCTGGCCGAGGCTCCGGCGAAGGGGACGCGCAATCTCGTCGGGCGGAGTCTCAACGGCGGCTTCACGGGCGGCCCCGACGGGCTCAAGTTCGTCACCGACCGCGAGCTGTTCGGGTCGGTGCGCGTTCGCCGTCCCAAGGCCCTCCGGCGAGTCGTGCCTCGCGACGTCCTGGAACGGCTGACCCCCGGCGATCTCGTGGTCCACGTCGACCACGGCATCGCCCGCTACGAGCGGATGCTCCGCCGCGGGGTCGCCGGCGAGGAGCGGGATTACCTCGAGCTGAGCTTCTCCGGAACGGACAAGATCTTCCTGCCGGTCGAGCAGATCAACCGGATCAGCCGCTACTCGGGCGGCGAGAACCCGGCGCTCTCCAGGCTCGGCGGCGCCGACTGGCTGCGGACCAAGCAACGGGTCAAGAGGGCGGTCACCGACCTGGCCAGGGAGCTGCTGGAGATCTACGCGGCCCGAGCCGCCGCGCCGGGCGTCGCCTACCCGCCGGACACGCCCTGGCAGCAGGAGCTCGAGGCCTCGTTCCCTTACGAGGAGACGCTCGACCAGCTCCGGGCCACGGCCGAGGTCAAGCTTGACATGGAGGCCGGCCGGCCGATGGACCGCCTGGTCGTCGGCGACGTCGGCTACGGGAAGACCGAAGTGGCGCTCCGGGGCGTCTTCAAGGCGATCCAGGGCGGCAAGCAGGTCGCCGTGCTCGTGCCGACCACCGTCCTGGCGGCCCAGCACTACGCCACGTTCAGCCAGCGCTTCGCCGCCTATCCGGTCACGGTCCGGCTCCTGTCGCGATACGTCGCCGCGCCCGAGCAGGAGGCTACGATCCAAGGCTTGGCGGCCGGCTCGGTGGACCTCGTCATCGGGACCCATCGGCTGCTCAGCAAAGACGTCCGGTTCCGCGATCTGGGTATGGTCGTCGTCGACGAGGAGCAGCGCTTCGGCGTGGCGGCCAAGGAGCGGCTCAAGAAGCTCCGCCGCGAGGTCGACGTCCTGACGCTCTCGGCCACGCCCATTCCGCGGACGCTAAACCTGGCCCTGGCCGGCGTCCGCGATCTGTCGCTGATCGAGACTCCGCCCGAGGATAGGCTGCCGATCCAGACTCGCGTCGCCGAGGCGTCGACCGGTCTCGTCCGCGACGCGATCCTGCGCGAGCTCGACCGCGGCGGGCAGGTCTTCTTCGTCCACAACCGGGTCGAGACGATCGAGGCCCAGGCCGAGCAGCTTCGCCAGCTCCTGCCCGGGGTCCGGATAACCGTCGGCCACGGCCAGATGCCCGAGGGCCGGCTCGAGAAGGTGATGCTCGCCTTCGCCGGCGGCGAGACCGAGGTCCTGGTCTGCACCACGATCATCGAATCCGGGCTGGACATTCCGAACGCCAACACGATCGTCATCGACCGGGCCGACACCCTCGGCCTGGCGCAGCTCTACCAGCTTCGCGGCCGGGTCGGGCGGTCGAGCCGGCGGGCTTACGCGTACTTGCTGTACCGCCGCCGCGAGAAGCTCTCGGACGTGGCTCGCAAGAGGCTGCAAGCCATCTTCAACGCCTCGGAGCTGGGAGCCGGCTTCCAGATCGCGCTTTCGGACCTCGAGATCCGCGGCGCCGGCAACATCCTGGGCGCGGAGCAGCACGGCCATGTCGCGGCCGTCGGCTTCGACCTGTACACACGTCTGCTAGCCGAGGCGGTCGAGGAGCAGAAGGCCGAGTTCGAGGGCCGGCCGGCCCAGATCGAGCGGCCCGGCGCCACCGTCGACCTGCCGGTGGACGCCCACCTGCCCGACGACTACGTGCCCGAGACCTCGCAGAAGCTCGAGCTCTACCGGCGGCTCGGTCGAGTCGGCTCAGCCGGCGAGCTGGCGGCCTTCCGGCAGGAGCTGCTGGATCGGTTCGGGCCGATCCCGGCGCCGGTCCTGCGTCTGCTCGAGGTCGTGGAACTGCGCCTGGCGGCCGAGACCGCCGGGATCGTCTCGCTCTCGCGTGAGGAAGGCGAGCTGGTCGTCAGGCTGGGGACGCTGTCGCGGGCCGCGGCGATGAGAGCCCTGGCGCCGATGGGGCGCGATGTGGTCCGCTTCGGAACCAACCAGGCCCGCATCCGGCTGCCTCGCGACCCGGCCAGGTCGTGGGCAGTGGCTCAGTCCGTGGTCGCGCGACTCGTGCCCGCGGCCGAGGAGCAGCGAGTCCAGCGCGAGCGTGCCGCGCTCGCCCAGGACCGGGCGGAATAGAGCGTGGCTCGGACCCGCGGCTGAGAGCCCCGCCCGCCCCGAGACCGGCGAATCGCGTACCCTATGCACCGCCCGCGGAGGCGCGGGCTGAACCCGGTGGGGATCGTCACGGGCAACCGGTCGGCCTCGTCGCACCCCAGCGGCAACGGCGACGCGGGGCGGCTCTCCGCTGACGCGCCGCAAGAGACCCGGCCGGGAAGGACCTGGGATGGACCAAGCGGAAAAGCAGATATCGGGCTACGCGCATCCGAAGGAGAAGCGCGCCGCCGCCGAGAAGGACGGCTTCCGCCCCGATATCGAGGGGTTGCGCGGCGTGGCCGTGGCCATGGTCGTGCTGTTCCACGCCGGTCTGTTGTCGCAGGCCTCCGTCCAGCTGACCGGCGGCTTCATCGGTGTGGACCTCTTCTTCGTCATCTCCGGCTTCCTGATCACCGGCCTGCTGATGCGCGAACGGGAGACCAAGGGCCGGATCAGCTTCTCCCGCTTCTATGCCCGGCGGGTCAGGCGGATCCTGCCGGCCGCCGCCGTCGTGCTGGTGGTGACGCTCGTGCTGTCGAACGGGCTCGTCACGCTGGTCGATCGATCCTCGACGATGGAGGACGGCGCTTCGGCCGCCCTGTCGATCGCGAACATCCGCTTCGCCATGACCACCGACTACTTCAACCCGGTCAGCTACTCGCCCTTCCTCCATTTCTGGTCGCTCGGCGTCGAGGAGCAGTTCTACTTCGTCTGGCCGGCGCTCCTCACCGTTGTCGCCTGGAAGTGGCCCAGGCCTGGCGCCGCGGTCGCGCTGACGTTTGTGATCGTGGTGTCCTTCGCGGCCAGCCTCGCCTACACCGAGAGTTCGCAGGCGGCGGCCTTCTATCTGCTCCCGACCCGTGCCTGGCAGCTCGCCGCCGGCGGGCTGCTGGCCGTGCTTTCGGGTTCGCTCGGGAGCGCGCCCAGGCTCATCCGGTCGATCGTTGGCCGGCTGCTGGGATTTGCCGGCTGGGCCGCCCTCGCCGGTCTGGTGACGGCCGCCTTCGTCATCGATCAGAACGTCATGCCCTATCCGGGTACGGCCGCGATCGTGCCCACGCTGACGGGCGTCGTGCTCATCGCCTCCGGCCAGGAGCGCACCGGCCCGGGTCTCCTCCTGCGATTGGCGCCGGTCCGGTTCCTGGGGAAGATCAGCTACTCGCTCTACCTCTGGCACTGGCCGATCTTCATCCTGGGCGGGTTGTTCCTGTACGGCCCCGTCCAGCAACCCCTCGATCCCGGCCAGGCCATCGCCCTGGCGGCCCTGGCGGTGCCCGTGGCGGCGCTGAGCTGGTACTTCATCGAAGAGCCGTTCCGCCGCGGTGTGGTGCCGCTACCCAGGCCGAGTCGAGTCGTGGCCGCCGGGCTGGCCGTGATGCTGATCGTGGCTGCGATCGGGACCAACTTCGATTTCGGGGCGCAGTCGGCGCTGGCCAGCCTGAGTGGCCCGGTCGACACCGCGACTCCTGTCACCACGGAGCTGCCGACGGACACGATCGCGCCCTCGCCGACGATCGTCCTGCCGACGCCGACGCTACCCCCGGACGAGACGCCGACGCCGACGCCGGAGTACACCCCCGCCCTGACGCCGTCGCCGGTCCCCAGCCCTCCGACGTCGTACGCGGTCGCGGGCCTGAAGCCGTCGCTGGGCAGCGCGGCCACGGACTACGAGCAGCCCTGGCACGACGGCTGCCTGGGCTTCGACTCTGCCCTGACCCCGAACACCTCGTCCAAGTGCGTCTACGGGAATCGCAATGGCAGCTTCACGGTGGTCTTTCTCGGCGACTCTCACGCATCGGCCCTCTTCCCCGGCGTCAACCAGGTTGCCAAGGCGCACGGCTGGAAGCTGGTTCCATACCTGAAGATCAACTGCCCATTCACCGACATCCGGATGATCGAGTTCAACCTCAAGCGCGAATACACCGAATGCGAAACCTGGAACATCAACGTCGTCGCCAAGTTGAAGAAGAACCCGCCCAACCTGCTGATCATCTCGGAGAGCCGCTGGTTCTTCCCGGTGAGCGGCTCGGACAGCCCGTCCGCCGACGGAGCCGGTCTGGCTCGAATGATCGCGAAGGTTCCGTCGCAGACGCGTGTGGTGATCATCCAGGATCCACCGCTGCCGGGGATCGACGACAAGGCGCCGACCTGCCTGTCCGCGCATCTGACGGACTATCGAAAGTGCGCCTACTCGCGGAACCGGGGCTTCTCCTCGTCGATGGGCACGCGCGAGAAAGACGCGGCCGCGGCCTCGGGCGCGGGTCTGATCGACCTGACGGCCACGATCTGCCCCGGCACCGGTTCATGCCCGGTCGTCCAGAACGGCATGATCATGTGGCGGGACGAGCAGCATCTGACCGCGACCTATGCGGCCACCCTCGGGCCGGCCATCGATGCCCAGCTCGTGGCGATACTCAACAATTGGGCCAACCCGCCCGCGTCGCCGTCCGGATCCCCGTCGAAGTCGCCGTAGGGGCTCGGCGGGCTTTGGGCCCGCGGTAGGCGGGTGGCTCGAAACGGTTCGGGGCTGCGGTAGACTTCGGCTGCCGATACCAGCCTGCCCGGAGGACCGCCGCGAATGTCAGCCGAGGACCTGCGCGCCAAGATCCGCGAGATTCCCGACTTCCCCAAGCCGGGCATCCTCTTCTACGACATCACGACACTGCTCAAGGACGCTTCGGCCTACAGGGAGGCCATCGACCTGATGGTCGAGCCCTACCGCGACGCGGGCATCGATCTGGTCGTCGGCATGGAATCGCGCGGCTTCATCTTCAGCGGGCCGATCGCCTACCAGCTCCGTGCGGGCCTGATCCCGGTGCGCAAACTCGGCAAACTGCCGGCCGAGACGGTTTCGGTCGAATACGCTCTCGAGTACGGCTCCAACACCCTCGAGATCCACCGCGACGCCATCGAGCCCGGCCAGAAGGTGCTGATCGTCGACGACCTGCTGGCCACCGGCGGCACCGTCCGCGGCACCATCGAGCTGGTCGAGCGGCTCAAGGGCCAGATCGTCGGGCTGGCCTTCCTGGTTGAGCTGCTCGCGCTCAAGGGCCGGGAGCGGCTTCAGGAGTACAAGACGACCAGTGTCATCCAGTACTGATCGACGGATGGACCGGTGACAGCCACGGGCCGGAGCGCCACCGATCGCTCAGTGGGTCGGCCGGCGCGCGGAGCCACCTGCCGGCCAGGCGCGCGTCGGCGAGCGGCGGAAGGCCGGCCGTGACGACGGTTTCGATCAATCGCCGGCAGCGGGCGATCCAGGTCCTGGAGACGGCCGACCGGTCGATGCTGCGGGCCTTCCTCGAGACCGATCGGCTCTATTCGGCGTATGCCCTGTGCGACCTGGACGATCGCGAGTTCATCCGGACCCGCTGGGGCGTGGCCCTGGTGGAGGGCAAGCCTGTCGCGGTGGTCCTTCAGTACGCCGGCTACTCGCCTCAACCGATCTTCGTCATGGGCGAGAACGACGGCATCGAAGCCATCCTGGCCGGCGTGATCAGGCCCCGTACGGCCTACGTCGCCGCCCGAACGGAGCACCTGCCGGCGATCTCGACCAACTACCGGATCGAGCCGGGCGGTTCGATGCTGCGAATGTGGGTCGACGCAGAGCACTTCCGGCCGTTTCCGGCCAACGTCCAGCGGCTCCTGCCCGTCGAGATATCGGAGCTCAACCGCCTCTACCAGCTCGGCTTCGCCTCGTGGCTGCCCGCCAGCGCCATCAGCGACGGGCTGTACTACGGCGTCCGGGTCAACGGCCGGCTCGTGTCCGCTGCCGGAACCCATGTCATCAGCCCGGTCGCCCGTCTGGCCGTGGTGGGCAACGTCATGACCCACACCGACTTTCGCGGACGCGGTTACGCTACGGCAGTAACCGGCGCGGTCACTGCCGACCTGCTGAAGACCTGCGACCAGGTCGTCCTGAACGTCCGGGCGGACAATCCGCCGGCCCTGGCTGCCTACCGGCGGCTCGGCTACCAGTTGAACGTGGCATTCGAAGAGCGGTTGATCCACCGGACCGAGGTTCCCTGGCGGGGCTGGTCGGGAGCCTTCCGCCGCATCATCTCGCGCAAGGAGTTGTGAACCGGATGGCCATTCCGAACCTGCCCGCAGCCCCCCAGTCCGTGCCCGGTCGCGGCACGTCGCCGATGCCGGGTCATGACGTCGCCGATCTCGGCCTGGCCTCCGAGGGCCGCCGCCGGATCGAATGGGCCGAACGCGAGATGCCCGTCCTGCGGCTGATCCGCGAGCGATTCGAGCGCGACAAGCCGCTTGCCGGTCTGCGGATCGCCGCCTGTCTGCACGTCACGACCGAAACCGCGAACCTGGCGCGAACCCTGAAGGCCGGTGGCGCGGATGTGGTCCTGTGCGCTTCGAACCCGCTGTCGACGCAGGACGAGACCGCCGCGGCCCTGGTCGCCGAATACGGCATCTCGGTGTACGCCCGGCACGGCGCCGATCGCGAGATGTACTACAAGCATCTGAACGCCGCGGCCGACATCCGGCCGCACATGACCATGGACGACGGCTGCGACCTGGTAACGCTGATCCACCAGGAGCGCCCCGAGCAGCTCTCGGAGATCGTCGCCGGCACGGAGGAAACTACGACCGGCGTCATCCGCCTCAAGGCCATGGCCGCTGACAAGGCTCTCGGCTACCCGGTCGTGGCCGTCAACGAAGCGCTGACGAAGCACCTCTTCGACAACCGCTACGGCACCGGGCAGTCCACGGTCGACGGCATCATCCGGGCCACGAACCTTCTGATCGCCGGGCGGCGGGTCGTCGTGGCCGGCTACGGCTGGTGCGGCAAGGGCATCGCCTCGCGGTTCCGGGGCATGGGCGCGCAGGTGGCCGTCGTCGAGGTGGATCAGGTTCGGGCGCTCGAGGCGCTGATGGACGGCAACCTGGTCATGACGATCGGCGACGCGGCGGGCTGGGGCGACATCTTCGTCTCGGCCACCGGCGACATCCACGTCATCCGGGCCGAGCATTTCAAGAAGATGCGCGACGGCGCGATCATGGCCAACTCCGGTCACTTCGACGTCGAGATCGACATTCCGGCTCTGGCGAAGCTCGCCGGCGGCAACGTTCGCGAGGTTCGCGAGAACGTCGTCGAGTACCTCGTCGACGGCAAGCGGCTGCACCTTCTGGCCGAGGGCCGGCTGGTCAACCTCAGCTGCGCCGCCGGCCACCCGGCTTCGGTCATGGACATGAGCTTCGCCAACCAGGCCCTGTCGGCCGAGTGGCTGCGCGGCCATGCGTCCGAGCTGAGCAAGGGCGTCTTCGACGTCCCCGAGGCGATCGATCGGGAAGTCGCCCGGCTCAAGCTGGCGGCGCTTGGCCTGGTCCTCGACCCGCTGACCGAGGAGCAGGCGGAGTACCTCCGCTCCTGGCAGCACGGCACTTGACGCGCGTGGCGCCGCGGTCCTGAGACGGGCCGCGGCGCGTTGGCCGGGCGCGCGCGCCGCCGTCGCGTCACTCCTGCCACCGGTCGGTCGGATGGTCGGCGCGTGCTACGCTTCGGGCGACAGCCGACGCCCGCCGCAAGGTCGCGAGCCGGGCCCCTGGGAGAACGATGACAAGCATTCTCGACGACCCGCAGTACCTGTTTACATCTGAGTCGGTCACCGAGGGTCACCCCGACAAGATGTGCGACCAGATCTCCGATGCCATCCTGGACGCCATCCTGACCGAGGATCCCGACGCCCGCGTGGCGTGCGAAACGGCCACCACGACCGGTCTCGTGCTCGTCCTCGGCGAGATCAGCACCTCGACGTACGTCGACTTCCAGGCGGTCGTGCGGGACACGGTCAAGGAGATCGGCTACACCAACGCCGACTGGGGCTTCGACTATCTGACCTGCGGCACGCTCGTCTCGGTCAAGGAGCAGTCGCCCGACATCGCCCAGGGCGTCGACGACGCCCTGGAGTCTCGCGGCGGCAAGGTCGAGCTGGGGGCGGGCGATCAGGGAATGATGGTCGGCTTCGCCTGCCGCGAGACCCCCGAGCTGATGCCCCTGCCGATCGCCCTGGCCCACCGGCTGGCCCGCCGGCTGGCAGAGGTCCGCAAGAGCGGCCAGCTGTCGTACCTGCGCCCCGACGGAAAGACGCAGGTGACCGTCGAGTACGACCACGGCGCGCCCAAGCGCGTGACCAACGTCGTCGTCGCGGCCCAGCACGACCCGGACGTCCTGATCGAGAAGCTCCGCTCGGACATCATGGAGTGCGTGATCCTGCCGGTCATCCCGGCTGAGCTCCGGGCCAAGGACCCGGTCACTCAGATCAACGCCACTGGCCGGTTCGTCATCGGCGGACCGATGGGCGACGCCGGCCTTACCGGCCGCAAGATCATCGTCGACACCTACGGCGGCATGGCCCGTCACGGTGGCGGCGCCTTCTCCGGAAAGGACCCGACCAAAGTCGATCGGTCGGCGTCGTACGCCGCTCGCTGGGTCGCCAAGAACGTCGTTGCCGCCGGCCTGGCCGACCGCTTCGAGATCGAGCTCGCCTACACGATCGGCGTGGCGCATCCGGTCTCGATCTCGATCGAGACGTTCGGCACTCAAAAGGTCGCGGACGACAAGATCCTGGCGGCCATCAACAAACACTTCGATCTGCGTCCATCGCGCATCATCGAGGCACTCGATCTGCGCCGGCCCATCTACCAGCCCACCGCGTCGTACGGCCACTTCGGCCGCAGCGACCACGATTTTCCGTGGGAGCGGACCAACAAGGCGGCGGCTCTGGCCGACGAATGCGGGATCGCTCTTGCGGAGCCTGTCGGGCGCTAGGCCCCCGTGTACGCGGTCGTCCTGGCGGGGGGAGGCGGAACTCGACTCTGGCCGCTCAGCCGGCCCGACTACCCGAAGCCGTTCCTGCGGCTGCTCGGCGACGAGACGCTCATCCAGCGAACGGTCGCCAGGCTCGCGCCGCTGGTCCAGCCGGCGGACGTCTACGTCATCGCCGAGGAGCGTCACCTGCCCCTGGTCGCGGCCCAGCTACCGGCGGTACCGCCGGCCAATCGCATCGGCGAGCCGGTCGGGCGCAACACGGCCGCGGCCGTGGCGCTCGCCGCCGAGTCCATCGGCCGGCCCGACGACGAGGTCATGGTCATCCTGCCCGCCGATGCCCACATCGCCGACGAGGCAGGCTTCCGGGCCACGCTCCGGGCCGCTGCCGAGGCTGCCTCGGACGGCTCGCTGGTGACGCTGGGCGTAACTCCGGACCACCCAGAGACGGGCTACGGCTACATCCTCGCCCGGCCGCCGGCCCGCGAGGTCGCCGGTCGCGCCACGTTCGCCGTCGAGAGGTTCGTCGAGAAGCCGCCTGCCGAGCGAGCGGCCGAGTTGCTTGCCACCGGACTGGCGAGCTGGAACGCCGGCATCTTCGTCTGGACTCGGGCCGCCATCCGGAGCCGGCTGGAGCGCCACGCGCCCGACATCCTGGCCGCGGTCCGGGAGATCGTCGGCGATGGCCGCCCCGAGACGATGCGGACCGTCTACCGGCAGATCCGCGCCACCTCGATCGACTACGCGGTGATGGAGCCGGCGTCGCTCGAAGGCGCCGTCGCGGTGGTGCCGATGAACGTCGGCTGGAGCGACCTCGGCAGCTGGACCGCGCTGCGCGACGCCTGGCGAGAGCGGGCCGACGCGTCGGCTCGCGACGCCGTGGGTCTGGGCAATCGCCACGACCTCGGTTCCAACGGCACGATGGTGATCGCCGGCGAGCGGCTCGTGGTCACGATCGGGCTGAACGACGTTATCGTCGTCGACACGCCCGAAGCGCTGCTGGTCTGTTCGGCGGAGCGTTCGCAAGAGGTTCGGGCCGTCGCCCAGCTCTATCCGAGCCCGGGGCGCGGGCCGGTCGGCGATCCCGCCGGGCTGACGAGCACGAAGCAGGAGGATGAGTCTTGAGCCCCACCCAACCGGCCCCGATGGCGCCGGCCGAAGCCACGAACATCGTCTTCGGGACCGACGGCTGGCGGGCGAAGATCGCCGACGAGTACAACTTCGTCAACGTACGCCGCTGCGCAAGGGCCGTGGCCGAGTGGGTCGTGGCCCGGGGCCAGCAGAGCAAGGGCATCGTCTTCGCCTACGACCGCCGCTTCGCCAGCGAGCACTTCGCCGCGGCCGCCGCCGAGGTAGTCCTCGCCCACGACATCCCCGTCGTCTTCGCCGCCCAGGCGCTGCCGACCCAGATGTCCTCCTTCGAGGTCGTCCGGCGTGGCGCTGCGGCCGGGATCGTGATCACAGCCAGCCACAACCCCTGGACCGACAACGGCTTCAAGATCAAGTCGCCGACAGGCGCGGCGGCGGGGCCGGAAATGCTGACCGAGGTCGAGCGCCTGATCGCCGCCGGTTCGGGCCGGTCGATCGAAAGCCGGCCCTTCGCCGACGCCGAGGCGGCCGGTCTCGTCGAACGCTACGACTCGTTCGAGCCCTATCGCGACTTCCTGGGCCGCAACCTCGACCTGGAGAGGCTCCGTGCGGCGGATATCTCCGTGCTCGTGGACCCGCTCTTCGGCTCCGGAGCGACGTGGATCCCGCGTTTGCTGGCGGGCGGCAAGGTCCGCGTCACCGAGCTCCACTCCGAGCGCAACCCCTACTTCGGCGGCGTCAACCCCGAGCCTATCCCGCCCAACGTCGACGAGGCGCTGCGGACCATCGCCGGCGACCGCTTCGACCTGGGCCTGCTGCTCGACGGCGACGCGGACCGGGCAGGCGCCGCCGACGAGCGCGGCGCCTTCGTAACTACGCTCCAGGTATTCGCCCTGCTCATGTACTACCTGGTCGAGCACCGCGGCCTGCGCCAGCCCGTGGTCAAGACCGTCAACGAGACCTCGATGGCCGAGCGGTTGGGCGAGCACTATGGCGTGCCCGTCCACGAGGTACCCGTCGGCTTCAAGTACGTAGGCCCCGAGATGATCCGGACCGGGGCGATGATGGGCGGCGAAGAGTCGGGTGGCTTCGGCTTCGGCATGCATCTCCCGGAACGAGACGGGATCTTCGCCGACCTGATGCTCCTGGACCTGTTCCTGCGCGAGAAGGACGCCGGAAGATGGCCGGTGTCGCGCTCGATCGCCCGTCTTCACGAGATCGCAGGCCCCTCGAGCTACCGCCGCCTGGACGTCCATTTCGATCGGGCGATCTATCCGGCCCTCAAAGACCGGCTGCTCGTGGAGCTCCCCGAGCGGGCGCCCACGACCCTGGCCGGCGGTCAGGTCGTCCGGACCCAGACCCTCGACACCAACGACGGCTTCAAGTTCTTCGCCGCCGACGGCTCGTGGCTGTTGGTCCGTTTCAGCGGCACCGAACCCCTCGTCAGGGTCTACACGGAAGCCGCTTCGACCGCCCACGTCGACGCGAATCTGGCGGCCGGAGAGGCCATCGTCCGGGGCCGCTAGGCGGCTCGTCGTGGCCTTGCGGCGGCCACGGCAGACCGGCCTGAAAGTACTTCAGGGCCGGACGATATCCGGGCGCGGCGGGCGGGCCTCTCTTGGCTCGCAGCTGTACAGTGGAGGCCAAGCCGCCCGCCGCCGCGAAACCCGCGTCCGGGTGGCAAGACTCTTCGGGGCAGGCAGGGCGACGGAGGGATACGGGCGATGAATAGCTCTCTCATCGGGAAGGTCGAGAAGGCAAACC
>Ga0335076_10002864_pt1 | contig 17208 bp, 13 predicted proteins | sample Lox_Sample_25_FD_206717 | JGI IMG/M metagenome (GOLD analysis project Ga0335076, IMG submission 206717) | Soil microbial communities from Loxahatchee National Wildlife Refuge, Florida, United States - Lox_Sample_2.5 | ecosystem: Environmental > Terrestrial > Soil > Wetlands | place: USA... | reverse complement strand
TCGCCGCTGGCAGAAATGGAGTCGAAAAAATTGCCTGCCAGCAGCTCGCAGCGCTGCCTGACTCCGCGCTCCGACAGTACGCGATCGGCTTCGGCGAGAAGCTCGGGCTGCTCGAGAAGCACGCCGCGGATCCTCGAGCGGCTCCCCATGATGGCCGCGAGCAGAGACCCGATGCCGCCGCCGACGTCCACAACGGTGTGCACCGCGGACCAATCATAGGCGTCGGCGATCTGTTGGTGCTCCTCGCCGCGAAGCTCGGCCAGGGCGCGATTGAAGGTTTCATTCTCCTGGGGGTGGCGCCGCGCGTATTCCCAGAACGACTCACCGAACACGTGGTGGGTGGCCGATTCGCCGGTCACCACACTATGACCCAGAGCCGCGGCCGATCTGACGTGGTGGTCGGAGCTGTTGTACAGCGCGTAGTTGCAAAGACCTCCGGGCCGCTGGCGAAACAGGCTGGAGACTTCGTTGTTGGCGAATACTCCGGGAGATACCTCCTCGAACGTGCCAAATGCCGCCAGCGCCCGCAGTGCCCGCGTCAGAGCGAGTGCATTCACTCGGGCACGCTGCGCGAGGTCCGAAGCAGCGAGCGGACCATCACCGAGATGGTCTGGCACTCCGTGGCGCACCAGGGCTCCAATGATGGGGTTGAAGTAGGTGTGATTCATCAATGACAGCGCGACTTGGAACTTCGATAAGGAATCGGGTGCGCTCATCGGCGACCTCTTTTCGGGAAGCTGGGGATAAACGGGCTAAGTATCTCAGACCCTCTGCAACCCGCATTGCGAGCTACGCGGCCGCAGTCCGGTCCTGCCGCTTGCCGACGGCGAGCCACGGTATGCCGCGGTAGGAATCCGCCACTACCCAGGCGCCGGCCGTCAACGCCCAAGAGACGACGAACTCACTCCATTGGGAGGCGTCCGGACCTGCCGCGACCGCAGGTGCCCACACCAGCAACGTGAACACCCCCATCTGCAACGCCGAGAGCGCGGCCGCCAGCCGTGCGTACACACCGACGAGCACCGCCACACCCGCTGCGAGGTAGGCGCAGGCCGTGAAATACACCCACGCCACGTGCGCTGGTAGCCAGCCGGGCACTAAGCCAGCGGTCTCTGTGACGTACGCGAAGTGGGACAGGCCGAAGGCGATCAAGGCGAGGCCGTAGAGCACCCGCGCAATGCGCACGCCCCTGGCGCCAGTGGCGAAGCCGAGGCGCTGCCTGTGCGAACCGGCGGCGAACCAGGCATACAGCACCCAGGCGCCTGCCACTATTACCGCAGTCTCACCGCAGCTCTCATAGGAGACCTCCACAGCGGGAGCCAGAAGGATCGAGCGCACCTTGAACAGCAGCATCCACAGCAGGAGATAGGCGAGCAGCACGCCGGCCGCGGGCGCGGCCAGGCGCCGCCATAGAAGGCCGATGCCACAGATCAGGGGGACGATGGAGCAGAGGTAGGCCAGTACCTCCCGTGCGGGTGCCCCCTTGGGTACCGGCTGCCACAGCGGGGCGAAATCGCCTTTGATCAGGCCGAGGATTCCGACAGCTATCATGGTCGCCGCGAAGACCGCATGACCGACACTTGCGATGCGCATCGGCTATCCTCCAAATCAGCGACTGCGGGTCGGCACCATGCGGACACCCCCGACCCAAAAGACGGATTCTACGATGCGAAATCACACCCGGCATGGACGCCCACCTGCTCGGCACTCATCCACAACAGCGGGATCGACCGGCACACATATCGGGGCAGGCCGGTTAGCCGCGACACTCGGCTGCCGATGCGCTGATGTGACGGAGTCGAGCCAGTGCTGTGTGCGCACCGATCACTCAAGCCTGCCACGCGAGTTTGGCGTTTCTCAAGGCGCTTGCGCAAGTAGATGCGAAGCGGATCGCGCTCATCGGGCATTCGTTCGGCGGACAGCTGACCCTGTTGGAGATCGTATGCGATCCGTATGCTCTGCGGATCCACGTCGGCGTCGCAGCAACAACGGCCGCACAACGTATGTACGCATACCAGTCGCGTTGGCCACCGGTGTAGGTGCCGACTCGCAGCGACCTTTTGCCCTGGTGATTGTCAGCGGGCTATTCACCCGACTGCTGATCAGCGTCTTTTCGATGCCCGCGTTGTACACGCTGGTCGAGCGCCCGGGGGATCGACTGGAAGTGTAACGGCCTGGCGCGTGTACCGACGTAACACGGTCACACCCGTTTTGCCCGGCCGCAGTCGGCGCCACTCGCGCACGCGTGCTCTGTTGGTTCGAACGTCGCCACCCGACGACAGACCGGCGGCGATTGCGCACGCGATGAGTCGAACACTTGCCGCATGCTTGCTGACGCCCATGAATCTGTGACGTGCGCAGTACCATTTTCACAGAGCAACCGATACGGTAGATGCCGTCGTCGAACGCGACAGACGACGCGGCTGAGGTGCGAAGAGTTCTCGCACGGTGGCTGCGGGAGTGAGCGGATCGACGATCCTGCGCTGTGACAAGGGCAAACCTGCCGCGAGGCAGGGACGCAAAGCCTCCGGTCTCCCCGACACGAGGGAGATAGCGGGGTTGCCGGAGGTAGCAGATGGAGTTCGGGTCGCGCCTGAGTCTCGCCGGCTTCGCTCTGAGCCGTGGCACGGGACTGGCGTTGGCATCGCTGCCGCTCGCGATGCCGGTTACCGCCTGCGGCGGTTCATCCCAGGAATCGAGGTGGCGCAGCAACCTGCCGCAGGGGCGACCCGAATGAAGAAGAACAATGATCAGGGAGCTGTTAGTCCCCCAGTCGGTGATCGCTCCCCGGGTGGGAGGCCCCAAGACCCGAATCGAAGACAGTTCCTTGGCCGTGTCAGCGGCATTGCCACCGCGGCCGCGAGCGTGGGCGCCATCGGCTTGGAATCCCTGCTCGGCGGCAAGGAGTCGGCAGCCGATGCATCAGTCGCACCTTACATTCCCGGCAGCCGCGAAGCCGCCAGCTTCGACTACCGTACGGACACGGCCGCCTCCGAGCGGGTGAGTGTCGGCCAGCTGCCAGACAACGGCGACGCAAACAGGTTTACCGACTTCAGTGGCAGCTACAGCAAGGCCTTGAAGCACGATGCTCTCGGCGTTCCGAACGCCGCATCCTGGCTCAGCCTGAAGCACGCTCTCACTACCGGGGAATTCTCGGACTTCGAAAGGATCCTCGTCGGCACACCCGGTGGGGGACCCAATTCGAAGAACAACGGCCCGCAAGGCGCTCTCGCGTTCGACCTTGAGGGTCTCGATTCCCATGCCACGCGTATCCCGCCGGCACCGAGTGTTGCCAGCGCGCAGACGGCCTTCGAGGAGGTCGAGCACTATTGGGCCGCTCTGCTGCGCGACGTGCCTTTCAGCCAATACCAGACCAATCCGCTGGCGGCTGAAGCTGCTGCCGATATGAGCAGCCTGTCATTCACCTACAACAATGCAAATACCCAGTATCCGACACCGATCACGCCGAGCAATCTCTTCCGCGGGCAGATCACCCGCGACGACGGCAATGTCTTGGGCCCGTACGTCTCGCAGTTCCTGGTGCAGCCAACGTTCTTCGGCGCGCAGCTCCTTACCCAGAAGTATCAGGTATTCCTTCCGACGACAGGCGGCGGTGCCGACTATATGACTTCGGCCGCCGAATATCAGTTGGTGCAAAACGGTGGCTCCTCCGGCCGCACACTCGCCTATGACCCGACGTTCCGCTATATCCGCAACGGCCGGGACCTTGCGGCCTTTTGCCACTCGGACGTCCTGTATCAGACGTACTTGATCGCCTTCCTGATACTAACCGGCATGAACGCGCCGCTGAATCCGGGCAATCCGTATATTGGCTCGAAAACAGAAAAACCCTTCGGCACTCTTGGCGGCGCAGATGCCGCGGCGACGATCGCTGAAATGGCCACGCGCGCGCTCAAAGGTGCCTGGTTCCATAAATGGATCGTGAACATGCGCATGCGCCCGGAAGAATACGCAGCGCTGGTGCACGCGAATCGCACCGAGACGAGTCCATTTCCCCAGGCCGCCGGAGCACTTCACTCGGACGTGCTGGACTCGACCGTGCTACCCCTCATTTACTCAACTTATGGCAGCTACTTGCTGCCACAGGCATATCCGGAGGGCTCTCCCACCCATCCCTGCTACCCGACGGGCCACGGTTCGGTTGCTGGTGCGTGCATCACCGTGCTGAAATTCTTTTTCGACTGCACGCAGAAGGTCCGCCCGCTACTGCTCGCTGCAGGTCGGGATGTGGCGGTGCCAAGTGTGGATGGCCTGTCACTGAACCGCTACACGGGTGCGGACCGCGACGCTCTCGACATCAACGGCGAACTGAACAAACTGGCGTTCAACATCTCGCTCGGTCACGGGATTCACGCCGGGATCCACTTTCGCAGCTCAACCGTGTGGTCGATTCTGCTGGGCGAGCAGATCGCCCTTAGCGTCCTGCACGATCGGGCGCGGTCATATAGCGAACCATTCAGGATCACGCTGACAAAGTTCGACGGAAGTCAGGTCACCATCTCCAATCCGGGTCATGCGCGGCACCGCCGGTACGAATCAGAAGACGATTGATTGACACTCGACGCTGGTTCCTCACCCAGCGGCACCCGGGCGTCACCGGTCAGCGGAGTTTTTGTTGCCTGCTCGTCGCGCCTGCACCATGCTCGGCCTCCAGGACGATTACTCCCTGGGCAGGTACCATGATGCGTCTCTCACTAGCCGCACTGAGCCTCGTGGCCGCGACGTTGGTCGCCTGCCGTACCGCCCCACCACCAACCCGCGCCGCGATTCTCGAGAAGCTGCACCACTGTCTCGATGAGCTGTCCAGGGGGCGCTCTACAGGCGCGTTTGTCTCCCCCTGCACCAGGCTCGACCTGGCGCCTTTGAACGGGATCCCACGCCATGAGCTCGTGGCAGCGCTCGGGCCGCCAACCTTTTGCATGGGAATGACTGAGGGTAGCTTCCCCGGCGGCCCGGATTGCCCACCTCAGTTGGACCCAAAGTGGTCCTTCTACCAGGGGGGAGCCGGGGGTCCGGAACTCGCCTGCTCGACGGATGACCAGCAGCGCTGTGAGTTGGTGCGCTGGCTGCACTCGGAATGATCTCGACTCCCTCTGGCAGGACCGGCGACAAACCCGCCGATCCTGTCGGCGTCCGCTCGAGAACATTTCGAGAAGCGTGCCTGAGCACGACAGCTCGGAGGCGCTTCGCGGCTCCTTGGTGGGTGTTGCCAATCCTCACCGTGCCGGTAACTGCCGGCAACCAAACGCCGTCCACCCCGTGCAAGGACTGCGCAACGTGGAACGCCACCCAGGCACCGTTTCGCATTTACGGCAACACCTATTACGTCGGCGTGCACGGGCTGACTTCCATTCTGATCGCCTCGGGTCAGGGCCACATTCTCATTGACGGCGACCTGCCGGAATCCGCGCCCAAGATCGCCGCAAGCATTCGGCAGCTCGGATTCCGCGTGGCGGATGTGAAGCTCATCCTCAACTCCCATGTCCACTTCGACCATGCCGGTGGAATCGCCGAGCTGCAAAAGCTAAGTGGCGCCGAGATTGCCGCCAGTGCATCAAGCGCCAGAGTCTTGGAGGCAGGCCGGGCCGCAGCGGATGACCCACAAGTCGGTCAACTTCCCGACATCCCGCGCGTCAACCGCGTGCGGGTGATCAAGAGCGGTGAGACGCTGCGCGTCGGGCCGCTTGAGGTCACCGCACACCTGACTCCCGGACACACGGCCGGCGGAACGAGTTGGTCATGGAGATCGTGCGAGAAGTCGCGCTGTCTGGATATCGCGTATGTGGACAGCTTGACGGCCGTATCCAACGATACTTTCCTGTTCAGCCGAAATACAACCTATCCCGGCGTACTCAGGGATTTCGAACAGAGCTTTGCGACCGTGAGCGCCCTTCGCTGCGACATCTTACTGACCCCTCATCCGCAAGCTTCCAATCTATGGGGGAGACTCGAAAGGCGCGACCAGGGCGCCGCGGACGCCCTGGTCGACCCTGGCGCCTGTCGACGCCTGGCAGATGACGCGCGCAAGCAGCTTGAGGGCCGCCTGGCAAGGGAAGCGAGCGCGCCGCGGCCTCCATGATCGCAGCGACATCATTCGAAGTAATAGTCCAACGTTCCGTGGGACCCCCTTCCAACATTGCCTTCGAAGCCGCCCTCACCACGCAGTCCCGAAAGCTCATCCGGGAACCCGGCGGTTCACAGTCCGGAAAGACCCCGGCACTCGTCGCGAGTTCTCTTGATCCGCCTCACCTGGCCCTCAGCGCTGCGGGTGCGAATTGAGCGATGTGCCCGCCAGCCGCGCGATCGCCCCGAGCGTGGTCTGCGCCGCGTTGAGCCCCAGGCGGAAATCCGCGTCGCTGAAGGTCGCGTAGACATCTGTCGGCTGATGCCAGTGCGGATCCCAGCCGGCCCCGATTTGGATACCACGCTCGTTCTCGCGCACGCTGACAGCCGGAACCAGATCCATGAAGGGCGTGCTGTCAGTGTTGGTCATATGCGGGCCAACACTGGCCGGATAGTCCGTCGCGTATGCCTCATTGGCCGCGTAGAAGGCCCACGCCAGCTTCTGCGCGCCCTCCGCCTGCTTCGCCTGAGACTGGAACTCGACGTCGACGTCGGCCTCGGGCCGCTGTGTGGGACTCAGCGTGCCGTCCGCGCGTGGCATGCCGTGATCGAACAACACCATGTCATGCTGCACCATACCCAGCCAGCGCGGCTCCGGATAGCGACCCGACCCGGGCGGCGACTCGATGCCCTGCAGGCGCGCCCGTTGCTCGACGTAGGCATACGCGCCGTCGAGGCCAGTCTCTTCGTTGTTCCACAGTGCGAACCGGATGGAGCGCTCGGTCTGCACATCGGGGCTGGAGAAGATCCGGGCCAGTTCCATGACGAGCGCCGTGCCGGATCCGTCATCATTGGCGGCCTCGCCCCAACCGATCCCATCCATGTGTGCGCCGACGATATACATCTCATTGGGATGTGTGCTGCCGACCTTGGTGCAGTAGATCTCTTCGCGCTCGCCGGGAGTGCTCGGCTGCGAATCGAGCGCCCGCAGCTTGGCATCGGGCTGGCGCTGTGGATCGTCATTTACTCCGATCGGAGCACGCTGCCCGCGGAAGCGGCCGCCTCCCTGCGGCGCTCCCTGTGCCACCGGCGGCCCGCTGGGTTTTCGCTTCTGCTCCGGTGAGTAGGCGTAGCGCAGTCTGCCTACATCCGCGCAGCCGTAAGCGCGCAGCTGCGACTCGATCCAATCGATGGCGGCCCGATTGCGATCGGTACCCTGGCGACGATCCCCAAACCGGGTAAGCCCCTTGATGGTCGCCTTGTAGCGCTCAAGATCCAGGCGGCCGACGAGCTGAGCGGCGGGGTCGTCCGATAGCGCCCCGGCTGGCTCGGCCGCTGCCAGCGGGTGAGACCTCAGCGTCGCAAGCGCGCTGACCGCACACAACATCACAACCCTCGGCAGCACCGGTGAACTCACGAGATCTCTCCCACTGCGTCTTTGCGGCGCGTCACCCGATGCCCGCGCTCGTACGAATCTGCGCGGTATTTCCCGAGCTCAAGAGTAGCAAACATCCCGGTCGGTCCAGACGCCGCGCACACGCTCTCTGCAGAGCGCGCTCAGGAGTCCGCTGCGCTGCCGATGCAGGTGCCGAGACGGATCGACTCCCGAATGCGCCGGAATTGCTGCGCCTGCGCCTTGAGGCGCGTCTCGATGGCGGCAATACTCAGCTTCGACAGCGACCACCCGAGCGGGGGGTCGTCAAATTCCGCAGTCCGCTCTTTGACGGCCGTCCGCCCCGCAGGGGTTTCCGCAGGCGCGAGCGTGAACTCCACGACGCACTGACTGCGGGTGAGCGTCGGATCGGCGTTGATGGCCTGGACGCTCGAGATGAAGGATTCCTCGGCCAGCATGCCGCGTGCGTCGCGCGCCTCGAGCAACGCCTGTACCGGCGCGGTGATCTCTGAGAGGGACCGGGGTGGGGATTGCAGCGGCTCTCTCACCGAGGTGGCCAGCGCCGACGGGGCATGCGGGTCATTCTTAATAATGAGTATGAGGAAGATCGGCTTCCTCGGGGGTGCCTCCGCAGGCACCACCCCCGAGGCGCCCGGAGTTCGAATTTCGTCCAGCAGGTCACTCGCCGTCGCTCCGCCTGAGTTGTCGAAATACCCACCGTCAACGAGTCTGCCCCAGAGCTGCCCCGCCGGCTGGTCCCGTTCCACGCGCGCGGCGGGACTCACGTAGGTGAAGCGCGCGCTCAGGTGGGCAGCCGTGCTCACCGGGACGTTGGCGAGTCGCTCGAGCTGATATCTATCCTCTGGCGTCGTGCCGGTCTCCGTCGCGAGCACGTCCACGACATCCGGAAAGCCTTCCGTGAGATCGAGATTGCTGATCACCGCACGCTGACCGGTCTCGACACGAGTGGAGTTGAGAAGGAGTGTGGGGAGGGAATGGACGCTGTCCTTCGACCACAGTGCGAGGAACGGCCGAGATAGTGAGCCTTTGCCGAGAAACTCCTCAGCCGAGCCCTCCCAGCTGAGCTCGAGTGCCCGCGCTCGGTCGAATGCCGCTAGCCCGTACGGCAGGAACCGTTGCAGCAAGTCCGGAAACAGGAGATAGGCGGTCACGGGCGAGAGATGATCCTCGCTCAAGGTCCTTCGCGCCCGATCTGCCGCCGCGGGTGGCGCAGGCGCACCGGGCGTTGCGTCGACGACCTCGGACACGTGCACCACTGCGCCGAGGCTCCCACCCGATACGCCGCTGACGGCATAGAGATGCCGCCGCCAGGTGTCGATGCCGACACAGTCGGCGATCGTGCCGAGCACGACCGACGTCCAATAGGCGGCGCGGATGCCGCCGCCAGCGGCTGCGACCACGAAGACGGCATGTCGGTCCTCGCCAGAGGCAGAAACCTCGTTGCCCGGGATGTCTCCGCACACTTGCGCGCTGCTCGTCTTCTCGGCGACGGCCGGCTCCGCCTCAACGGTCGCGAGCCACCGCCTGAAATGGGCGGCGGCGCTGCTGCGGTCGGCGAGGGTCATCTGGCCGGGAGACGTCGGCGCCACGCGCACCCGGTGATTGTCATTGAGGGCACTGATGAGCAGCGCAAAGACCACGACCGGCAGCGTCAGTCCCGAGTAGCCCCACATCAGGGGCATATAGGTCAGGACGATGCTGCCAAACAGGACCAGTGAGGTCGCCGCGAGAACGAATATCGCTGGTGCCCCGAGGAACCGGGGAGCTGCGACCGGAGAGAGCACGAAGAGGAGCAACAGCGCATAAGATAGAGCGATCGCCGCGCCTATGATCCATACCGACTCACGCGGCAGTGCGGCGAGATGCGCGCCCGGGCTCACCTTGACGATGTTGGCAAAGAGAATCCGACGACGCCAGTAGAAGCCGAGGAGCACGGCCGCCAGCAGCGCGAAGCACAGCGCCTGCCAGCGCAGCGTCCAGCCGAGCGCTTGTGTGCCGCCGGAAAAGCTCACCTTCGCGAAACCCAGCGCCACGACTGCGGCCGGGAGGGCACCCAACAGTCGCGGTACCCAGATGCGATAGATCCTCGAGGCCTGCGCCGGCAGGCGAAATCCGGGCAGGTCACGGATGGTGAGGAGGCGCGAGGCATACCACGACGCCAGGCTCCAGAGCACGACACCGACGTAGAAGGCAGTACGCGGCCATGCTCCGAAATCGCCGGAGCGAGGCTCCGACAGCAGGCGCAGAAAATCCGCGCCCTGCGCGCTTACAACAAAGAACAGAATAGCGCCGATGACGAAGGCGCTGGCATAGCCGCAGAGCCACAGCACCTTGACGAGATAGCCGAATTGGGCGAGCAGATTCATGAGCCGCCGCCTGCGATCGCCAGATTCTGCGAACATTCTGTTACGCGCAAGCTAAATGTCCAACAACGACGTTGGCTGCCAATCAGCGCGAATCCCGCTGTCGGGCCGGTCCGCCGTGGCCGCAGATGACTAAGTGGCCTTCCAGTGCCTCAGCAGCTGCACAAGGCAGACTGCCAGGATCGCCACCGCCACCCACGCGAACCCGTCGCCCAGCCACAGGAACGGCGTCGTGTCGTGGCTCTGCGGCGCCGACACCAGCAGCGAGCTGAACGGTGCCGCATCGCTCCTGGTCTCGGCCAGAATCCGGCCACGGTCGTCGCTGACAAACAAGGACCCGCCCTTGGCGGCGCGCACGACACTAAAGCCCGACTCCACGCCGCGCATGACGGCCATGTGTCCGTGCAGGATCCAGTCGAGGTAGAAATCCCAGGCAGGGACCAGCATCAGGCCGGTGCCGGTCGCGCCGTATCGGCGTGAGAGCTGAGTGAAATCCATATCCTTGCAGATGGCCACTCCCCAGGTGTCACGACCGCCATTGCCGTGCAGCAGTGTCAATGCAGTTCCGGGAGTCAGGTTGGACTCGAAGGGCGGCAGCAGGTGTTCCTTGTCATAGCTCTCCGTCATTGCACCGGGGGTGTAGACGCGCGCCTCGTTGTACCGGACCGTCACGTCGTTGCTGGCGCTGCGTGGCGCCACACGCAGCACACCGACCACCACCCGCACGTGGGCACGATCGGCTAGCGACTGGAGCTCCGCATCCACACTGCGGATGTCCGGATCCACCACCACGCCGGTCTTCTCCGGCAGCACCACGACGGCCGCGCCCTGCCGAGCGAGCTGCGCAACGGACTCGGCGTAGGCATGAAACAGACTCGCGGTGGGCGCGCCCTCACCCGCTACCATCTCGTTCGGCCCGTCCGAGGCCACGAGTCCCACTTTCACGGGCGCTTCCGCAGGCGAGATGAGAAGGCGCACGGTGCCGAACGCCAGCACCACGGCGACGACGGCGGCAATGGCGCCCAGAATGCGGTAGCCCTTCCTCGGGGCGCTGTTGCGCAAGTGGATGGCGATGGCGAGTGCAGCAGGGACCGCGCAGAGGAGGAAGGTCATACCCCACGGTCCGGTGATGGACGCCAGCTGCAGGAAAGGCAGGAAGCGCAGCTGCGAATAGGCGAAGCTCCCGCCGGTGCCGTGTGGCGTGGTGAGATTCAGGAACCATTCGCAGGATACCCAGAATGCCGGGAAGGCGAGCAGTGCGCTCCAGTACGCTTGACGCCGTGCGAGTGCCCGAAAGAGAAGCGTGGCAAGCGCGAACATCGCGCCATAGGCGAGGTAGATCGAGACGAGGACGCCCAGTGGCGCGCGCAGTGCTCCATGGAGGAGCTCCCAGAGATTCAAAAACCCAAGAATCATGGCCAGGCCGGCTGCGAGCGCGGCACTCCACCAGCTCGCCTCCAGCGCGAACACCAGCACCGGGACGGGCGCAATCCACATGAGCGGCCAAGATGGGTCGAGGCCGGTGCCAAACCAGATCAGTACGGCGGTCGCCAACGTTGCAGCGAGGCCAGGCGCCAGACGTCTCACGTCATGTGCAGATGCCATCGATGTATCTCCCGAGGGAGCGCCGCAAGAACGCGCGCAAGGCATCCTAGCCATCGCGAAGTCGAACGCCGACACGCGCAGTTTCAGTTCTTCAGAATCCGCGCCAAGGATAACCCAACGTCGCCTGAGGCAACGGGGTACGCCGCAATCGCGCCCGAACTTGACGCTCGAGACGCGCTGGACGCTCAGTCCTCGTTCCGAAGCGATCGGGTTGTCACTTCGGCATCGCCATAGCTCCCATGAAGCCTGCCCTCACGCGCGAAGTCCACGATCATGCTGAAGTAGCCGGGAGCGTAGCGCGTCGAGATTCGCGAGCCGTCGGCGCCGGTTTCGAACAAGGTCATGCCGTGCTCCGCGCGCGAATAAAAGGCGACCGTGAACGGCTTCCTCTGCGCGATCAACGACTCGATGCGTCGGCGCGTCTCGGCGCTTGGCGCCTCGTAGTCCTCCCCGCCGAGTATCCACAACTGCGGAACGCGGTTAGCGCGCAAAGTTGGCATGGGATCATAGTAAAAGGGTGTTCCCCAGCTGAACTCCGCGCGCATCGCCCGCAGTTCTGCCTGCGAATGGGGCATGAGGAAAAAGGTGTAGTCGCCATGCAGATCCTTGTACCACGGCGCACTCTTGTACCTGGCCCGCAAGGCATCGAAGTTCTCGAATCCGCGCCTGAAGCCGCTGGCAAACACGGCTTCTGCGGCGCTCGCGACTGCGCGGGCATTGGCGATGTCGTCGGCGGAGTAACCCTTTTCGCGCAGCTGCAGCTCGACTGACTCCTGGTCTTCATCGATCACGTTGACGGCCAGTCCGAAACACACGATGACAAAATCGACTGATGCGCGGTTGGCGGCTATCGGAGCCACCCAGCCTCCCTGGCTTCCCGCCTGATAGCCGATGCGGGCGAGGCGTGTGCCCGCGAGCCGTCGGGCCTTGCGCAGCGCGGCGACGGCATCGTCGGCCAGCAGGCTGAAATCCTGCGTGTAGTGACCGCCAGACTTCCCCGTGCCGCGTTTGTCGTACACAAACACGCCCACGCCTTCCGCCGGCAGCATCCGCTGCAGGTAATAGTCAGTCAGGGCGGAATCATGCTCTGAGCCGTGCAGCAGAACGACGATCGGCACCTGGTCCTCGCCGCGCGGCATGACAAGCCGGCCGACGAGCGCGGTACCGTGACTCTTGAATGCTGCCTCCCGCACGTCGAACGCAATCCGCTGACCGGAAACGCCGCCGAAATCGATCTGCCCCGTGCTGCAAGCCGAAAAGGACACCACCATGCCGTCGGCCCGATCGGTCCAGCCATAGGTGCTCTTCCAGACTCCGTTAGCGCCTCGGTGCAGGGCGCCGGTCGTTCCGTCGAAGCGTCGCCAGCGCAGCATATCGTCCTCGGATGGCGCGATATCGACCAGGCCCCCATCGGCCAGGCGATAGCTGCCGACGTGACAATCCGCTATATCGCCCGCCCGCACGATCGAAGGTGCCGCGAATAATGCACAAAGTGCAAAGCAGTACCCGACAAGGCCATTCATTGATGACACGAGCCTCGCTCCCGTCGACACGAACGGTGCACTTGGCAGCCCGCCACGCGCCGGCACGAGAAACGTCTTTTAGCGCGTGCTCCGGAGCTCGTATTGGACGGATTCAAGGTCGCCCGGCACCCCCGTCATCTTCGTCTTGACGGCTTGTGCTGCCACCTTTATGTAAGACGCCAGGCCATCGGTAAGCGGCGGGAAATCAGGTGCTGCGAAGCTTCAGTGGAGCCTGTGTCAGAAGGGTCATCGACCGCAGCCGCGCGTGCGTGCCGGAGCACGCCCACGACTGGCCCGTTCTTTCGCTCTTTGTGATCGGCTCCTATTTGAACGAGACCGAGGTTGGGGAGAAGTTCATTTCCGGCCCATCCGCGGTCTTCTATCGGGCCGGCGCGCGGCATCGGAACACAACCGCGGCGGTAGGATTCGAACAGATCGAGATTGAGTTCGACCCGTCCTGGCTCGGGCGCCGATTGCTTCCACGTCCTCCAGTCAATCTCTGGGTCGGAGGTCGCGTCGGCAGAGAGGCGCGATACCTCGCTCACGCCTGCCAGACAGAAGCCTGCGAGGATCGCCTGCGCGCGGCGCTTCAACGGTTCCTGGAGGGCGCGGCCCGCCAGCCTGAGCCGGAGCCTGCGGGCTGGATCAGCACGATCACCCGACGACTCAGGGAAGACACGGCATTGAAGATCAGCGACCTTGCGGCGCAGGCATGCCGGCATCCCTCATGGGTCGGAGCAGTCTACCGGCACGCGACCGGAGAGGGACTGCAGGAGACTGCGGCTCGGTTCCGTGTCGAGAGCGCCGCACGCCTCTTACGGGAGACGGCCGAGCCATTGAGTTCCATCGCGCTCGACGCGGGGTTCTGTGATCAGAGCCACATGAACCGAACCTTCCGGCGTGTGCTCGGACGTTCGCCTGCTGCGATCAGGGAAGACCGGCGGGACTTTCGCCACACCCATCCGGTCTGAGTCGATCCGCGCCGGCGTCCCACGGACGCTCGGCGGTCTTCACCACGATCGAGCTGAGGGCGGGCTCGTAGGCGCTGGGTTTCCCATGGCATCGAGCAACGCTGCACTGTCCGCGAGCCGTGCCGCGCGCGCAGCGACGTGCGTTACATAGGCGTTCTGGTACTGCGATCGCGCTCCGAGCACGGCGTACAGCGGGGCGGCGCCCTGAGCATATCGTCCCTCGATCTCCTGCTGCACCTCCTTGAGAGCTTCGGCCGAGCGCTGCGTCTGCTCGAGCTCCTTCGCGTCCTCATCGAGAGACACCAGCGTATCGGCGACCGACTGAAAGGCCGCCAGCACCGTCTGCCGGTACTGCGCGACGGCGGCTTCGTAGGCCGCCTGATACTGCCGTTGCCGGGCGCGGAGCGCGCCGCCATGAAACAGCGGCTGGGTGAGCGAGGCCCCGGCGCTCCAAATGGCTCCGGCCGGCGAGCTGAACGTCGACCAGTCGAAGCCGCCGCGTCCGTAGGCGGCGGACAGCGTAAGCGACGGATAGAGCGCCGCGCTCGCGGCGCCCGCTGCATCGGCGCCCGCGCGCACGGCTGCTTCCGCGGCCAGGATGTCAGGCCGCTGATGCAGCAGCTCCGAAGGTACCGCGACAGGCAGACGATCGGGCAGACGCAGCTCCTCGAGCGACAGCGGTGCGGGCGCGGTATCGGGTGTGCGGCCGAGCAGCACCGCCTCGGCATGCTGCAGGGCGAGCAGCTGGCGCCGCAGTGGCGGCAGGAGGCGTTGCGCCTCGGCGGCTTCATCCTCGGCGGAGAGCATGTCCAGGCGCGCGGCGCTGCCGAGCTCGTAGCGCTCGCGCAGCTGCCGAGCGCGGTGCTCTTCCGCATCGGCATACGCGGCGAGGGCATCGATCTGCGCCCGTAGCGACGCCGCATCGATGGCGCCGAGTACGACGTTGAAGGCGACCGCGCGCCGCTCGACCTCCAGCTCGTAGGCCTGCGCCTGCACTTGGCCGAGCAGAGCCCGGTCGGCCAGCATCGAGGCGCCGAACAAATCCAGCGTCCAGCTGCCCTGCACCTCGGCAGCGAACACGTCATAGAGGAACGTCTGCTGTGGAAGGCCTGGGATGCTGAGCGCCCGCTGGCGGCTCTGTGCCAAGCCCGCATCGAGGTGGGGATAGAGACTGTCGCCGACCTGCTCGCGCAACTGCTCGTGTGCGGCCCGCAGATTGGCCTGCGCTGCAGCGAACGATTGGTTCTTGTCGAGCGCCTCGCTGACGAGCGCTTCGAGGTGCGCGCTGCCGAATGCTCGCCACCACTCCGGAACGGGGGCTGCACCGAGCGTGAGTTGCTGCGTCGGGCCGTGATCAGAAGGTACCTGCTCGCTGGGCGGCGCAATCGAGTAGTGGCTCGGCAGGGCCATGCTCGGGGGCGTGCGGGGCGGTCCGAAAGCCACGCAGGCGGAGAGCATCGACGCGGTGACGGCGGTGAGCACGTGGATTGGCCGCTGGCCCGTCTTTCTCATGGCTGAGTCTCCAGGGCGAGCCGAGCCGCGAGCACCGGCTCAGTCTCCGCGGCCGGCTCAGCGCGAGGGAGGCGGAACCAGGCCGCGTACAGTGCGGGCAGAAAGAAAAGCGTGAGCACCGTGGCGAGCGTGATACCACCCATGAGTGCAGTCGCCATGGGCCCGAAGAAGTTGCTGCGCAGCAGCGGGATCAGCGCGAAGACCGCTGCAGCCGCCGTCACGGTGATGGGACGGAAGCGGCGCACCGTGGCACCGACAATGGCCTCGAGGTGCGAATGTCCGCCGCGCACGTCCTGCTCGATCTGATCGACCAGAATGACGGAGTTGCGCATGATGATGCCGAACATGGCGATCGTGCCCAGCATGGCGACGAAGCCGAACGGCTGGTGAAAGACGAGCAGTGCCAGCACGACGCCGATCAGTCCCAATGGCGCGGTCAGCACGACCATGAACACGCGGCTGAAGCTCTGCAGCTGAGCCATCAGAATAACGAGCACGGCGATCGCAAGCAGAGGCATCTGCTCGACGATGGAGTTCTGCGCCTTGGCGTTCTGCTCGACGGCGCCGCCGATCTCTATGTGATAGCCGGCCGGAAGCTGCCCGCGAAGCTCGGCGAGACTGCGGTCGATGTGCTGCGTCACATCGAGACCCTGCGCGGGCGGCCGCACGTCCGACTCAACGGTGATCGTCGGCTCGCGATCGCGCTCCCAGATCACCCCATATTCGAGGTCGTAGCGCACACGGCCGAGCGTCGTCAGCGGGACGGCCGCACCGCTCGATGAGGGCAAGGCGTAGCGCTCGAGCGATGAGGGGTCGGCGCGGTCGGACGGCGGGGATCTCAGTTCGACGGGGATCAGCAGATCGCGCTTGCGCAGATGGGCGAGCGTGTATCCGGAGAGTGTCGTCTGCAGAAAGTTCTGCACATCCTGCGAGGTCACCCCGAGGCGGCGCGCCTGCGCCTGATCGACTTCGAAGTGCACCGAGCGTCCGGCGGGCTCGTCCCAGTCGAGCTGCACGTTGCGCGTGTCGGGGTCGCTTCGCATGCGCCGCGCGAGATCGTCGGCAATCTGGCGCACGGTGGCTATCTGTGGCCCGGAAACGCGGAACTGCACGGGGAAGCCCACCGGCGGCCCATTCTCGAGTCGGCTGATGCGCGTGCGCAGACCCGCGTAGCGGCTGTGCAGCAGCTGATCGAGCGAGGCGGCCAGGGCCTCACGCTCGCGGACGTTCTTCGCCGTGACAACAAACTGGGCGAGATTGGGCGCCGGCAGTTGCTCATCGAGGGGCAGGAAGAAGCGTGGCGCTCCTGCGCCCACAAAGTCGACGTAGTGATCGATCTCGGGACGCCCATCGAGATCGTGCTCGAAGCGCTGCGCCTCGTGCAATGTCGCATCGAACGAGGCATTCTCGGCAAGTCGCAGGTCGACGAGCAGCTCCGGGCGGTCCGAGCTCGGGAAGAACTGCCGCGGCACGAACATGAAGGCGCCGAGTGAAAGCGCAAAAGCCGACACCGTGCCCGCGATCACGCCCAGACGGTGATCGACGCACCAGGTCACCCAGCGCCGGAAACGCTGATAGAACCGACCGCCGTAGACGTCCTGTGTGGCACCCTCCTCCGCGGAGTGGTCTTGCCGGCGTTGGGGCAGCAGTCGGTAGCCGAGCAGCGGAATCACGATAACCGCGGCAAGCCACGAGAGAAGAAGTGCAATCGCCGAGACCTGGAAGATCGAGCGGGT
>Ga0335076_10002862_pt1 | contig 17216 bp, 16 predicted proteins | sample Lox_Sample_25_FD_206717 | JGI IMG/M metagenome (GOLD analysis project Ga0335076, IMG submission 206717) | Soil microbial communities from Loxahatchee National Wildlife Refuge, Florida, United States - Lox_Sample_2.5 | ecosystem: Environmental > Terrestrial > Soil > Wetlands | place: USA... | reverse complement strand
CTTGGGATCAAACTTGACATAGCGCCCAACAAACAAATCGACGCAGCCATCGCGATCGTAGTCGAGCCATGCCGAACTGATCGACCAGCCATCGACCTTGATTCCAGCTTTCGCCGTCACATCGGTGAACGTGCCATCGCCGTTGTTGTGATAGAGGATTGCCCGTCCGTAGCCCGTTACAAACAGATCGACGAAGCCGTCGTTGTCGTAATCTGCCGCGACTGCGGCCATCCCGTAGATGTTCGCCGCCACTCCTGCTTGCTCGGTGACATCGGTAAATGTGCCATCCCCGTTGTTGCGGTAAAGATGATTGTGAGGCGGTGTCGCTGGAGGCTCTTTTAGGGGATACGGATGAATTCCATCTTCGAGCGGCTTTCCACTGGAGACATAGAGGTCGGGCAGGCCATCGTTGTTGTAGTCGAACCAGACGCACCCTGCTCCCGTGCTCTCCAGCAATGAACCTAGCTTCTGCGCGCCGAAGCTATGCGTAAACTGAATACCGGATTTTGCCGTCGCATCCTCGAACCGGATCGGACTTGAGGCGCTGCTCTGCGCCGACTGTGCCAGTAGAGAGGAGGACATCAAAGCCGCTATCAGGGCGAATGCCTTCACGCTAATGTCCTCCCGAGGTGTTTGGCGCGGACGCACCGGTCAGATCGGCCGGTGTCGTGGATTTCAGCAGAATCATGGGAACAGCGTTCTCCGGCGCTGTTTCCGGGCCAGCGTGGCATCCCACACAAACGCGCTGCTCGCCCCGGCGCATCCAGAAGAATCCCGATTCGCGCTTCAGTGTTTTGCCGGCGCTATCGAGGAGTTCGATCTGCACAGGCCGATCGTTGGGTACTTGAACAAAAAAAGATCCATCGCGTTCCACCCGGGCAGTGCCAAGTGCGTTCGTCGTGCCGTCTTCACTCTTTGTGTAGACCCGGACAGAGTGAATCGACTCGGCGGCAAACTGATATTGCGAGGTGTACGCGTTGAGGCAAAGCAGATTCGCATTTGGCCAATCGTGAAGTCCGGAAGGATGGCGGTTCGGAGCCGGGCGTTCTCTGATGAGCGTGGGCTCAATGACGTGGGCGTCTTGCTCTTTGAGCACGGTGCGCAGTTGCGGAGTCCCCGGAGTCCAGAGCATGAGCTGGAAGAAATCTTTTCCGCTGGCCCGCCAGGGCAACAGCCAATTGCCGGAGGCAGACTCGGCAACGTCACCCGCGTATTCACCTGCCGGTGTCGTGATCGGAATTTGACGAGCTCTCGAAGACGTGAATTTCGCGAGGGCAGAATTGGCACTGAAGACAATATCTCCGGAACGTATCTGCTTCGCTTGATGCCGTGCGCGGCTGTGATCGCAGCGATAGGATTCGACTCCGCTGCCATCGGAATATACGGTGTAGAGTTCCGGATTGCCATTGCCGCCGATTGGAAAGGACGACTCAAACAGCACTCGCCCATCGAGCAGAACATCAGCGGGAAGAAAATTGCCTGGTCCGTAAGTCAGGGACATTGCTTTGCTGTCCGCCAGGCTCAAAGCCTCGATTGTGAATCGTCCCGAGGCCTTCTGTGCGTATACGATCCGGTCGTCGGGAAGATAAAAAGGCCGAATGCAATCTTCCGCGCACGAGGTCAGGCGCCGCGGCTCGCCTCCACTCAACGAGGTTTCCCAGATTTGCCAGGCATCGTGTTCGCTCTGCTTCCCAGCGAACAACACATGTTGTCCGTCAAATGAAACCGACGGATCTGCGCTGGCGGCAAAGCCAGCCACGAGTAGATGCCTTTCAGATTCTTCGCTCACGAAGATCTTGGCTCCGGAGGGGAACCGCTCAGAACCATGCACCCAGGCAAGAGCCTCATATTGCGTCGCAACTGTGTAAAGAAAGGATGGTATGTCTGCGCTGGCGGTTCTTGAGGCCGTACTCACGAACCCGAACGCAAATAGCGACACGCAAGCCAGGATGGAGCGCGCCGCCACTAGTCGGCCCCTCCGACTGCGAGAAGTTGAGGGCGAAGCTGCCGTTGATCTTTTTGCAGTTCGAGATATGGTCCGAGATCGTCCATCATGGTGCGGAATTGATCGAAATCCAGCGATTGATCGCCGTCACTGAGAGCCTCGTCGGGGGAAGGATGGACCTCGACGATGATTCCATCTGCGCCGACCACCGTTGCGGCGCGGGCCAATACTGGAACCAGGCTCCGGACTCCAGCGGCGTGGCTTGGATCGACAATGACAGGGAGATGCGATACCGCCTTCAACACGGGAACAGCGGCGATGTCGAGAGTGTTGCGAGTGGCTGTTTCAAAAGTGCGAATTCCGCGCTCACACAAGATGATTTGAGAGTTTCCGGCCATCGCAATGACTTGAGCCGAGCGCAGAAGTTCTTCCAAGGTCGCAGTCATACCGCGCTTCAGCAACACTGGACGTCCGCATCCTCCCAGGGCTTCCAGCAGCGCGTAATTTTCCATGCTGCGTGTTCCGACCTGCATGATGTCGGCATATTCGGCGATTACTGCGACATCTTCTTCGCTCATCACCTCGGTCACAATGGCCAGGCCAGTCGCTTCGCGCGCCTTCTGCAGAATCTTGAGGCCTTCTACTCCGAGCCCCTGAAACGAATATGGAGAAGAGCGGGGCTTGTACGCTCCACCACGCAAAATTCTCGCGCCTGCTTGCGCGACTGCTTCTGCCGTTTGCAGTAGCTGAGTTTCGGATTCGACCGCGCACGGTCCAGCCATCACGACGAATTCGCTTCCGCCGATTTCCAGATCACGAACACGAATCACTGTTCGGATTTGACCGTTCGTCTTCGTCGCATCCTTTGCGACTAGATGGAAGCACGAGAACTGACCGTTCCATTTAGGATTCATTTCAACCGCGCAATTCTAGTGAGCAACAGGCGCGCGAGCACTACCACGAATCGACTATTTACCGCGAAATTCAAACACATTCGCGGTGCTAATTCGTTTTTAGCGGCTGGAATTGCGAAAGGAATGTGATTGAAATCACAATTCAACGTGAAGAGACGACTATTTCGTGATCACTTTGATCCTTCACCAGCACGGCGCGACTCTGCCTCAGCAATCCATCCTCGCCTCAGGTCCTCTGCAGAAATGCTGGAGAGGTACGGTTTGATATCGAGGATGGGTGTGCCATCGAGCATATCCACTCCGCGGACGTGGAGCAGTCTGCCTTCGCGGCGCAACAGTTGGACAACGGTGAGGCCGATCGGATTGGGACGGCGAGGAGATCGCGTGGCGAACACTCCGTGCGGACGATCATCGATCGGTGGCGTTCCTAGCAATTCAAAGCCTTCCGATCGATCGAATACCCACAGCAAGAATAAGTGCGAGAAGCCCTCGATATCGGTCAGGCCCTTTTCGAATTGCGGAAGAATGTCGAGAACGCCTTCCGCTTCATGCTTGGCCCCGAATCCTTTGGGAATTTCTTTCGTTGAGTGATACGGAGTCTTCACGCGACCGATCGCTTGTGGAGAAAACATGGACGCTCATCCAAAATTAAATTAGGTTCTCGAATTCGTTATAGCATCACGTCCCGACCCACACCAAGAGCAGCGTGTGAACAGAAAAGAGAATTCGACTTGCCGCGCACACGTCAAAACTTTACTCGCCTTTGACAAAACTCTAGATTGACAGGGCAACTTCGTTTTTTTAGGCGGGCATCCCACAACGCGAAGCAATTCGCGAATCAATTATCCAAGCGGACGACGCACGAGCCTTCCCATATTGCTGGGCCGGGTTTCGTCTCGTCTCAACCGAACTGAAACAGAACGCTAAATCGCAGTCAACTGCTGATCCCAGCGGGCCGGGAGAGCACTGCAAGTCAGACCATGACAAGGAGCATGCCACGATGCGTCCAACGAAGATTTTTCTGTTTACCACTATTTTCCTGCTCAGCCTGACTGCGGCGGCACAGGAAGACCGCCATGAAGTCAGTATCGAAGGAACAGGATTGTTTACGAAATCTGCCGTGGGCAACGGCGTTTCATACCAATCGACTGACAGCGGCGGGTTCTTGAGCACCTATCGCTATCACCTGAATCGTTGGGTTTCGGCAGAAGGCGCTTATGGATACTCGCTCGCCACCGAGAAATATTTATCAGTGAACGATTTCAGAATCCGCTCTGGAGTTCACGAAGCCACCGGAGCGCTGGTCTTGAACCCTCCGTCGCGCGCAACGTCGAGATTCAGCCCGTTTGTGCTGGCAGGCGCCGGCGCACTCCTGTTTCAGCCGACATCTGGCACTGCGCAAACAGTCTCAGACGCAGGCGAAACCAGCATTTCTTTATGGCGCTGGCATTAATTTCACTCTCACGAAGCACATCTCGGTTCGCGGTGAATACCGAGGGTTCCTCTATGAAACGCCCGACCTCGGCTTCAGCGCCTTCGTAACCAACTCGATGACTCACACTGCGCAACCTTCGGTCGGAATTAGCTTCCGCTTTTGACGAGAATCCGCTTGCTTCGGTAAGCAAGGGCCAATAGATTTCCGGACTCGAGCGCTGAGTGGCCTTATTGGTCCTCTTTCTTTTCCGGTTCCTTGGGCAAGGGCTTCTCGATCGGCTTGCGCGGTAGCATCTGATCGCGCATGGCGGCGTCGTACACAAAGCTGGCAACGATTACCGAGATTTGTTTGAGATCGTCGGCCTGCAGTCGGTCGTAGACATCCATATTCGAATGATGAGTGCGCGTCTCGTATTCGATTGGGTCCTGTATGAACTGAAATCCCGGAATTCCAACGGCGTCGAATGACAGGTGATCGGTGCCGCCGGTGTTCCGCATCGAAATCGTCGTCATGCCCAGATCTCTGAACGGCTTCATCCATTCCGCAAAGATCGGCTCGACGGCTTCGTTCTCCTGCAGGTAGATGCCGCGAATCTTGCCCGTTCCGTTATCGACGTTGAAGTAAGCCGAAACCTTTGCCTGCTCGGGCTTCACAGTCACGGGTCCGGCTTCGCGCCGCAATAACGTCGGCACCCCTTTCATGTTCGGATCATCCATGGGCGGACGCGAGCCGAAGTGTTTCTCAACGTATCCCTGGGACCCGAGCAGTCCCTCTTCTTCACCGCTCCACAGGCCGATGCGGATCGTGCGTCGGGGCTTGATATCGAGTGCCTTCAGGATGCGTACCGCTTCCATCATGACCACGGAGCCTGCGCCATTGTCGGTGGCGCCCGTCCCGGCATGCCATGAGTCCAGGTGAGCACCAAGCATCACAATCTCGTCTTTCTTATCGGTGCCGGGGATTTCCGCGATCGTGTCGTACTGCATAGGATCGTCGTCATAGAAATTGTTTACGACATTCAGTTCGAGCGTTACATCTTTTTTCTGCTGCAGGAGTCGCGCGAGCCTGGTCCAGTGCTCCGACGCCATCGTGAGTTGAGGGATGGTCGTAGTTTCTCCAGTCTTGTAAGAGCCGCCCGATTGCACGAAGACAGTTCCGCCGCCAGCAGTACCGCGGCTGTGATCGATGACGGCAACGACCTTTTCATCGGCAAAGAACTGATTCAGATCCTTGATGAACTGCTGCCGTTTCAGATACTGCGAAATTCGGAACGGTGGACGATCGGGGGGGATTTCGTAGTCTCCGGTTTTCGTCAGGTCTTCATCGCTGTAGCGCTTGTAGGGACTTTCGGTGATCGGTTTCACTTCCGCATCGGGGCCAAACAACACAATCATGCCCGCTAGCTTGCCGCGGTATTTGTCGAAATCTTTCTTATCCTCGATACTGACGCGGATGCACTTGCCGCTCACCACGCCATTCGTGCCGGGAGTCCAGGCTTTGGCGTAAGCAATCAATGGAGCGATGTCGGGATCTGTCATACGCACGTTCACATATTGGTTCGCCCATCCCCGGCCAAACGGTCCCCAGGCTTCGAGGTGGGCATTGCTCAGGCCCATCGCGGTGAGTTGATCCCGCGTCCACTCGTTCGCGCGTTTCATGTTCGGTGACCCAGTCAGGCGCTCGCCGATCGAGTCCATCAGGCCCGACGCCAAGTCCATCACTTTCGAATCGCGGAATCCTTCGTAGCGAATTCGAGAAATGGTTTCCAGATCAAGTTTGTCTTGAGACCACACTGCGGATGCCAGAGATAGAACCGCAGCAATCACGCACACAAGTCGCGAGACCTTCTTCATGAATGGGAGCTCCTGAGCGGAAGTCAAAGGCGGGATTATACAACTCGCCTCGAGGGGTTCCGGGATCGGAATTGTAAAGTTATTTCAAGGTAGGGCGCCGCATTGCAGCATTCGCCGCTGTGAGAATTCACGATTTCTTTTCCTCGGCACCTTTATTGACGGGCTCTTTGCGCTTTTCATCGCTGTCGACCGTGTAGAGCATGTAATGGTCGAAACTGTGACGGCGGTAGTATCGGTGCTTGCGAAAGTCAAAATAGATTTCCGCGCTCTTCGGCAGCCATAACGATGTGTTTTTCTTTTGAAAAGGAACCGGGCCGTATTCGACCACCTGATGTTCGCTGAGCAGCTGAATCTCAGGCATCGGGCTCACCATCTCCGCTTCAATTCGCACGATCTGGAATTTGTCGCTGGTGATCCACGCCCTACCCTTCAACCGGACAGGATGGTATTGGTTTCCAACTTTGTAACTTTGTAACCGGTTCGGCCGGTCATCCCGCTGCTGGAAATGAACCAGCCAACTCGCCTGACCGCGCCAATCCCCCAACCCCTCACACACCATTTCGAAGTTGTCACGCATGTGCGGGTGAAACACAAGCGCCAGCGTGACAAAACCAGTGCTGGCGATTTTGTCAGGATAACCTTCCAACGAAAGCTTGTCAGCGCGATATTCATCTACCGCGAGATATCCCGGCTGTGGCTCAGAAATGGATGCGACATAGTTGAATTTGCGAGTCTCGGTCCGAACCGGATTGCCGTAATCGTCCAGCGCCTGATGGAACAAGTCCTCCACTGCCGCAAAGCGTGTCACATCGTCCGCCAATTCCTGCACGCGCTTGCCCGATTCCTCGATCACCTTTGTCGTCGGGCAGGTCACATCCGGAGCAATCGCAACCTTGACGTCGTCAATTCCAGCAGGCTGCCATGCCTTCATAGAGAGCTTGGGCGAGGGCATAGCCATCAATGGATCGACCCCCGCGAGTTTTTCGGGAGACGGTGAAACATCGGCCGAGGTCGAAGAATGGTCCGAGTCTCGTTCCTCGAGTTGCGCGATCAGATTTCGCACCTGACCTGCTATCGGATGTTGAGGCGTTTGCTGCAAGAACGCCGTCAGTGCTTCGATGCCTTCGTGCGTTTGCCCCAGATTGACCAGGGCTTCGCCGAGGACTAACTGCGCCGATCCGGTCGCAGTCTTTCCTTTGCCAATCGCAATCCGGGCTTCATCTCGCGCCTTGTCATAATTCTTCTGATGCAGGTAGGTGTCTGCGAGCAGGTCATGAGGGAGCCAGTTGTCAGCATCTGCAACGATCGCCTGCTCCAATGCTGATTTGGCGGAAGGATAGTCCTTCGTTTCCAGGCTGGCCCTTCCCAACAATGTCAGAGCCTGTGCGTTATGCGGATTGAGTGTAGTCGAGTTCGCCAGGAAGCCACGAGCCTGTGCGTAGTCTTTTTTCTGGATGTAAAGGTAGCCCAGCAGGAAATCCACGCCAGCATCGTTTGGAGCCGTTTTGCGAGCCACGCTGAGATGCTTTTCTGCATCATTCAGGTTCCCCGATTTCAGCGCCGATATCGCCCGCTTAGTCTCCTTTCTGGCTTGCGGCGAAAGGATCGAATCGCCCACATCCAGATTCACCGCTCCCGGATCCCGCTGCAGCACGATATCGAACTGAAGAATGCTCCTGGTGCTGATGACTTTCAGTTCCTGATGCGAGCTGAGAAAGCCAACGGCACTCACCTCCGCCTCGTAATTGCCGTACGGAACATCGGTAAAAACGCCTTGGGAATTTTCCGCTGTCGGTTGCCACGTCGCGGTTTCCTTCTCAACGTTGACCAGTTTCACCAGTGCTTGTCGTCCCAAGCGCGTGCCATTATGTTCTGAAAATACCTTGAAGATAACGACGCCTGTGTTGGGAGAAGTACTATAAACCACTCGATCTGTGTCGGGATGCCCCGCACTGCCCCCAACTTGTGCTCGGAGCGGAGGAGTTACGCAGAAAGCCAGGATCACACCGGCGAGCAAATAGAAGAGTAGAGATCTGCAAGAACTACGCATGGGCTGACTTCCGGCCGTCAGTCTGTCATAGTCCCCTGACGCGGTCAATCGGTTCAAATGCGGTGGGTCACTGGGAGCCTGCAGACGGTTTTTCGGGGGCGGATGGTTTCTCTGGGGATTCCTGTTTGCCTTCTGCCTTCGCGGGCTCCTCAACCGCATCCTGGGCGCTGTCTTTCATGATGTACTGCACAATCACTGAAATACGGCGGTTCGATGGGTCGAGAGGCGCATCCGACTTGCGCAGTTGCTGATCGGCAAATCCACGCACCTGTGTGACTTGATCCTCGCGAATGCCATTTGCCTGCATAATCCGCCGCGCAGCGTTCGCGCGGTCCGAGGAGAGTTCCCAATTCCCGTAGGCGGCTGAAGGTGCGTAAGGTCGAGAATCGGTGTGGCCCTCGATCGAGAGATGGTTCGGGAGTTGACCGAGTTCCTGCGCAAGAGTGATCAGCAGTCCTCGGCCGTCATCGCTCAGTTTGGCGCTTCCGTTGTCAAAAAACGTGCCCGCTTCAGATTCCGACAGCTCGATGCGCAGGCCCTCCGTCGTCACGGTCATCTCGATATGACTCTTGAACTTGTCGAAGTCGCTCATTTGCTGAATCGCTTTTTGCAGCTGATCCTTGAGCTTCGGCATGTTGTCGCGAGTGAGCGTGAAGTTCTCTCCCGCGCCTGCCAGGTTCGATCCGACTTTCTTCGAAGTTCCGGTTGGATCCTTAAAATATCCCCCGACCGCCTCCTGGATCTTCTTGTTGGTATTCATCAACCAGAGCACAATGAAAAGCGCCATCATGGCCGTTACAAAATCGGCATAGGCGACCTTCCAGGCCCCACCGTGATGACCACCGTGGCCACCTTTCTTTTTAACGATCAGGATGGGGCGCGTTTTTTCCATAGCTGCTGTCCTTAGGCCGAAGCAGCAGCCGCCGCTGCCGGCGCGGCGGCTCCTCCGCCACGACAGGCCTGCTCCAGTTCCTTGAACGAGGGCCGGACATGACCGGGTATCGCCCGGCGCGCCACTTCGACTGCCATAATCGGTGCGCTTCCTTTCAGGAAAGAAACCATCAGGACCCTTAAGACGTAAAGAAACGCGTGTTCCTCTTCTGCAGCTTTGCCCATGTTCGCGGCCAGGGGTCCAACTAGTCCGTAGCAAAGCAGGATGCCAAGAAACGTGCCCACGAGTGCGGCAGCCACCTTGTGACCAATTTCTTCCGGAGGCCCCCCGAGCGCTCCCATCGTGATGACCACTCCCAGCACTGCCGCAACAATTCCCAGCCCGGGCAGAGAGTCGGCCATGGTGCTCAGCGCGGCGGTTGGTACCGTAGCATCGTGATGGTGAACCTCCATATCGAGATCGAGCATCTGGTCCAGATCGAACGCGTCCACTCCGGTAATGGCCATGCGTAAGGAATCGCAAACGAAGTCGCAAACGTGATGATTCTTGAGAAAGGCAGGATTTTTTGTGAACACCTGACTCTTTGCAGGCTCTTCCACATCCGCTTCGAGGGCCATGAGCCCGTCTTTACGAGCCTTATTCAGCAGGTCGTACATCATTTTCAACGTGGTGAGGTACGTCTGCTTGCTGTACTTGGAACTGCCAAAAACGCCTCCGATGCCTCCGACAATTTTCTTGATGATGTGAAGCGGATTCGCTACCAGCACGGTACCCACTGCCGCGCCCCCGATGATGATCAACTCCGCCGGTTGGATCAACACCCGCAGATTTCCGTGTTCCATCAAGTATCCAGCCACAATGCAACCGAACACGACAACGATGCCAATAATGGCAAACATGGCTAACTCTCGTTTCCTCCTTCAGCAGTCGCCGCGCAGGGGCGCGCTGATGCCGCCAGCCTGCATCGACTCCTTCAATCGATTCATCAACGTTTCAAGACTGTCTCCCACTGCCACCGCGGCGTACCCGATCGACACCGGCAACGAGCGACGCTCTCCCCACCACTGGATGGCATCGTTGGCGAGCGTCCGCCGCAGACGTTCGCGGACAGAGCGAAGCGACTCTTCGCGACAGGCACCCAGGATGACCAGGAACTGGTCGTCCGACCAGCGTCCTAGAACGTCATTTCTCGACAGTGCTCTCTCCAATGTGCGGGCAAAGACTCGCAGCAATGCTGTTGCTGCCTCGATGCCAAATGCCGCCCGGAAGTGGTCGATCCTCTCAATGCGGATACATAGCACCCCAAAGGAAACCTGTACCTCCAGAAACGTTCCCAACGCTTCGCGCAGGTGAGCCTGCATCATCGTGTGGCTGGCCAAACCCGTAACCTCATCCACGCATCCGGGAATGGCCGCATCCTCGTTGCGCTCCTCGATGCTGCCCGGTTCAATCTCAGAGAATGTTTCCAGCGCGCCGATAATCGATCCATGCAGGTTATGCACTGGGACGGCACGCACTCGGACCGGGATCTCATACCCCGCCTTGTGGTGCAAAAAACCGATGGCTTCTGCGGCCTGAGCTGTCTTCATCGCCCGTGCCATCGGGCAATCTTCGTTGCAGAATTCGCAGCCAGGCTGGTCACAGTGCAGCAGGCTCTCTCCCACGCAACTCCGTCCCACTACCTCGTAACGTTGGTGACCGGTAATGTGCTCTGCGCCTTTGCTCCAATAGACAATTCGCTTATCTTTGTCGATTACGCAGAGGCCGAGCGGCAGACTTTCGAGGATGTTGCGTGCGATCTCGGGATCATCAAACGCCGACATAGTCTTGGGAAAACTCGACTAGTCCGGTTATCGGCAAAATCAGGAAGCGCTTCAGCGAGGTTCCAGATCAGGCATTTCTAATTCCTTCAGGCTCAATCAAATGGAGAGCTGGCGCGCCCGCAGTGACGATGGCACGGAAGTGCTATAGGCAGGAGAACATAGCAAGATTAGTTTAGCTCCTGAGCAGTTCTGGGGGAGGGCTGCCCGGGCGTCCTGGACTTGAAAGAGTCCTAGGGCGCTCGTTATTTTTTGCCTCGAATTTGTCTCCGTCGCTGGTTCAGCGCCCGTATCGGCCCATCCACTCGGCTCGCGCCAGGATGTGACCTTGCATCGCTGATTCGAGTCCTTTTTTGCCGGTCTCCGGCTTGAGTTCCAGCTTGGTATCCAAGGCAAACAATTTGAAATAGTACCGATGCGGCTTTCCGGCAGGCGGGCAGGGACCGTTATATCCCGGCTTTCGAAAGTCATTCATTCCTTGTTGTGCTCCATCAGGCAGGCTGGCCTGCTTCTGCACGCCTTCCGCCATGTTCCCGGTAGTGGATGGCACATTCCAAAGTGTCCAGTGATTCCAATTACCAACCGGAGCATCGGGATCATCAACCAGCAAGGCAAAAGTGTTCGTTCCCGCGGGAGGATCATTCCAGGAGAGCTGCGGAGAAACGTCGGCTCCATCACAGGTGAACTTCTTATCGATGGCTCCGCCATTCGGAAAGCTCGTGCTTGAGAGGTTCATCGCATTTCCTCCTTGGGCGAGGAGTGCTTGCGCCACACCCGCCGCTACCACGATGCAGAGGCAGACAATCAATCTGCACACACGCGGCTCACAACGCCGCGCGATCGACCGATGATTGTCCAAGCAATCCTCCGGGGCGGGATCAGTTTGTGGAGATGGTGAAATTGACGGTGATTTTAGCTTGCGTCTCGACGGCGTCTGGGCCTTCAAAGTGCGGCTTGAAATGCCATTGCTTGACCGCTTCGCGCGCGGCACTCGCCAGGATAGGAGGTCCGCCCAAAACTCGAAGGTCCTGGATCAATCCATCGCGACCAATGAAGGCCTGCAACACTACTGATCCTTGAACTTTCATCTGGCGCGCCAGCATGGGATAGCCGGGCCTTACGGACTCGGTGACGAGGTCAGCAGTCTCCGCGGACATTTCTACGCGCTCCGCCGCATTGTTGGCGACAGGAGCGCTCGCGTTCGCCTCCGCAGGTGCAGCATCAGCTTGCTCAGAAGGCGAGTCGGGCTGTAGTTCCACGTGAACCTCGTTGCTGCCTGGACGTACAGTCCGGTGCGCATCCCCAGCAACAACTTCTACCTCAAGCGGCGGCAGAACCGTCCTTTCGCCGATTTGCACCGGCATGAACGCTTCGGTTGGAACGTCGGCGATTGCCTCTCTGTTTTGCTTGGCCGATCTGTGAGACTTTGCGGCTGCGACCGTTACCGCTTTTTGTGGAATACCCGGTTCGGCTGCGGGTGGATTGTCGGCTGCCGTCACGTTTTCGAACGGCTGATCGTCTGCCTCATCAGTATCTGGAAACCAGAAATCCCGATCACGATACAGAAGCAGGCCCAGCGCTACGACCAGAAGAACGAGCGCGCTCATCATGAGCTTGCGCTGCCGGTGATCTTCCGGCCTCAGTCCTCCGGGCGCAGGAACAATTCCTCGAGAGCGCCGAAAGGACGTGTTGGACTCGAACATTTCCCGGACCCCTTACTGCCCCTGATTGCCTTTCTAGTATGCCTTGAAACCGAGGCAAGTCCAAGAGGACATTGGACTCCCTCCCCTTGGATGACCCGAAATAGCTTATGCCTTCACCTCATGGTATCTTGACGCGTAACTTTGAGCTCCTTCCTGAATCCCATCCTCAATACCCAGTAACTCCTGGGGGGTGCATGCAGCCAGATGACGTAAAGCCAGATCCAGGCCCAACTGAGCCCGAGCCTCCCCGCTCTGAGGCTTCGGAAGCGGCCGCCGGCGAGGACGCGCCGACCAAACCCGACCTCCGTGAGAAGCCTCGGCTGACTCGCCCGGGCATAACCCAACGAAAGTTTGCCCAACTATCCCGACGGGAATTGCTGAAGCTCACGCCGATTCTGGCTTTGGGAGCCTTTGCCATCCCCGGGGTTCAGGAGTCGCTGCTCAAGCAAGGCCTCGAATTCAGCGATTGGGCTTCTGCGCGGCTATTCAGGGAGGGGCATCTGGCCCCCGTGTTCGCGGATTCCGAACTCACACCCTTCGAGAAGTTTCCTCTGAATGACTACGATGTCGATGATCCCGGCATCATCTTCGAGAACTGGACACTCACCGTCACGGGCCTGGTGAAAAAGCCGGGAGAATACAAGCTGGACCAGATCCAGAACTTACCCAGATTCCGCCAGAATACGCGCCACGTTTGTGTCGAAGGTTGGGACGTCATCGGACGCTTCGGCGGAGCCCGCCTGTCAGATTTTCTGAAGATGATCGGCGCCGATACATCCGCCCGCTACATCGCCGTCAATTGCGCCGACGACTATTACGAAACTCTCGATATGGCCACTGCTCTCCATCCGCAGACTCTGCTGTGCTGGGAAATGTACGATCGGCCTCTGACCCGCGAGCACGGGGCTCCGCTCCGTCTCAGCGTGCCCACCAAAGTCGGGTACAAGCAGGCGAAGTATCTGACTGACCTCAGCGTGACCAACGTCATTAGCAAGGTCGGCTACTGGGAAGACCAGGGCTATTCCTATTTCTACGGATTGTGAAACACGAAGGTAAAAGACTCATGAGCGACGTCGTTATCGAAATCGTCAGAGCCGAAGGCAAAGAAGGAAAGGAAGAGGAGATCGAGTCCGTCGGGCGCGCCGTGTATGAGCACCCGCTCGTGGTGCGCGTCTGCCATTGGCTTAATGCAATTTCCCTGTTCGTGATGGTCGGTAGCGGACTTCAGATTTTCCGTGCTTTTCCGAGTTTCGGCGCGAAGATTCCTCAGAAGGACTTACTGCATTGGCCAAAGTCTTTTGCCATCGGCGGATGGCTCGGCGGAGCCCTCCAGTGGCACCTCACATTCATGTGGATCTACATCGCCACCGGCCTGGTCTACCTCGCGTACGAGCTCTTCAGCGGAAACTACCGGCAAGTTCTATTCACCCACAAAGATATTCCTGGGATCTGGCCGATGGTGCGCCATTACTTCTTTTTCGGTCCGAAACCTTCCCAGCATGAAGCCTACAATCCGTTGCAAAAGCAGGCGTACACGGGCGCAATAATTCTTGGCGTGCTCTCAGTCCTGACTGGGTTCGCCGTATGGAAGCCGGTTCAGTTTTCTTGGCTCGCCTGGCCGATGGGTGGATTTCACTTCGCGCGAATCTGGCACTTTGTTGTCATGTGGGCGATCCTGGCCTTCGTATTCGGCCACATCATCATGGTTCTTCTGCACGGCTGGAATAACTTCGTGTCCATGCTTACCGGATGGAAGAAAGATTCCGAATACTGACGCCCGGGTAGACGATGGCTGATCCAAGAGTGGTCTTGAATATCCCGGAGCAAGGTGAAGGAGCGCGCGAACAGGACCTGATCGCGCGCGTGCAACACGGCCAAAACGACCTGTTTTACGAATTGGTTCGGCCTTACGAGCGCCGCGTTTACGCAGCGGCCCTGGCCATTCTGCGCAACGAGACCGACGCCGAAGACGTTGCTCAGGAAGCCATGCTCAAGGCCTTGGCCAATATCAGGCAGTTTCGTGCCGAAGCTCGCTTCAGCACCTGGCTCATTCAGATCACCGTCAATGAAGCGTTGATGCGGCGAAGAAGGGAACGAACCGTGATGATGGAAGGCATCGACGACCGCCGCGACGATGAAAATGAGTACACGCCCCGCGACTTCGCCGACTGGCGCGAGATTCCTTCCGAGGTTCTCGAACGGAAGGAAGTTCGCCAGAAACTCGCCGACGCGTTAGCTTCGCTCGACCACAAATATCGGGAGGTGTTCGTACTGCGCGATATGGAGCAGTTGAATATTCAGGAGACGGCCGAGGCGCTGGGAATCTCCGTTGCCTCGGTGAAGACCAGGTTGTTGCGGGCACGATTGATGCTGCGTGATCTGCTCGCCGGAGGCTGGGACCACGGCTGGTTCAGCCGCCTGCCTTTCGAGAAGGGAAGCAAGCCATGGTGAACTCAGAACCGATCAAGTGCGAACAGGTCTGGCGGGAAGTATCGAACTATCTCGACGGCGCCGTGGATCCCTCCTTGCGCGCTGCCATGGATGCCCATTTTTCAACGTGTCAACGTTGCACGTCCGTTTTGGAAGGCATGCGCAACGTCCTTCGCCTCTATAGCGACGAACGGATGATCGAAATGCCAGCCGGTTTCAGCCGCCGACTTGAAAAACGGCTGGCGCAGAATGCGCGTGTAGCGAGCAGACCCTGGTCGACCTGGTCCGCGTGGCTGGTGCCAGTCGCAGCACTGGCTCTCATCGCCGGAGGACTACGCTTCGCCAACTCCCTGACCACAGCGCCTCCCTTAAAGTCGGAACACGCACAACAAGCTCACGACATACCGCCAGAAATGGTGGTCGTGGTCACGGCGGACGCAAAGGTCTTTCACGCTCCTGGATGTGACTTCATTCACAACAAGAACACCACGCGGACGTTGACCGCGAAGGAGGCGATGAAACAGGGATACATCCCCTGCCTTCGTTGTATGCGCAAGTACCTGTCGACAACTCAAACGGCCGGAGTCAGTGGCGGCGTTTCCGACCCGGATGCGGATAGCGAAACGCCAGGTGCGCATGTCGCCGCCGAACGGCGTTAAGAATCCAGTTTCTGTCCCAAAACAATTCGGCGCGAGCCTGATGCCCGCGCCCTTGGAATTCCCACCTTCAGCCTAGTTGTTCTTCATCTCATCTTTCTTAGTGTCGTTCTTCATGTCGTCGTGCTTCATGTTGTCATTCTTCATGTCGTCGTGTTTCATCGCGTCTTTCCTCACTTTGTTGTTCTTCTTGTCCTTCTTGGTTTGATCTTTCTTCATCTGATCGTTCTTCATCGTGTCGTGCTGGGCGTCGTCCTTCTTCATGTCGTCTTGCTTCATCTGGTCCTGAGCGAAAACAGCCACAGACCCGGCCAGAACGCACACGAGTGCCACACCGCTGAGCAGTTTCTTCATGGAGTCTCCTTAATTAAGTCGAGTCGGCAGGTTCTAACCTGCGGCAGAGATGGGATTCTCGCTCCGCTCGAAAGTTACATGTCCTGGATAGGATTTTCGCAGCCTAGCAGGCCAGTTGGTCCCGGGTGATCTTGAGTCCTGGCAAATTCCCCAGCGCCGTTACGGCCACGCTCTCGGTCTGGAAGAATTCTTTTGCGAGTGCCGTCAAATCCTCGGCCGTGACTGCCTCGATTTTCTCGATCAGTTCATCCAGAGTGTAGAAATGTTCGAAATACATTTCCTGCCTGGCCAGGTTCGACATGCGCGCAGTGCTGGATTCCAAAGACAACATCAGGCTGCCCTTCAGCTGGGCTTTGGATCGGTTGAGTTCCTCCTCCGGGACCGGCTGGGTTTTCAACTTGCGAAATTCTTCGACAACCGACTTCACCACCTTCGCCGCCGATGCGAGTGATGTGCCCGCATACACGGCAAGACATCCCGTGTCGCGGTAGGGGTTCAAGTCGCTGTAGATCGAGTACGCCAGTCCTTGCCGCTCCCGAATATTCTGGAATAGCCGGGAACTCATCCCGCCCCCAAGCAGCGTATTCAGCACGTAACCTGCGTGCCGCTTTTCATGGGCGATAGGATACGCGGGAACTCCAAGGCAAAGCTGCACCTGCTCCAGCGCCTTCTTGTTCCGCAGGATGATTCGCGAAACGATCTTCGGAGTCGAGGAATGGAAGCCGTTCTGCATCGGCTTCATGTGTTCGAAATGTTTGGTTACTAACTGCACGAATTTGTCGTGATCCAGGTTGCCTGCCGCGGAAACGATGATGTTTCCCGGTGCGAAGCGGTGCCCGTAAGCCTCAAGCACTGGTTCTCGATCGAACCGCTTCACCGTCTCCTTTGTCCCCAGGATCGGTTTTCCCAGCGGATGATCCTTCCAGAAATTCTGCGTAAAGATCTCGTGAACCAGATAGTCGGGATTGTCCTCGTCCATCTTGATCTCTTCCAGGATTACCCCGCGTTCCCGGATAATGTCGCTGCTGTCGAAAACAGGGTTTAAGACCAGGTCACTCAAAATATCGAGAGCGATCGGAACGTGCTCATCGAGCACCTTGACGTTGAAGCAGATGCATTCCTTGGCCGTGAACGCATCCATGTTTCCGCCAATCGAATCGACTT
>Ga0335076_10002860_pt1 | contig 17227 bp, 13 predicted proteins | sample Lox_Sample_25_FD_206717 | JGI IMG/M metagenome (GOLD analysis project Ga0335076, IMG submission 206717) | Soil microbial communities from Loxahatchee National Wildlife Refuge, Florida, United States - Lox_Sample_2.5 | ecosystem: Environmental > Terrestrial > Soil > Wetlands | place: USA... | reverse complement strand
ACCGCCGCCGACGAACCCGACATCCCACGGGCCGACGCCAGCACACCGGACCCTGATCAGCACCTGACCAGCCCCGCGGACCGGGTCCGGCCGTTCCCCCAGCTGCACACTGTCGATCCCGCTGAGCTCCGGCACCAGCGCAACTCGCATAGACCCTCTCCTTTACGCTCCGGCCGCCGCGGACGGCAACCAGGGGCACGGGTGATGAACAATCCCGAGGTACCCGCCGGACGGAAGCGCCAAGCAGCCGCACGCCGGGCCGTCATTGCGGCAGGAGAGTGTGGCGGGCTACCTGGCTGGCGGAGCGCCACCAGCCCGAGCGCCGTGGCGAGTCCGTGCCGGGGAAACAGGCGTGCCTGGTCTGGTTGACGATCACGCCGCGTCACCAACGGCAGTGGTCAGCACGGCTTGGGACCTTCGGCAGCACGGTCTTAAGACCTTCGCTCCTACCGGCGAGCGCTGACCGGGAGCAAATGATGAGTCATGAAGTTCCGGTCCGCAGCCTGTCCGGTAGTGCGAGCTGATGCCTGCATCCTGGACCCTGAGCGGCCATGTCACGCCTGCCTAGCCCCTTCGCCTGACCAGTGTCCCTACGTCTACCTGCTGGCTAAGAGGCACGAGGACCGGCGCAGGCACCAGCGCGCGGGGGCGCAGCACGGATGCGCTCCGCGGGCGTAGCGGAAATCTTCCGCTGGCAGCCGGGTAACGTCTGCGGGTTCGCGGCCGAATGGCTGACATGGTTAGCGAGGGCGAGCGCGTGACGCCGCAACTGAAGCCGTTCTGGCGCGGGCGGGGAGCTGGCACGCGCGCGGCAGTGCCGGGTTCGGCCGGGCTGCCGGAGAGCACTACCGGGCAGCCCGACGTCAATACCCACCCACCCGATCTCGCGCGCCGGGCGGTAGTCCGCACAGCCGGGCTGGCCGGCCTGGTTGCTGCCGGCCTGGCGGGCGCTGGATTCAGCGGCGCGGAAGCGGCCAGCGCACCGGAAGCAGTGGCGCAGACCCCGGGACCGTATGCCGCACTTCGGATCCTCATGGCAGGCAACTTGCGCTGGGCCCGCGGAACGCCCAGGCACCCCCGGCAATCGGTCCGCTGGCGCGACCACGTCGCCACGCACCAGTCTCCGTTCGCCACCGTGGTCAGCTGCGTTGATTCCCGGGTACCGCCGGAGATCGTGTTCGACGCCGGGCTCGGCGATTTTTTTGCCATCAGGACAGGCGCCCAGACGCTGGACCGGCAGGTGGTTCTGGGCAGCATCGAGTTCGGGCCGGTCAACTACTCGACTGCGAAACTCCTGTTCGTGCTCGGCCATCAGAACTGCGGCGCGGTAAGCGCTGCCATCAAGGTGATAGAGAGCGGCGGCCGCGCGCCCGGGCACATCCAGGCGGTCGTCGACGCGCTGAGGCCTGCGTACCGGATAGCCAGGCCGCAACGTGGAGACCTTCTGGACAACATGATCAGGGCCCAGACCCGCCTCGCCGTGCACCGGCTGCGGCGAGACCCAGTGCTCAGGAAGCTGAACCTGCTTATCGTCGGAGGGCGCTACGACCTGCATACCGGCCTAGTCGAGATCATCGCCTGAGACCGTACGCGTCGACGTTCCCTTCACCTGGCAGGGCAGGAACGGGAACAGCCAGATGATCGCCGGAGGCCCGCGGTATCGGATCTGGTTCACCAACCTGATCTACGGCAACGCGCTGTACACGGTTGCAGAAACCGCCATGTCGATCACTGGCGGGTCGGGATTGTCCTGGGTCAGACCCGGCCTGGCCCCGGCATCCGGGCCCCCTTTGCCCTGGGCGATATCTACGTCGACCAGAAGGACCCGAGCCAATGGTGGCAGGGGCTGCAGTTCGGCTGCCAGAACCTCCACGACCCGCAGCTCGATGAGTGGTTCACGATGAGAACCTTCAGCCACCGCCCGGGAACGGTCACGCTGCCCCACCTGCCCGCCAGCGGAACGCCTAAGTCCCCGGACGGGAATTCCCGCCGGGACAACTCGCGTTGAGCGCTGGGTGAAGAAGATCGGCTTCCTGTCGTTCGGGCACTGGTCGCCGTCACCCGGCTCGCAGACCCGGACCGCGTCCGATGCTCTCCTCCAGTCAATCGACCTGGCCGTCGCCGCCGAAGAGCTGGGAGCCGACGGCGCGTTCTTCCGCGTGCACCACTTCGCGCGGCAGCTGGGTTCTCCGTTCCCGCTGCTCGCGGCCGTGGGCGCACGCACTCGCCGAGTCGAGATCGGCACGGCCGTCATCGACATGCGGTATGAGAACCCGCTTTACATGGCCGAGGATGCGGGCGCGGCCGACCTCATATCCGGCGGCCGGCTCCAGCTCGGCATAAGCCGCGGCTCGCCAGAGCAGGTGATCGACGGCTGGCGGTACTTCGGCTACCAGCCGCAAGAAGGCCAGACGGACGCTGAGATGGCTCGCGGGCACGCCCGGGTCCTGCTAGAGGTCTTGGGCGGCCAGGGTTTCGCTCAGCCCAGTCCTCGGCCGATGTTCCCGAACCCGGCCGGGCTGCTGCGCGTTGAGCCGTACTCAGCTGGCCTGCGCGAGCGGATCTGGTGGGGTGCCGGCTCGCAAGGCACTGCCGCGTGGGCGGCTCAACTGGGTATGAACCTGCAGAGTTCGACTCTGATCACCAACGAGTCGGACAAGCCCTTTCACCAGCAGCAGGCAGAGCAGATTCAGGCATTCCGTGCTGCGTGGCGCGAGGCAGGACACGAGCGAGAGCCACGCGTCTCGGTGAGCCGGAGCATCTTCGCCCTGGTCGACCGGCAGGATCGGGCCTACTTCGGCCGGCGCGGCCAAGACAGCGACGAGATCGGGTTCATCGACCCGGCGACGCAAGCGATCTTCGGCCGCACGTACGCGGCCGAGCCTGACGTGCTGATCCAGCAGCTCAAAGAGGACGAGGCAGTCGCGGCGGCCGACACGCTGCTGCTCACAGTGCCCAACCAGCTTGGCGTCGACTACTGCGCCCACGTCATCGACAGCATCGTCACTCACGTTGCGCCCGCGCTCGGCTGGCGATAGGGAGAGAACCTACGGGTGAGTGTCGTCGCTGGCCGGGGGGTTCGGCTGAGACGGCTTGCCGCCGATGAAGTTTTCCCAGCCGGCCTGGAGCGGGGCCCAGCGCCGGTCGAACTCTGCAGCGCGGTGCGTCGCCCGTTCTATGCGCCTGCCCCGGTAGCTATGCCGGGCCCAGACCGACGCCGGGCGCGCCAGGCGCACTGCGCCGATCACCCCGACAGGTGGCAGGAAGAGCCCGAAAAGCGCCGTCCGGTACTTGCCTTTCAGCACGCACATGAGGGCGAGCACGCCGTCGACGATGAAGATCCCGGTCGCCGTCAGCCGAAACAGCTGCTCGATACCGTCGGCGTCTTGCACGCCGAACGGGCTGAACCCGACGAGAGCCAGCCCGAGGCAGGCGCCCATCAGGCTCACCGCCTCGACCGAAAGCTGGCCCTCGCCGGTCCAGTAGACGTCCTGCAGATGCAAGATCAGCGCGAACTCATCCAGGACGAGCGACGTGCCGATCCCGATCGTCACCGCGGCAAACGAGCGCCAGCCGAGCGAATCAGAGCTGGCGACCGAGGTGAAGGCTCCGATGATCAGCAGGATGATGCCGGGGACTGAGTGATGGATGTGCGTCCCGCTGGCCGTCACCTGGTTTCGGAATGGGCCCCGGCCTTCACGAATCAGGCGCGTGATCGTGCGGGTCAGCACGAACGTGACGACGAAGGCCAGGAAGCACAGTATCAGCGGCAGCTTGCCTGCCGCGATCACGTCGCGGTGCCACCAGGAAGCCATGCCGACACGATAGGGGCGGGTCACGCTGTGAATTAGCAATGTGGCAGCGCTGGCGTGCCGCGCCGCGCCGCAGCCAGCCTGACCGAAGGGCGAGACGAGGTGCGCTGTCGCCTGCGCAGGCCAGGCTCGGGCACACGCGGGTCACCAGATGGACAACAACCGTCTGCGGGCCGCCAGATCGGGTGCAAGGTCTTGCCGGGAGCGTTGGCGTCGATGTAATAATTACTTGATTACACCTGGGGATGCACGCGGTGGCCACGTACCGTCGGGATGTCCGACACTGCAGCAGCGACGGACGTGCGGGTGCGCCGGCGACGGGCGGCCCGGCGAACGTGCCCACGACACTGTAAGGGGCCCAGCTATGACCGACGCCGAGCACCAGGTGGGCGCAGGCAGCGGACGGCTCGCGCAGGTGATCGCGACGCGCGGGGGCACCGCGGCGCCGGAGGCTCCGTTCGTGATCGAGCACCGCGAGGCGCTGATCTACATGCTCTGCGAGGCCGCGGAGCTTGAGCACGGGATCATGTGCCAGTACCTGTTCGCGGCATTCTCGCTCAAGCAGTCCACCAGCGAGGGCCTGACCGAGGCCGAGCTGGCCGCGGCGGACCGCTGGCGCGAGCAGGTCCTGCACGTGGCCACCCAGGAGATGCTGCACCTGGCACTCGTGCAGAACCTGCTGACCGCGATCGGCGGCCCGCCTCACCTCGTCCGGCCGAACCTGCCGCTGCCCGCCGCCCACTACCCTGCCGGGGTCCAGCTAGCACTGCTGCCATTCGGCGAGCAGGCGCTGGAGCATTTCATGTTCCTGGAACGCCCCGAGGGCATGGACCTCGACGACGCCGAGGGGCTAGCCGCGACCGGCAGGGCCGAGCCGCTGATGAGCGCGGGCGACATAGTGCCCCGGTCGCAGGATTTCGCGACTGTCGGGCACCTGTATCGGTCCATCGAGGCGGGCTTCGCTCATCTAACCGAGAAGTACGGCGAGAAACGGGTGTTCGTCGGCCCGCCCCGCGCCCAGGCCGCGCCGGAGCACTTCCGGTGGCCGGACCTGGTCACGGTCACCGACCTGGCCTCCGCCCAGCGAGCAATCGACACGATCCTGGAGCAGGGCGAGGGCACGCGCGGCGACTGGCGGAATGCCCACTTCGGGCAGTTCGTAAAGATCCTCGATGAATACCAGCAGATGCGGGCGGCCAACCCGGGCTTCAACCCGGTCCGGGCGGTGATCGCGGCCAACGTCCGCCCGCCGCAGCGCGAGGTCGAGGTCCCGATGATCACGGACCCGCTGACGGCACGCGTCGCCGACCTTTTCAACGTGGGGTACGAGATCCTGCTGCAGGTGTTCTACCGGTACTTCGCGCACACCTCGGAGACCGATGTGCAGCTGAAGGTCCTCGCCAACGCGACTGTCAGCCTGATGGTATCGGTGCTCCAGCCGCTCGCGAACGTGATCACCACGCTCCCGGCCGGCCCGGGTCACGGGGGGAAGACCGCGGGCCCGAGCTTCGAGCTGTTCTACGAGGCCGATTACCTACTGCCGCACCGCGTCGCCGCCTGGACGCTGCTGACCGAGCGGCTGGAAGTAGCCGCTTCGTTCTGCGTGTCGGTCGGCAGCGACTGCAGCGCTCTGGTGGCCGGCCGCCTGACGGCGATCACGGCCGCACTCCGGGAGATAGCGCAGTCCCTGGCCGCGCACCTGCCCGCCGACCGCTCACCTGCACACTCTGCCAGCCTCGATCCGGCCACGGCAGGCGCTCGGCTGAGCCGGGCTGCGGAGCTGATTAGGCAGGCCCGCGACGTGCCTGACACCGGTGGCCTGGCCGCCGGGCTCACCGAACTGGCGGACCTGGCCGACGCGGCTGACCGTGCGGCGCAGGGCGGCAAGCAGGTCGGGCAGTCACCGGCCCTTCTCGCGTGGCAGGCGGCGAAGATGGCTACCGAACTGCGAGCCCGCGCAGGCCGGGACGGAACCAACGCGCCGGAGCTGGCTGAGGCGACGGCAGCGTTGCAGAGCCTGGCCTGCGAACTCGGCTCAGCGAAGGAGCGGGCCGAGCGCCGGGCGGAGCTGTGGCGCCTGCAAGGCGACCTTCCCGCCGGGATCCAGACTGCCAGGAACGGGCCGTACCTGGCCACCAACGTCCGGCTGGTGCACGACTATCTGGGCCAGCAGATCCCGGCTCAGCCCCAGGTGGCGCTGTGCCGCTGCGGCGGGTCGGCGACCAGGCCGTCGTGCGACGGAAGCTGCGCCAGCAACGGGTTTGGCGACGGCAAGGACCCCAAACGCGTGCCCGACCGGCTCGACACGTACCCCGGCATGCAGCTCACGATCCTGGACAACCGCGGCACCTGCCAGCACTCTGGTCTTTGCACCGACCGGCTGGCGACCGTGTTCCGGGTCGGCCAGGAACCGTTCGTCGCGCCAAGCGGCGCCCGGCAGGACGAGATCATCTCGGCCGTGCGGAACTGCCCGTCGGGGGCGCTGAGTCTGGCGATCGACAGGTCAGGCGCGCGCGCCCTGGCCGACTGGGATGGCACGCGCGAGCCCGCCATCGAGGTGACCAGGGACGGCCCCTACCGCGTGACCGGAGGAATCGAGCTCACCGACGCGGACGGAACTCCGGTGCGACGCAACGAGGGCGCATCGCTGGAGCACTATACGCTCTGCCGGTGCGGCCACTCGCAGAACAAGCCGTTCTGCAGCGGCATGCACTGGTACGTAGATTTCCGTGATCCAGTGGCCGATCCCGGTCGCGAGCCGACGATATTCGAGTGGGCTGGCGGGCTGCCGGCGCTGACGCGGATGACCCGGCTGTTTTACGAGAAGTACGTGCCCGGCGACCCGCTCCTCGCGCCGCTGTTCGCCAACGCGCCCGCCAGCCTCCCGCAGCGGATGGCGGCCTATCTCGCCGAAGTGTTTGGCGGGCCTGCCGCGCCGGACGAGGACGGGTACTCGCGGCTGCTCTCCGGTCTCCTGAGCGCGGGAATGGACTCCGACCAGCGGCGCCGGTGGGTGACCCTGGTGGCCCGGGCGGCGCAGGAGTCCGGCCTGCCGGCCGATCCAGAATTCCGCGCGGCGCTCACGTCATTCATCGAGTGGGACATCGCTAGCCCGCCGGACAAGCCCGCGCCGCGCTGGGACTGGGGCCCGTCGGGGCCGCCGAGCAGCAAGGCTCCCGAGGCCCGCCAAGACGCGGACCAGCAGGTCACGCTCCCGGAACCCGGTCAGCCGGTGAGCTTCGCCGCGCATATCAAGCCGCTGTTCCGCAAGAAGGACCGGGACTCCATGAGCTTCGCGCTCGACCTGTGGTCCTACGAGGATGTCAAGGCCGCAGCCGACGACATTCTGGAACGCGTCCGCAACGGGTCCATGCCGTGCGACGGCGGCTGGCCGACGGAACGGGTAGATGTCTTCTCGCGCTGGACCACCACGCACATGCAGCCCTGACCGGCCGCCTCGGTCTCCGTCAGCTGGCCAGACGGGCGCCAGAACAGTGCGACAGCGGGTGCGGTTCTCGGCGATTACCGGCTCAGAATCGCACCCGCTATCGGCGAGGACTGCGCTAGGCGGGGGTGATGTTCTGGTTGAGGTGGAAGAGGTTGTTGGGGTCGTAGCGGCGTTTGGCCTGGGCAAGGCGGTCGTAGCCGGCCCCGAAGTTGTCGCGGACCTTCGCCTGGTCGTCCGCAGAGGCGAAGTTGACGTAGCCGCCGGGCAGGGAGTGCGGGACGAGCGCGGCGTAGTAGTCCTTCACCCAGCGGATGTTCTTGTCGTTGTCCGCGGGATCCGGCCACATCCCGGCGATCACGGTGGCGTACTTGGCGTCCCGGTGCCCCCACGCAGTGGCGCCAGGTGCGACATCGTGGGCGGCGCCGTTGACCGGGTACAGATGCACCGCGCAGTTGACGGCGGGCATCCGCTGGCCGTGCTCGGCGTGCACGGCGATCGCCTCGTCGGTGAGGTCGCCCGCGAAGACCGCCTTCCAGTAGTGCTGCAGGCCGCGCGGAAGCAGCGGGTCGAGCAGGGAGTTCAGGGCCGTATAGGGGATGGCGCCGACGTGTTCGGCCATGACCGGGCCGACGTCGCGGAAGCCCTGCATAACCTTGGCGCCGCTGTCATGGTCCCCGGTCCAGCAGGAAACCAGGGCGGGGAACGGCTCACCGACCCGGTCTGCGGGGATGAACGGGAGCGGGGGCGCTAGGTGCCAGGCCGGGTAGCCGCCATACTCGCGCGGCGCGTCCTCGATGAACCGGTCGAAGTAGCGGAACAGGTCACCCGCGGCCTCCCGCTCGAACAGGATCAGCCCGCCGTAGATGTTCTCAGGCACGGGGTGCAGCCGGAAGGTGAACTCGGTGACCACGCCGAAGTTCCCGCCGCCGCCGCGCAGCGCCCAGAATAGCTCCGGCTGCTCATCCTCACTGGCGGTCACGATGCTTCCGTCGGCGAGGACGACCTCGGCGGACAGCAGGTTGTCACACGACAGGCCGTGCGCCCGGGTCAGGTAGCCGACGCCGCCGCCGAGCGTCAGCCCGCCGACGCCGGTAGACGCCACGATGCCACCGGTGGTGGCCAGTCCGTGGGCCATCGTCGCGTCGTTCATCATGCCCCAGGTGGCTCCGCCGCCGGCCCGCGCGATCTGGCTCTTCGGATCGACCTCGACACGGGTCATGCCAGACAAGTCGACGACGATCGCATCGTCCGCGGTGCCGAAGCCGGGAACGCTGTGCCCGCCGCCGCGGACCGCGACCTCGCGGCCGGTGGCGACGGCATGCGCCACGACGGCCCGCACGTCATTCGCGTCGGCGCACTGAACGATGGCATGCGGCTGAGCCTCGATCATGAAGTTGTAGACGTGCCGGGCGTCCTCGTACCGGGGATCGGCGGGGCCGATGACCAGTCCGGTAACGAGGCCGCGCAGTGTGGTGACGGACATGAGGGGTCCCCCTTCGTCGTGGCTTTGTGACCTGGGCACACGCTATGGCGGTAGCGGGATTCGCGTCATGACCAGTCCTGGTAGCTCGCGCTCCGCCGCGTCGTAGCCAATTCTGGCTATCGACCACCGCCGGCGGCCCGGCTACGCTGAGTGCATGGCGGCTTGGGAAGCGCCGCCGTATCCAATCCGGGTGGCCGGAGCGGCGGTTCCGGCGTTCGTCGGGCGGGCCGCTGAGACGTCCGCGGCGAAGGAAGCATGGGCGTCGGTCCGTGCCGGGGGGCGGCAGGTCATCTTCATCGGCGGCGAGCCCGGCGCGGGCAAGTCGCGGCTGGCGACGGAGATCGCCGCGGCGGCCTACGCGCAGGGCGCGGTTGTGCTGCTCGGGAACTGCTCACCCGAGCCCGGCGGTCCTTACCAGCCGTTCGCTGACTGCCTTGAGCACCTGCTCGGCGGCACCTCACCCGGAGCCCTGGCCGACTGCCTGCCGGAAACGGCAGCCGAGCTGCTACGGCTGACCCCGCTGGTGTGGCGGCACCGGCCGGAACTGGCATGGCCCGGCGGCGAAGGTGGTGACTACCGGAGGGAGCTTTTCGACGCGGTCACGGGGCTGCTGCACGCCGCCGCCGAACAGCGCCCGGTGGTATGCGTCCTGGAGGACCTGCACTGGGCCAGCCAGCCCACCTTGCAGTTGCTCGACCACGTGGCTCAGCGGGCGGCCGCCTCCCGGCTGCTGCTGCTGTGCACGCACCGCACCACCGCGCCGGACCGAAGCGATGACCTCACCTACGCGATCGCCGACCTGTACCGGCTGGACGAGGTACGGCGGCTCGACCTGGCGGGACTGAGTACCGAAGAGATCGCCCAGTATCTGGCGGCCGAGGGCGGGCTGAGCGGCCGCCGGGCGCGGGAGTACGCCACCGTGCTCCGCGACCAGACCGGCGGGAACCCGTTCTTCCTGCGCGAGCTGTGGCGCGACATGACCGGGGCGCCGACCCGTGCGTTCGGTACCCGGGCCCCGGCCTCGGTCCGCGACACGCTGGAGCGGCGGCTGGCCCGGCTAACGCCGGCCGAGCGCGCGGCAGTCGAGACCGCGGCGGTGCTCGGCGACGGCGGGGACCTCCGCGTGGTGCTCCGGGCGGCTGGCTCCGGTGAGACGGGTGGCGCCGAGGCGGGCGCCGCGTCGGTGCTGGCGGCACTGGACGCCGCCGTCTCGTTCGGGTTCCTCGACCCGGAGGATCTCGCCCGCGGCCGTATCACCTTTCCGCACATGCTGACCAGGCAGGCCGTCCTCGACCTGACCAGCCCGTCGCGCCGGGCCGCGCTGCACGCCCAGGTCGGCGAGGTGCTCCAGTCCTCAGGATCCCGCTCGCCGGCGGCGGTACGGCAACTCGCCTACCACTTCGCCAGGGCCGCTGCCCTGGGCTATGGCGAAACCGCCGCCCAGTATCTGCGGCGGGCGGCCAGGGATGCCGAGCAGAGCCTGGCGTTCGAGGACGCGGCCGCCTGGTACACCCAGGCGGCCGAGCTCACCGACGGACCCGATTCCGACCGTGAAGAGCTGTTGCTGTGCGCCGCGGACAGCCATGTCCGCGTCGGCGACTTTGCCAGTGCACGGACCCTGTACCTTCGGCTGACCGAATCCGGTGAAAGCCGGGTGCGGCTGCACGCCGCGATCGGCTATGAGAACGCCGCCTGGCGGCCCGGGCTGCCGGGCACCGAGGCCTGCGCACTGCTGGCCCACGCCCTGGAAGGCGTGCCAGAGGACCCTGACGACCCCCGGTACGTGTGGGCTCTGGCAAGCCTGGGGCGCGCCACCGCGTTCACAGGCGACGTCGAGCGCTCCCGGCAGTTGGCCGATCTCGCACTCGAGCACGCTCGCCGGCTCGGCAATAGGCAACTGCTCGTGCACGCGCTGGAGACGATGATGTGGCAGCGCGCGGCACCGGAGACGGTCGGCCACCACCTTGCCCTAGCCGCCGAACTCGGCCCGCTTGCCAAAGCGGCCCAAGACTGGTCCGCGCTCGGCACAGCGTCGGTGTTCAGCTGCGCCATCGCCTACATCAGCGGCGACCGGGCCGCCTGGGCGGCGGCGACCGCGGACCTGGACCTGGCGGTGCGCGGCAGCGGCCAGCCGTTCCTTACCTTCATGCGCGGCTGCGGCGACTACGCGCATGCCTTCCTGAACGGCGATTTCGCCGCTGCAGCGCAGGTGGCCGAGAACCTGCTGGAACTCGGCCAGTCTTTCGGGCCCGACGACACCGAGGGAACCTACGGGCTGCAGATATACATGATCCGCCGGGAGACGGGGGCACTAGAGCAGGTCCGGCCCCTGCTGGGCGCCGTCCGGCAGGCGTCGGATACCTGGGAACCGGGGCTGCTGGCGCTGTACACCGAGCTCGGGCTGGCCGAGGAAGCACGCAACCTGCTGTGGCAGCTGCTGGAACGGGTTGACCGCGCCGAGGTCCGGCAATCTCCGTGGGCGCAGTGGACCGCAGTGCTCGTGTTCCTCACGGAGGCGGCTCTGGCGCTCAGCGACGTCTCCGCTGCGCGGCTGCTGCGGCCGCTGCTCGCTCCGTACTCGGGACAGCAGCTGATCGCAGGGCAGTTCGTCGCAGTGTTCGGGCCGGCTGACGCGTACCTCGCCTCGCTGGACTCGCTGCTGGGGAATGATGATTCCGCGGAGCGGCTGTTCACGGCGGCGCTGGCGCAGGCAGCCGGCTTCGGCGCGCTGGTCCACCGGGCGTCAGTGCTGACCGCATGGGCGGCTCACCTGAGCAATAACGGCGGTGCCGATACTCGGGCGGCTGACCTCAGGGTGCAGGCGCGCCGGGTTGCGGCCAGCACCGGGCAGGCACGGCTGCTGCGGCTGCTGGACCGGATGGAGACGCCAGCTCCCGGCTCTGAGGAGCAGGACACCCTGGACGGCGCCGATGCGGCCGGGCTCACGCCGCGTGAGATCGCCGTGCTGCAGCTGCTCGCCCGCGGGAACAGCAACCGGGAGATCGCGTCCCGGCTGAAGATCACGGAGAACACGGCGTCCAACCACGTCCGGAGCATCCTGCTCAAGACTGGCGCGGCGAACCGGACCCAGGCCGCCATGATGGCCGCGTCACGGGGCTGGATTGAGGATCCGGTGCCTGGCCCAGCACCCTCACGGTAAGGCGGCTGCCCCAGATTGACCTAGCCTGCGGGCACCTCGCTCGGGATGCCGGCCTGCGAGCCATTCGGCAGGACCATGCCACCGACCTCGATGACAGCATCGGCAGGCAGGCCCGCACGCTCCGCCGCTCGCCGGATCGCATCCGCGAATGGCGCCTCGTAGAGGCAGTACGTCTTGCGCTTGTCCGCCGACAGGAACGAATACAGCCAGCGCACGCCCTCTTCTTCATTGACCCGGTTGATCTGGTCGGCCTCCTCGGCCGAGGTCTCCAGGTCGTCGGCGAACCGGCGCTCCACCATGAAAATCGGCATGGCACCTCCCCCCTCGGGTCTGCTCGATAACGTACCGGGCCGGATGCAGGTTTCCTAGGCTGCCGCCGCGTACAACGTCTCGAGCTAGCGGCGGAGGCGTCCTCTCAGTCGCTGGCGATGACTGCCGCCTGGTAGCCGTAGGCCAGGGCGGTGACTACCTTGTCCCACTGGGTGGCGTCGCGCAGCACCGCGGTGGTGACCCGCCGCCGCGGGGGCCGGTGAACAGACGCGCCATCGGATCGTCGCTGACTCGTTCAGCCGTCCGTCCACGAGCGGACGGATCACGTGGATGATCGGGACGACCCGTACCGCTTGCCTCACGGCTCGCTATACGCTGACCGCAGGTCGGGATGGAGGGCAGGCGGCTCAGTGTCGGCCTCCGGTCAGCCAGCCGTTCTTGTGACCATGCGACCTTGGGGACTGGCAGTCCCCGGTCATGAGGCAGGCCGGGCGCGCACGCTCCGGGCTAGGGGATGATCGGCCGGACGTGGTTACCCAGATCCATGTTGCAGCCAGGTAGCACAGTCCGGCGCCAATGATCACGCCTAGTGCGACCCGGAAGATCGCGCGCCCCAACTTGTAAGTGCTGAACGCCTTTTCCGCTGGATCCGCTGTCAGGACATTGGAGCCGTCCAGGCCGTCAATGCCGACCCCTGCATTGCGCATCGCAATCCACGCCCGTGCGAGCAGGCCGGCCGCGAGAACGATGAGGGTTACGAGGACACCTGTCAGCCAGCGCGGCGCGTTGGCAGCGATCAGGGGAGTCAGACTGCCGAAGGCGAGCGCAATCAGGCCGGCCACGCCTAGGCCGACAGCCCGAATCTGCTGCTCGGCAGAGATCAGTCGGTTCCGCAGTTCCCCGACGTTGGTCGGATCAGCCACTGCGGCTAGCCCCAGTCGCCGCAGAGATCCTTGATCCAGTTAGATACGTGCAACGGTGTCACCCCGGCAGCCAGCGCCAGCGTGACGAACTCGGCGAACAGCTCGGCCTGGCCATCAGTCAGCTGCGGTCCGCTGTAACGATCCAGCGCGCCGTAGACAAGTCCCCGTGCCTGAGACTCGACATCTTCCCGTGCCCGAGACCCGACGTCGTCATGCCAGAGTTCAGCGTCCGAGGCCCGGCTGATGCCTCGGCGGATGCCTTCCGCGCCCATAGCGGCTAGCCCTCCGACTTCGCTCACCAGAGTCCCCTCTCTTCAGACGTGACCCACTCGCGCGAAACATAGCATCGGCATGGATCACGCTGACCGAGGCTCAGCGCCTGAAGCAGCCGTACGGCATGTTCGGCCCGTCCGCGAGTACCTAGCCAAGCTGATGCGGTAGGGCAACATCCCAACAGCCAGGCGCGTCTGCACGAGTGTGCGCGCGGCTGAAGGCCGAAGCCTGGCTGTGTTGCGACCCCGGTTAGCGTCGTCGCTGCCGTTGGCCGAGGAAGCCTGCGGCCACCAGGAACGCTCCGGTTACGAGCGGGAAGTCGAGGTAAGGCCCGGTGTGGCCGGTGCCGATCAAGGTGGCGGCCAGCAGCCAGCAGGCGCCTGCAGTGACCAGGCGCCAGCGTCGTTCCCCCCGGCGCATGAGCCGGGACGCCCGCGGGGCCACGGCACGCCCGGACGCCAGCGCCATCGCCTGCTCGCCTGCCCCCAGGGACCACAGCACCAGCGGCACGTCGGCGGTCGGGATCATCAGCTCCAGCCATTCCCCCGGCGCGTCGCAGCGCACTAGCGAGAACAGGTGCGGCTTACGAGGACCGCCGTCGCTCCACATAGCGTCGCGGACTGTGAGCAGCCGCGCGGCGGACAGGTCGCGCGTGCGCCGACCCAGGACCGCCCGCCAAGCCGGGCAGGCTGGGGAGATGAGGAGCTGGCCTTGCCAGAACGGATGCCATCGCTGCTCGGGCCGTCGCAGGTAGCAGACCACGCGTCTGGCCCCGCCGTCCTCGATCGCGCGGATGTCCCCCAGGCTCTGCGCCGCGTCAGGCGGGAACTTCCAGGCTGGCTGCCGGAACCTGTCGCTCAGGACCGTGGTGCCCGCCGATCGGGGCGGCCGGCGCGGCGACATGCGCCGATTGTATCGACTAGTAGCCTGCGTGGCCCGTGAAGCCGGACTGCGCGCCACCCAGGCCGGCTTCACTGCCGGAACGCTGCGACCGGCTCGCTCGCGGCTGAGGTGCTCGGGCTGCGCCGGAGAATAGTACCCGTGCAGGAGGTTGCCATCTTGAGGCGTCGCCTTCGTCCGGGGAGTTCTCACGGCCGCGGAATTGGCCCGGGCGGAACGCGGACTCGACCCCGGGTGACACCGCGGCGTGAGCGGGCTGATTCTCGAAGCCGGCGCGCTGGTTGCGGTAGACCGCGGCAAGGGAATGCGTTCACGTGCGTGCTAGATCAGCCGCAATGCGCTATACCGGCAGCGTGTCGAACGTGTTTGTGCAGAGCATGGCCCGTAACTTCGAGCAGGCGCTGCGGCTGATGCAGGCGGCGCTGACCGACTGCCCCGACGAGCTGTGGCAGGCGGACTTGTGGCCGGACGAGGCGCCTACGGTTCGCGGGCCGCACGGGGGACTGCACGGCTCGGCTCCCTGGTTCCTCGGCTACCACGCGCTCAGCTGCCTGGACTACGACCTGACCGCCGAGTTCGAGCCGTGGGCACCGCCACACCCGTTTGACGACAGCACCTACGCCTTTCCCAACCGCATGTTCACCATGCCCGAGCTGCTCGGGTACGTCGACTGGTGCCGCGGCCGCGTCCGCCAGACCCTCGACGCCCTCACCGATGAGACGGCCGCCCGGCCGCTGCCTGGCGCTCATCGATACCACGGCATGCTGTTCGGACTGCTTGTCGGCGGCATCCCGCTGCACGTCGTGGAGCACGCCGCCCAGATCCGTCAGTTCCTCACCGCCGCCGGAGTCGAAGTGCAGCCCATGCCCGGCGACCGTGGCTACACGGGTTGACCAGCGGTCGTAAATCCGGCGCAGTTGTGGCCGGACAGCGCGCTGACGCTCTTGCGAATCCGGTTCACCGGAAGCGACTCGCGCGGAGGCTTTGTCGGCGGCAGATGAGCGGTCGAGGGTGCAGGTCGGAGGCCGTCCATCAGGATGTTCAGCAGACGGTTTGCCCTGGCGTCGTGCTCGGGCGGGCGGCACCCTGCGAGACGTACCGCCCGTAGCCCACGCGCCTCATCAGCCCAGCCCAGGCGCCGGCCGTTCTCGCCACATGACCTCCCGCAGTTCCCGCGGGCCCGGCCGTCGTCGACGACGCTGTGCTCGAAGAGCCGATCGGGACGGCGATGGCCGCCGGGCGGTTCGAGCGCGTGCCGATCCTCAACGGGATCATCCACGATGAGGAGCGCGTCTTCATCTCGGCCAGTATCGCGGTCACCGGTGCCGTCGTGCCGGTACCTCAGGCGGTGACGGCCGAGAGCTACCAGCACGCAATTGCCTCGGTGCTGGACGTGCCCGCCGAGCGCGCCGCAGCGATCGCGGCCGAGTACCCGCTCGAGGCACATCCGTCGCCGACGGCGGCTGTCAGGTCGGCCAGATCCTCCGCCGGGACAGCCAGCCGAAAGGGAGCGACATCAGCGGACATGAGCGATCACCTCCAACCGCCACTGCGCTACCCGCCAGCTGCCGACCCACGCCCGGACCATGGCGGATGCGCTGATCGAAACCGACTCCGTCGCGGACCAGGTGCGCACTAGCGCCTTCTGCGACCGTGCGGAGCACGGACGCAGACACGCCGTAGCCAGCCGCGGCCCGCGCAAGGAGTCAGCCGCTGACCGTCAGTTCTTCGTCGCTATGACCAGTTCGGTGTCACCGGGCCAGTCCCAGAAGAGACCGTCGGGTGAATACTCGTGCAGCAGGTGACGCAGATCGGACTCGAAGTCGGCCCGGCGGTTCCCGAACCATCGGGGCGCGGCGTACGACAGCGAGAAGTAGCCGGCCACAACGGTGTCGATGTCCTCGATCAGGTCGGGGCGCCCGGGTGCGTAGATGGTGCGCGAGCCGCCGAACGGGGTCTGCGACAGGGTGTCCGCAAAGCGCGCCGGCTGGCCCTCGTCCCAGGTTGCGAGGTACCGGCGCGTGCCGTCACCGAGGTAGCCGAGGATGAGCTTGCGCACCGCGGCATGAGGAATCTCCGGGTACCCCGGATCGGCAGGCCGCGGACGGCCGTCCACCTGGTGCGAGATCAGGACCAGGGAGCCACCCGGCACGAGCAGGTCATAGACCGCCTCGGCAACCTCCAGCCGCCGGATCCGGTGAAACGACTGCCCGAAGGTGACCGCTCGCCAGGGGCCGAGGTTCAGCGCCCCGATCTCCTCCGCGACCCCGCGCACCCAGCGCACGTTGGCGATTCCGGCCTGCTCGCAGCGCCGCTGGCCCGCCTGCAACATGCCGGGCTCGGGATCAAGCGCCGTCACCTGGTCGAACAACCGGGCCAGGGCCAGCACCAGGACGCCCGGTCCGCAGCCCACATCGAGCAGCTGGCCCGTACCATCCAGCGACAGCTCCCGCGCCATCGTGTCCGCCAGCAACGCGGAATACGGAGGACGCCCGACCGCGTAGTAGTCGGCCGTCCCCTCAAACGCCTGTGGATCGAACGCCGACGGCGCAGGCGTTGTCATGGCACCATCCTGACGCATCTATCACGGTGCCGTGCGCGGCTGTGCGTTCATCCGCATCCTTAAATCCCGGCAGAGGCCCTGCATTCGGCGAGATCGCCAGCGGCTAGTTCCGGGCGTTCGGCAGGCGGTCCGGAATGGATCTCCTTGTGCCCGCTTACGGCGCCTTCTCGGGCTCCTGATCCTTCGTGCACCATCGCGGGCGAACGCCGACTTGATCAGCGACTTCAGCAGGTCGTAGGCCGCTGCGATCAGCAGTCCGCCCGGGGGACGTAGACCAACCCGCAATGCCACGGCCCGCGCACCGCGCCAGGTCACGGCAATGGCCGCGCGCGGCCGTGACCGGCAGCGATGCGAGTGGACATCGGAGAACTGCATCATCGGGCCTGCAAGGACAA
>Ga0335076_10002858_pt1 | contig 17234 bp, 20 predicted proteins | sample Lox_Sample_25_FD_206717 | JGI IMG/M metagenome (GOLD analysis project Ga0335076, IMG submission 206717) | Soil microbial communities from Loxahatchee National Wildlife Refuge, Florida, United States - Lox_Sample_2.5 | ecosystem: Environmental > Terrestrial > Soil > Wetlands | place: USA... | reverse complement strand
TACGTTCATGTGAGTCTGCTGGAGCTTTTGGAGGTCGCTTGAGTTGCCAGGTGCGTCCCTTCGGTCGTCACTGTCGTCTTCCCAGACGTCGGCGTCCATGAGTCAAAACTCTCACAAAATTGCACACAAAACCGTCCTGTTGGGTTGTTGACCCGCCAAGACCCCGTGACCCGGGCTTCCACTTATCTAGATACGGGAATATAAGATAAGTGAATCCCCGCATCGTTGCCTTGGAAGTATAAAGGACCCGATACGCCGCTTTGGGACAACGAGAGTGGCCCGAACACATGGGTTTCAGGAACGTATTGGCACGAATCGACAGGGTAATTCAAGTTGACCATGGTCCCGTCATTAGCAAAACCCGATTATTCCTGACAAAGTAACCTATTTCGTCATACCCACATTCTAATCTTGTGTGTGCAGCCGAGATCTCGATCCTGTTCCGATCTACCAGCGATTGTGGGGGCCATGGAATTTCGTCGCTTTCTGGCTTGCTGATTCCATCAATATCAATACCTGGATGATTGGTATGTCCCCAACACCGGATATCTCAGGCTGACAGCTCTGTTTCGTCGAGTGTTGTGGCTGGCCTTTCTTGGTGGGAGACATGGCTCTGCGTCTGGGCTGGTTACGCCATCACCGCCGTCTTCATCGTCGGGTCCGGTCGAATGGGTGCTGTCTATCATATTTCTTTCCCGGTCATCAATCGTGCATCATTCGGAATATGGGGATCTCTCTGGCCAGTCTTTAATCGTGGCGCAATGGCATGTATCTGGTACGGTGTTCAATCCTGGATTGGTGGCGAGTGTGTGTACATCATGATCCGTTCGATTTGGCCAAGTTATGCCAATATCCCGAATGGGATTCCGGACTCCGGAACTACGACTGCATATTACGTTTCCTTTTTCGTATTCTGGTTGTTATCCCTGCCTGCCATATGGTTCCCCGTATACAAAATCCGTCATTTGTTTACGGTCAAATCGTGTACTGTCCCTGTCGCCGGTGTTCTCTTCATGATTTGGGCCATTGTCAAAGCAGGAGGAATTGGTTCCATCATTCATCAAAGCTCGACCATTTCTGGCAGCACAAAGGCTTGGGCGGTTATTGCCGCTATTATGGATTGCATTTCCAATTTTGCCACTTTGATCGTTAATGATCCGGATTTTGCTCGTTTCGCCAAGAAGCCGAGAGATGCTCTCTGGTCCCAGCTGTTTACGATTCCCATCGGGTTTGCGTTGACTTCTTTCATCGGTGTCATCGTCTCTAGTTCTTCCACAGTGATATATGGACAACCAATCTGGGTAAGATTGCCCATAATGACACAATACCTCATCTCACTAGAACCCCCTGGATCTCTTGAACAATTTCCTTGACGGAAGTCCGAGCTCGGCAACGCGCGTTGGGGTGTTCTTTATCGCACTGGCCTTCGCATTAGCACAACTGGGCGTCAATATTGCCGCAAATTCGATTTCTGCCGGCAATGATCTCTCAGCCTTGTGTCCTCGGTACATCAATATTCGTCGCGGTGGTTATATTGCTGCATTCGTCGGAATTGTAATGTGCCCATGGAAAGTATTAGAAAACTCCAACAATTTTACGTCATATCTCTCAAGGTGCGGCGCTCTCTTCATCTGTTATCTCACCGTCAGTTATTCTGTCTTCCTTTCGAGCATTGCGGGTGTTGTATTTTCGGATTACTACATCGTCAGAAGAGGGTATTTCTCTGTTCCAGACTTGTATACCGCAAATTCAAATGGGCCCTATTGGTATTTGGTGGGTTTCAATCCAAAGGCTTATGTACATCCCGCTCTTAGGAACCACTTTCTAACAAAGATTGCATATATTTTTGGGATTCTTATCAACGTGGTGGGATTCGCTGGTGCGGTGGGTAGACAGGTCCCAGTCGGTGCGACGTATATTTATCGACTCAACTATTTCTGCGGCTTTATTGTGGCGAGCGTCACATACGCGATTCTCTGTCGATTCTGGCCTGCCAAGGCTGTCCCGGAGAAATGGACAGAAGATGGCGACCAAGATGTTATTGAGGCGAGATTGGAACGTATTCCTAGCGATGAGGAGGATGGACAATTGAAGTTAGATGAGGCCAGACAATGACTACGATGACGGCAAGTTCCGAGAATCGTTTGAGGAAAGCCCAACGTCTTTCTGAGGGGTCAGATAATATTGATTTGTTACGAGTGTCAAGCTTGTGCAAATGGTTTTAGCAGATGCATTTTATTAGCTATCCACCGCTACTTTTCATTGTCAATCAAATGAAAGTTTTGTCGATTTGAGGGAACCTATTGATGTATTTTTGTTCTTTCGGAATACGGTTAAGTGTGAAACCGTCACGTTCTCAAATACTTAGTGATCAGGAGTTTAGAAAAAGCCTCCTCCGCGGTTGGCGCCGATCCTCATGCGCTTGTGTCGAGAAATGTCCCATTATCCATGGGCAAAATCGTTCAGCACATCACGGCGGTTCTTGGTATTCTCCAACCTCTTCCAGACACTAAAACAACCTCAGGGTCTGCCTCGGACAGGGACCATTCCCAATTTGACCCGAGGTCTGCCGCCTCAGCGAAGGATCCGTGATGTCGACAAAGTAATTGCAGTTGCAAGTGCCAAAGGTGGTGTAGGCAAGAGCACAATAGCAGGCATCACCGTTTGACAGATCGGGCTCCTAATGTCTTAGCCAACCTAGCTCTGGCAATGGTTCAAAAGGGCAAGCGGGTTGGCCTGCTTGACGCCGATATATTTGGTCCATCGGTCCCTCGGCTTTTAAACCTTTCCGGACAACCTCGAACGAATGAAGGTAACAACCCTTCGCTGCTGGTCCTCACGAAGACAATCGATTGGTTCCGCTTGTGAATTATGGTCTCAAGGCAATGTCTATGGGATTCCTTGTTCCGCCGGAAAACGCTATTGTGTGGCGAGGTTTGATGGTTATGAAGGCATTACAGCAGTTGCTTCACGATGTGGACTGGGGTGGATTGGATGTGCTTGTGATTGATATGCCGCCTGGAACAGGAGATACTCAATTGACGATTACACAGCAAATCGTTCTCGATGGTAGTTCCTTCCTCTTTACGAATTATTGATCCAGGTGTTGCGATCGTGTCGACTCCACAAGAGATGGCACTAATGGACGCTGTGAGGGGGATCAATATGTTCCGCAAAGTCAATGTTCCTGTACGAGTATCTTACGACTTTACGAGTTGACGACAGATTCTGGGGATAATCGAGAATATGGGAACATTTATATGTCCACATTGTCATCATACAACGCCCGTATTCCTGGCTGGTGGAGTTGAGCGCGAAGCAATGAAGCAGAACGTTCCTATTTTAGGAAGTATCCCATTGGATGAAAGTATCTGTGCAGATGCAGATAGTGGAAGGCCGAGCGTTATTGCGGAAGGACAAGACGCCTCTGCAAGAAGCCAGAGCTTCAGAGATATCGCAGACAGGGTGTTGGCGGGGCTAGAAGTATTCAAGAATTCTTCGGCATCGCAAGCATAGTCAACCGCATATAAGCCCGAAGAAGGACAAGCCGCAGGCAGCGGATACCCAACGAATACATTGCCAATATTTTTCAAATTGTGCAGAATATGTTGACTCTACGATGCCATCCAAGACGATAAATTCATGATCTAAAAGACAAGAGCAGCACCCTTCGTCTTCTTCTCACCACCCAATTCGAAATGCTTGCAACGCTTCAACGGCAACTGAGCTCGATACTTGCACTCATTGCATTCCAAACGCAACACAACTTTCTTTGTCGTTTTTGCCTAAAATCAATTAGACGTACTGGAAAGTTTAGAATGGCGCACCTTCTTATGGAAAACAGGCTTTGTCTGACCACCGTAACCGCTCTGCTTTCTGTCGTATCGTCGTTTACCCTGCAACAAGCGTGAGAATCCGCGGGAAGTGAAAGGTGGAGCCGGAATTACCTGGGCGAAAAGACTCGCTTTGCCAGTCTTGTACTGGGTTACTTTGTGGATGGTGTGCTTTCGGCAATTCTTGCCTTTGCAGTAGGTTCGACGTGTCTTTGGAACGTTGACTGGCTACTTAGAACAAGAATATCAACGTAGGACATACCCATGGTGGTGGATGTTGATGACCCTGGCTGTCGGGCTGTCGATGATCAAGTTGGTGTGACTGTCGACGCCAGTCGTGCCCTACAAAATCACAGCCAAAAACCCTAACCAACGGAAGGGAGATCACCGCTTGAATCCGACTGTGTGGCGGAGAGTGCAGCACCGAGAGGCCGAAGGGTCCAGGCGAACATGCCCTTATTCTGCGACCAATGCGGCGAGGAGTTTGGCGAGAACGCGTTGCGTGCCAACAGCAAGTTCTGCAGTTATTGTGGAAAGGCATTGTCGGACTACGTTAAACAGCAATGTCCGTCCCTGTTCAAGTCATCGCCCACAGCCTCTCGGTTCCCTGGGGATGGGACTCCCCAGTCTCCTTCTACCGCAAAGAAGAGGAATGCCACAGAAGGCGACCTTCATGATGGCGGCAGCCAATTGAATGATTCCATGGACGACAGTCCTTCTAAAGAACGAAGCCGACCTAAAACGTATTCGCAGGTTATGATCGACGAGAATTCGACGGAAGAAGACCCTGAAACTGAAGGAGCGGAGAATCAGGTAAGCTCAGATATATGTGGTTTATATTCAATTATTGACCCCTTTCTTCTAAGGAACTAGGGAAAGGCAAGCGGATCCGCCGATCGACCCAACGATACCTCGATGATGTTACAGCGACAAACTCGCCAACAAAAAGGAACAGGACAAGCTCGAATATGACTTCAATTAAAAAGGTCCTCCATGTCGTCCGAAGCTCTTGAGCCATTGACTGACGACTTCCGAATAGACCAACAGTTCCCTCGAGCAAATTTTAAACTCGGCCCCTTCGAGCGGGCAGAATTCGTGGTATGAAGAAGCAGCCCAAGCCGTGCCATTGTCTGTGGCGCCATTCAAACTCCCTCCGCCATTACAACCAAGTCTATCAGGGGCAGGAAGGCCCTTCAGAAGAGATGAGATTGCTTGTCTCCTCGGGGGATCTCTCAAGATGACGTTTCCTTATCCCCGCAATCGCCGTCACGGGCCAACCTACGCTTGTCTCAAGGAAGCGGAGCAAGAGTACCTTCCCAAAAGGCCTGGTGAACATGGCATTATTTTGGTTCGCTCGCTTCCAGAGTCCTTGGTAACTTACTGTCGACTGAAATCTTCATTAATAACAGGATACAAAGGGATTTACTCTGTTTCGTAAGAATAGAAAGACATGTGTGTGGGTTTACTTGGGAAAATATAAAGGTATGTATTCCCTTTATATATGAGCTCACCCTCGAGTCGTTCACTCGTTTCCCGTATCCACAGCCCAGTGGCTGGCTTTGCATGAACAAACTCGCAAGGCAAAGGTTGCTGGGACTTTGAGGAGTTTATGGGGGGCCTCTTGGTGTGAAGAAAAGGGCATTCAAGCCTCAGATCTTGTGATGCTCGACGCCTTTGACGCAGGCATTTTGACCTGGGAAGCGCATGTGATTGAATGCATCGAATGGGATAAATCCCTCTTTGGGCGTTTGGCTGGAACTTAAAGCGTCACTTCCCACGACGGATATAGCAGATTAATGTAAGGTGTACTATTTTCTGTAGATCTTTAAAAAGCTGGCCTTAATAAGTCACTTAAACAGAAATAGTCTTGAAGACTGAGATGTTAGCGGACCATTTGAACGGGGCTAAGCATACGGTTTAATCCATCCACTGCGGTCGTAACGAGACACCCCGGAATCTGCTTGTGCCATCTCAACTCTTTAATATCCTTTTGTCCCTGAAGGTCAGGACCCGTATACGAGGGTTGAGATACCTGATGGATGAACAATAACTGGTTGGGCACTTCCTTCATTTCAATTGAAGTAGATTGCTCCTCATCGTCTGCCTCCGTCGATAAATCCCACAGACAAACTTGCTCATCCGCCCCGGATGAAGCAAACACACTTCCTTCATGAGGCGACCATTCAATAGACGTAACTGCACCTTTATGCCATGAGAATTCTGCAACCACCGCTTCCTTCCCCGTGTTGCTCTTTTTGAATTGTCGTAAATCCCAGACTTTGGTAGTTCCATTGTCGTCGCCGGTCAGCAGGAGATAGGAAACAAAGGTATTCCATGAAAGAACGTTGACATCGACCTCGGCGGCTTTGACATTGATCGCGGGTTTATTACGAGTCGGTGTTCGGGTATCGTGGATGTGTAGAGCTCCAGACGACGAAACGGATGCAAAAACCGACTTTTCAGAGGGAGACCACTGGATATCTTCTACGGAATGGGAGGCGTGGGAAGTGAATGCTCGTGGAGACGTTGTGAAATGTGACGATGTAGGTTCAGTCAAGAAAATCTTGCCTTGATTATCACCAGAGAGCAGAGATCCTTCCGAGGAAAACGCCAATCCATACCCTTCGTCTTTATGCGATTGTACACTATAGATTGGTTTCTCGGTTTTCTTGTCCATCGGCATGCCCGGTTGGCTGAGGGAGGTATACGCTGACTCGATATTCCAAAGGTGAACCTTTCCGATTTCGGACCAGGATGCAGCGAGAATCGCAGATGAAGATTGGTATACTCGTATTCGGTTGGTACCGCCGCTTGTGGGAAGAGATCGATGTTCCAGCACGGGATCTTCGTCCAAGTTGTCGTCCTCATCGGAATCAGGGTCACTGTCGTCCTCATTCAACTGCTGGCCTGATTTCTTAGTTTTGTGTAATTGTGACAATTTCATAATTTGAATTTCATTGTTCCGCAGTTCATCGGCCTGTGTCCCCGCGATCAAATACATCGTTTGTGGATACTTCAAAGTAAGTTTTGTTACAATATCAGCGAGCAATACGTTTCTTCGTTCGTCGCCTAGCTGGTCTTTGATAACATCGATGGAGAGGAAGGGCCATTGAACACTCATCGAGTGAAGCATTTCATACGTTGAAAGATCGGGCATCAAAACCTGGTCCTTATCCAGGGATTGTCCGGGAAGATAGATTTCCGATTCCTCGTTTATATCTTCCATTTCTGCGAATCAGCACAATTATGCCTAGAGCAAAGCACACCTTCATCTGCGTCGTCGTCATCGACGTAGTCTTCTGCATCAATAACCTCTTCTTCCTCAAGCTCATCTTCCCATGGATCCTCGAACTCCCCCATTTCGACATCTTCACCATCTGTTTTTACTCGTCTCTCCCCAAACTGGGCCTTGGCATCCATTTCATCGTCTCCATCTTGGAGCGCTCGCTTGCCCATAGTGGTAAGGGTCACCGTCGAATGATCGGCAAAATTTTCTGCTGAAATTTGCGAAATAGCCCTGCAAATTCACAAATTTCCGAAAATGACGCCCAAGGGCTTGGAGGTGTCCGCATCACTACCCTCCCCGCCAACGTCCTCGACACTGCGATCGATATCTTATTAATATCGTTCTTGCACTACTGTAAATTTAGTAATCCCGGGTTTCCTCCTGTGGAAAGGAAATCATTTGTAAGTGAGGTGCCAGTGAAGCAGAATGTGAGAAGTATATAGCTACGGCAAATAATTCAGGGTTCAGAGATTAGACACGCAAAGCATCTGAAACAATTGCCAAGCTCGTATACCATCACTACGACAAGTTTCACCGCCATTCGCAAATAATATTTACAATACTCAAAAATCTGGTCGCGGGATTCAGCACGGTCCATTATCTCGTCATGAATCAGATTACTCAGTACATCTTTTGTAACATGTCCAATCTTTTCTCCTCTTACCCGAGCAACACCTAGCTGTAGTCCCACGCATCGTTCGAAAATTGATTTTACTTGTCAACAGACGTGGTTCTGTTGCATTCTACATCTAGTACCCAATGACCAATTCCAGGTCCATATTCTTTGACACGGAATGTCGCTGAAACATTGATAATCCAACTCTCTCCAAAGAGTGTTCGGAACTCTGAAGTGACTCCCAAACTCCAGTCATCAATCTCCCTATCCCTACAATTCCCATGTACGTGAATCCATCCTCCTGCATCGTCTAACACGGCTGCCGCAATCTTCCACGAATCCCGACTACTCGGTAACAGCCCTAAATTGACATGCCTGACCTTGACACACGCCTTATTCAATCTCTTGCTAGCCAACGCATTGTCCTCATTATAAACCACAATTTTGGTACCCCCGACATTTTGTGGATTGACAGCACACGACCACCCATTCATTTCAGATCCCCGTCTCAACCCCTCCACACTCCACGGATTTAAATCCCAACACCAGACCCTCTTCGCTCCAGCCTTCAAAAAAGAGAACGCAAAATACCCAATGCCAACGTATAAATCTGCTATTTCTTGATCTTTGACATCTGGGAAAGTGAAAATTCGTTCTTTTTCGGTAATATTTCCTCGTGAGAACATGGTATACATGGGCGCCCACGTTTGCTTGATCCGGTTTTGTTTGCAGGTGGTCCAGAATGCTTCGTCGAATTCTTTGGAGGTCGGCTGTCCTTCTACCAAACGTCCGAAATCGCCGTAGAGCGGGGTAATGTGGGGACTCCGTATTGTATTTGATTGAATTGGTGCATTTGATGCGAGATGAGTGGCTTTCAAACTCCTTACCATTTCAGCAAAAAGTCGGAGTCGTTCGTCTGAAGAGAGTGCAGAGAGATAGTCTTGCCATTCATGCGCAGAGAATGTAGATTGCGGCAGTAGGATCATCGGAGGATAGGAAGACCATCGTTTTGCTAGGGCCGCGAGCAACTTTTCCGCATGTGCATGAGGGTGGTCATCGAGGAATCGTTGGACCGCTTGCGTCAAGTTTTCATATGGACTCAGTGGTGCCTTTCGTTTGCTGTTCTCTCTTTCTTTCGACGCAGAATGACCCTGAATCTGCTCCGATATTTCCATTGTGGCTAACTACCCATGCTCGACGGAGCTCGTCTTGGACGTGAAGCCACGTCGCAGATCCCTGATTGGAAGTGGGAAAATGACTTGGCGCGATACAATCCAATCGCGGAACAAATCAAAGCTAATTTGTGAACCGCAGGGTGAGTCTTTTACGAGACTCTTGGCATTTCTGCATGATGTCGTGTGCCGCGGACGGCTGGTCCCGCACGTTTTGATTGGCAGGGATGACAAAACGTTGACGAAAGTGGGGGCAACCCTATCACTGTGGTGTTTGAGGATATCTCCCATCCGAATTTCCTCTTGCAGTAAATAAGTCTGCCAAGAGGTTGAAAGGCCTCTATTTTTTTATTATTTTTTTTATTTTTAGGTTTGGTTATTCACATGTTTTGGTTAAATGAAAAGTTGGTTCCTGTTCTTCATATTTGTTGCCAACGCCTTACGCAGTCCATTCGGGAGCGGCTTCTGCCTTTTAACCTCCATCCTTCCGCTTTCTGTGCCGTCACTCGGCCTCCCAGGCCCTCCGAAGCAGTGACCCCCACTCGCTTGCAGGTTTCGCTCCTTATTCCGCTTCTTGCGTGGCCCTCGTATTGAAGCTTTCGTCTCCAACCCGCCGTCTGGCCTGTGATATATCGATCATAATACGTCGTTGTCCCCCAAAATAGACTTGAAATCCGCCCACGCTGGAGCGCCTGTCACCAAAACTCGAGTAGTGCTGGTACTGGTTTGTACATGGTAGTCATGCCAAGCCCAACGCGGCCTGCAAGCTCAAGGTCCCTCCGTCCGATGTCCATCCAACAGCCAACCATCCCAGTCGCCCTCGATCTAAACAACGTTCCATCAGAGCTCCAGCTTGTCCTCGGACTGCTTTCAGTACAAGCACAGAGACCCTACTGCGATGGCTATGTCCTTCGAAAACACGCAAACCTTCCCGGTAGAGACACGTACCCTAACTGGCTGTGTTCTGTTACAGGACGGCTTTCTCCGATTCCTCCGAAAACTAACATTTGTGAATAGATGGGAAACCTTCCCCCGATCAGGAATGGTACGAATTCTTTGCTCAACTTAATGGCACGATTCTGTCACTCTGGGACGCGGAAGCCGTCGATCAAGCGGCTTATCTCGGCGGGCAAAGCGTTATGCCCCAATTCATAAATGTCACCGATGCCGCTGTAACTTCCGCCAGTCCCCAGGAACTCCCGGATCACCAGCATGTTATCTCAATCAGCACAGCAGGCTCCAATCGATACTTCTTTCAATTTCAAAATCAGAATGTCGTCAAACGATGGAGCGCAGCGTTCCGAATAGCCATCTACGAACGCGCCGCCTTGCAAGAATGTTATACCGCGGCGTTGATTGCTCGATCTCGAGCCGCCCCCAACGTCAAGCGCTTATTCTCTGCTTACCATGGTGTCCTCGGCTCGAAGGGCAAGTATTCGGGATGGGTACGGGCAAGATTTAGCTGGAGTACCAAGTGGCAAAAATGTTGGATTGTCGTGTCGGATACCCCGTCTTCATGGTTTGCTGGCACCGGAAATGGACTGCACGAGCGGATATTCCACAAGTTTTCGAATAAGCAGAGTCTTCGCGGGGAAGCGCGGTTTTATGAATCTCGAAGGGACGCAAAGAATAAACCGATTGCGATTCTGGGGAATGTCTATGCTGCATATGCCGTGTATCCAGAGAGACCGTTTCTTGTCGAGTCGAGTACGTTGATCAAGGTTGAGGGAAGTCTACATACTGGTCGAGGAATGAAGGATGCTTTTGTGTTGTTAATGCCCGACGATATCCCCTCGTCCTCAAATTCGACTGCCTCCTCTCCCAATTCCTCCCCTGTCACCGGTTCAGGCACGCCTGCGTTCCCCGCTTCCACGTCTAGAAACCGAATCAGCTCTTCCCCGTCCTTTTTCTCCAACTTCCATACGGTCCCCAAGGAAACCGCGTCCGCCGCTTTCGAAAGTATGCTCACCTGGCTCCTTGCTTTTTACGATGCATTTAATCTCTATGGCCGACCTGACAGGCTCATAACTGACGCTGGCCAAGTGGACTCTATGATCTTTGCCATGCCAACATCCCTCGACGACGCTTATCTCGATGTTGAAGATGTCTTCGTCGCACTTTCCCAAGATGGACACCTCGAAGACGGCACCTACTCCTCCCAAGAATGGCGCAATAAACTTAAAGAGTTGACACTTGCCACACGACGACAAGGAAGAAAAGTCTTCAATCCTACTATCTTGCTCAAGAACGCGGTTGCAGAAGTTCCAATGATCAAAGAACCCGTTCCACCTCATATACGGGAAAACCCACATGGTGCTGTTCGCTCTGAATTACCGCCAGGAGTGCGTTTCCCAGCTTCTCAACATCCGTTGGAAACGACGACAAAACGACCGAATCTTCCCGCTCCCAATCCCGCAACACACGTTCCACCACAAGGCCCGCGTCGCGGACTGCTTCGAAGGAAGGGTTCTCGTCCTCAGCGCGCGGCAGATGGAAGCGTGACTGAAGATCGCATAGAAAACACCCACGTCGCTGTGAACCGATTTAGTCTCACCGATGACAGCGAAGAGGAACCTCAATTCCATCGCGTTCCCGTACCGCATACCTCGTCTCCACTTCGAGATGGCCCAGTGCGTCCTATGTCCTCGGATTCCGGCGACAGATCGGGTCCCCATATGCGGCGACCTCCGTTGACACACCGCATGTCATCCCATCGACGTGCCCAGAGCGAGACAAGAATGGGCCAGATTTATCGTGAGGCGGCAGAGACTACTCGTGGTTATGCAAGTGATGAGGAGAGTGACGGCCGACACCAGACCCGTCGTGTCTCCAGCGATGAGACGCTGAAGATGAAGCCCCCGATGAGGGCTTATTTAGGGCCTGAGCACCGCGCTTGGGTGCTGCCTTCTCGTTCAAGCGTGGAAAATGGGACACGATTCAACAATCGATTTGATCCCGCCATCCAACGACTTTCGGAATCATCAAGTGATCAATCTGAGGTCCCGGCGGACCCATTACGAGATACCCCTCATATGGGGCCCGGTAATGCAGGAAGTTCACCAGCGAGTTCTATGGAGAGTTTGCCTCCCATGACGGTCAAAGTTTCACCATCGAGACCTCCGCGACGATCGGTGGAGGACATGGTGTATAGTTCTAGACGTGCGCCGCCTGACGCGACGTTTAGTACCCTTTCAAATCGGGCCCACTTGCAATCTTCGGAGCTAGGGCCCGTTCAGGATCAACCCATCCCTCTCAGACGAGATGGCTCGCCCCCGCGCCACGGTCCTCGAGCGGCACCATGGAAAGATGGACCCGTCGGTGTGTCGGAATACGATCAACATCTCAGAGCAACGGTTCCCACTCCTCCTTCATCCTCGGGACAATACCGGCCGCCCGTCGTCAACTACCCTGTCCATCCCACCGCGGCTCGACCTCAACAATTCGACGGTGCACCTTATCCGGCGACAATCAACGACCTGCAAATACGTGCTCGAGGTCCCATTCCCTCAGCGCCTTACGATCAACCCCGTCGCCCGGACGAACGCAAAATCCATCGAAAGAATGTACCTTCATTGTCAAGCAGCGACCCCTCACCACCATCCAACGTCGCCAATGCCGCTGCTCGATCAGCTTACCAACAACCCGCAACACCACCACGGTCGGGATCGCTATCGCCACAGAAATCACGTCATCCGCCTCCCGGATCTCGACCGTTGACATCGCAGAGGACCTGAGGAAGGTCGGAATGGTTAGCATTCCTTTATGGAATGATGGGGACATGGGATTAGATTTGTACAGTTTGGTGGGATAGACAAAAAAACTTTTGTTTTCATGGGTTTTCTCTCGGTTTTTATTTATTCACGGTGGGTGCTCATTCCGTTGCCCTCGTTATACTGTTTAGTGTTTATTCAAATGGTTGATTGTCACCTGCCTTGTGGACCCAATGGTACATGAGAGCCTGCTTCCTGTGTGGACGTTCGTATAGTTACTACGTGGATGTACCTGTATCACAATGGATTTCATCAACGCACAAGGAAGCTTTTCATAGTTTCCGTCCACAGAATTGTCACGCGGGTTCCAGCAAACGATCCGACTCGCGGAACCTCTCTAAGCCTGGGAGCGACCAAGTTCTCTAATGTGACTACGCAAATCTCGCTTCGTTTATATGTCTTGAGACCCTGGAGATTACGGCAATCCGCCGTCAAGATTAATGTGTTGGAAAGGTTTGGTTCGGGGGCCCAAAAACGTAACCAAAATTTCGTGGCTCATTTAATTTCGCATGGCGCCACTTTTTGCCAAGCCCTTCACTGTGTTTATGTCGCTTATTTTTGCCTGTCCTTGGCCGCACTTTTTGCACTGAGCTTTCTCGCCTGTACACTCGTTCCTCACCACATTCCCGGTCCTTTATATATTATTTTCCCATTTATTTCGGTCCTTTCGCTCCCTCCCGCTTCGAGGTGCATCCCATGATCCTCTCCCGTCACTAGCCTCTCAGACGGAGGGGTCCGCGTTTGCTTCGCAGCCACTGCGGTATTTAGGATATTTTGTGTCCTTGGCAAACAACCCCTGTCCCTCTGGGCTCTCGTTGCTTGTATTCTCCATTGTAACCCATCAAACACGCTAAGACATTTTAACAATAGCCGGGTATGCAAGTTGATGTCTGCACGACCGTCTCTTTAATCACGCATCAAGAAACAGATCAACCCCGTCCAAAACGGAGCCTATCGGAGCCAGATATCAACGGAGGAAGATGAAGTCTGGACGAATGTCATTTCCTTGCGCAAAGGAGGCCAAGATGCTAGGCCGTCACTGGCTTTCCTTTATGATCCGGCGATTTCTCACCCTTGCAGTGTTCGCCGGCGTAGTGTTCTTTGTCATTGCCTCTTATCAGTCGGTCGAGACTTCTTACCTCGACCTAATTGATTCACTTATGCCTGATTCGACGTCTGGGCAATATTATTCTGGGCAAGGGGATTCACCGACGTCGATCGAATTGGAATTGAATCCGTGCGATGATGAATTGGGATGGATTGAAGAATATATATCCACCGGACTCATGCCTCGATGTTCCTTGGTCCACAGGAATAAAATCGATATACTATACACGTAGGAACGTTGAATGCGAGTCTCGCTAACCATTTAGATGGGTCAACGGATCGGAACCTCTGTACCAACAAGAGAAGAAGTTGTGGCAGGATAGGTCTCCGGTGTTCGTCGGATGGGGTTTTCAACGCGATCGCAAGTTACGGGGAACGGAACGTCGACACCGAGAACACGATGAACTCCGCTATTCTGTTCGTTCTGTCTTTAAATATTTCCACGACGGCATCTCCCGCATCCGCATCGTTGCAAGCGATTTTTACGATGCAAGTTTAAATAGCTGGATCGGTCAAGTCCCTCACTGGCTCGATCTCGAGGCTGCTCGACTCAATGGTGTTTCCATGCTTTTCACGTCACAACTCTACAATGGCAAGAAATCCTTCTTACCCACGTTCAACTCACTTGCCTTGGAATCGCAATTCTATAATATCCCACTAGAGCCGGAAGATCCTGATATCATGCTTTATTTCAACGATGACATGTTTCTGGCAGCGGATCACAGCGTGTCGGATTTCTGGAATCCGCTCGTCGGCGTCAATATGCAGTTCGACCCAAGTATAACGGTGGAGAATCACGACGCTACCGTCGCCGACTTTCAACGTGACTGGAATTCGGAATGGACTGCCCTACGATACTCCAATTTCCTCCTAAGTAAGTCGTTTGATATCAGGCAAAATCTGACTTGAGAAGGTAAACGTTTTGGATGGCGAAGACGGTCTTATATAGCTCATCACGGTAGACCTCTGTCCCGCACAATTCTTCGAGAGATGGAAGCCGATTTCCGTGACGCATTCAACGAGACGTCAACGCATCATTTCCGCAGCGAAGGAAGAGACATCAATAGCATCTTCGCGCACATGCACTATATCATCGAACGACATCGTGAAGTCCTTCTGGAAGCTTACCTTGTCCACCGCGCCGACGCAAACGGCGATGGCGCCCTCGACTTTGAAGAACGTCAAGTCGTCCACCAACAAATCGAACAGGCCCTCGATACTCGACCGCACCGACGAACATCCCTCGCCGATCAGGAAAGTGCTTACGCGTACATCGGCCTCCCCGGACCAAAAGTCAGTAACCCCGTCTGGACAAGTCAAGACGGCTACCCCTTTGTTCTCAAGCATCCCGCGAACCCAACGTCGACAGAGGACATTCGTGCGCCAAGCCCAGAAATATTTACCGCTTCCGATGCGCCACATACTCGGCGGCCTGCCTTTGACTTTTCGGAAATGTGTCTGACGCAGGATTTCGTCAACCCCGAGCTCGCAGACCAAAAAGTCGATGCCCAAACACTTTTTCGCCTCTTTGCCAAGGAATACCCCCATTGTGGGGATAATCTCCTTTCCATCTTGATCCCCACGTCGCAAACCGGGCTATTCAATTTGTTGCCCCCTCCGTCACATCGCAAGTATAGCGAGATAACACGCCTACTTCATCGGTATTCCTACCTGATTACCGAGACGTCGTCAGAATTTATCATGGCTGGCAATGCAGACTCGCTGAGAAAGGGATTCATACGCGCTCTGCGAACGATGAACACACGTGGGTTGGCTCAGTTTTGTGTGAACGATGATGTTGTCGGGGACGCAAAGGTAGTCGAGCGTATGGACAGGACGTTCAAGGGCATTTTGCAAGGTTATTACGGCGGCTTGACACGTGAAGGTGGACGAAGTCCCGTTGAAAGGGAGGACACGGTTGAACCGATCAATGACGAGGGAAAAGCCTTCTGGAACGGTGTTTCTGTAAGGGGAGGTCCTGGGTACGAACAAAATGCATAGCTTGCAACCACATCGGTTGCATGAGTTATATGTCATGAGGATTATTTTAAACACTTATCAAGGGACACATGGGATTGCATTTGGCATTTGTTTCCGGGGAGGACGGAGTAATATAGTATGGCTTGGATGCTTTGATACTTAGACGCGTCAGGAAGAAATTTCGCTCCATCAGAAAATCATTTCATTCGAATCTAAGAAGTTGAGAGGATGTTTCCTAGTATCCCGACGTTCACCGCGAAAAACCCCATCCCGGCACCCCATAATTGTGGGAAAAATACACTATCACCGAGAATCTCAAGTCGGTATCCATAATATAACCATGCGGCCTCCTTGATCAGCAGTACAAAACGTTTGAATGTACCTGTGCCAAAATCCAAGAAATTAATGCAACGATACCCTGTGTCTGGTACTGGAGAAATCGAGAAGCAGGAAGATAAAGAGGTAAAAATGAAATGTACCACATGAAATACTGCCATGTTAGCTTTTCCCTCGGATTGACGGGTGATACCTGAGAAGTACAAACTTTATTAAATGCGACGAAGGCAAATGTCTGCGCGAACATAATGGTTCCAAGATCCTTCCCAATCAACGCCAACGGAATAACAATCCCAGCCAAGAAAAGTTGTGGAATAAACGCCAACGAAGAGATTGAAACCGCCTGCTTGGGTAACGCAGAAGAAAGATATAATGCCAAATGATAGGGAGAAAAGTTATGACGATGGTCTAACCGCGAGACATGATGAAAGTATGAATGCTGGAGGAACTCGTGGCCGTAGATGTTGTACATCAAGAACGTTGGGGCAAGGAAGCCTATTGCTGCACCAACGCAAAGTTGAATTCGACTTTTGTTGACGTGACGAAGGAGGAAACCGGTGTACGTCGTTGTTTGATGGGCTCCGAAGGCTTTTGCTTTGGAGCGGGGGAAGATGCCGCGGTCATACTGTGCATCGAGAGCGAGAAGGATTGAAGGGGTATATATAAAGGGGTAAATCTTGAAGTGCACAGAAAACCCCAGGAGGAAGCCAGCCCATAATGGTTTCCCACGTTGAATGAGGTATATCAGGAGCGATGTCAAGAAACCAAGCAATCCTTCGCAATTCCCTCTCGTCGAAATCACTGCCACCTGAAGCCATAAGTACATGCTCCAATCTAGTATAATGTACCATGGGATTTAGCAGCCATATTGAAGCGTATTTCAGGCTGCGACTATGATTCATCCCTCTTCGTCTTAAAATTAAAACCATAATCCATCCAGCTGCTACGTCCCCCAACGAAAACATCAATTTCCCCCAGCTAAAACACCCGGGCCATGCAGTTGGGACCAACATCCACGCAAGTATTGGAGTATATCGGTATGTCTCCCGTAAATACGGGGATTTCCCCTCGTGCATGAATCGAGCCGCATCGGTAAAGACAAAGTAATCCACATCCGTGTACTTCAGGGGGGAA
>Ga0335076_10002857_pt1 | contig 17234 bp, 15 predicted proteins | sample Lox_Sample_25_FD_206717 | JGI IMG/M metagenome (GOLD analysis project Ga0335076, IMG submission 206717) | Soil microbial communities from Loxahatchee National Wildlife Refuge, Florida, United States - Lox_Sample_2.5 | ecosystem: Environmental > Terrestrial > Soil > Wetlands | place: USA... | reverse complement strand
GGGGTCGGCGCGGCCGGAGAAGAACTCCGCCTCTTCGAGCGAGGGCATGAAATAGTCGACCCATGGCAGCAGATCGGTCAGGAGCGAGAGCGTCGTCTCGCCGGGCGCGATCAGGTCGAAGGTCGTGGTCAGGCCCTTCGTCTTGGCGTGGCGGAGCAGCTTGGCGCTCTGGCCGCCGTCCATCGCCGCGATGAGGCCGGTGCCGCCGAGATGGAGCACGCGGGCGTCGCAGACGGCGTCGAACTCGCTCTCGGCCACGAACAGGTGGTCCGAGGCGCCCCGGCAATGCAACGCCGGTCGCTCGCCGTTCGGGCGAATGGTCAGGATGGTCGCCGAGGTCGCCGCCTTGGTTGTGCGCTGGACCATCGAGCAATCGATTCCGAGGCGCCGGTAGAAGTCGAGGATGAGGTCGCCCTTCTCATCGGCGCCGAGGCAGGCGACGGTCGCGGTCCGAGCCCCGAGCTTGGCGGCGTTCATCACCGCGCCTGAGGCCGTGCCCGCCGGGTTCAGACGGATTTCGTCGATGAAATCGACGCCGCCGCCGTCCGGAATCTTGCTCACCGGGCGTCCGGCGATGTCGAGAATCGTCAACCCGACAAAGACCGCGTCGAACTTCGCCATTCTCCCCCCTCCGTAACCGCTGCGGATGATCCGCCCCGCGCTCTTGGGCGGGCCTCGGCCGCAAGGACTTTGCCTCACGCAATAGCGCCGCTCCGGGGCGAGCCGCCCTGGTCACGCCGCAAACCCTGGCAATGTTAGCATCGCAGAGTTCAAACCGGCCACTGCTGGAGCAGGCGCCTATCGCGCGAGGCGGGCTGGCATCCCGAATGTTGCGACCTGTGGCCTCATGGCCATCGAACTTGCGCGCGGGTCGACGCAGCCGGCGGCCGGGGCCGCGGCAATGCTGGCGAAGATGGGCCGAGGGCGTCCGCTCTTCCGGCTCTTGGCCTGAGTTCCCCGCCGCCGGGGGCTTACGGGGATGGCTGGGGAGCGGCCGGCTGATTGACCGGAGGGGGCTCGCCAGTCCCTTTCTCCGTAGCGGGCGGCTTAGCTCGGGCGTCCACACGGGTCACAGTCACGCTGTCCGACGGGCGGCAGAGGTCGATCAGGACTTGCCCCACATACGCGCCGGATGGATCATAGCCGTTGCGGCGGACCCAGCACGGCGTGGGAAAGACAACCGGCGGAATGTCTGCGCCTACGGGATCGGGGACGTAGCCGCCGCTATAACCGCTGCCGTCGCTCAAGTCGCCGCTGCCAATGACGGCGTTTCCCGCGCCGCCGCCATAGCTGTAGCCGGGACTGTAAACGCCGCAGTCGAAACCGAAGCCGCAATTGTAGCCGTAGCCATTACCGTAGACGCCGGCGAGTCCTAAGCCCACGGCGATGCCGCGGCGGAAAGCGAAGCCGCCGCCATGAAAGCCGCCGCCTCCCCCGTCATGAAAGCCGCTCTCGCCATGAAAGGCGCCCCCGGCCTGAAAGGCCGGATGAAAACCGCCGCCATGAAAGCCGCCGCCTCCCCCGTCATGAAAGCCGCTCTCGCCATGAAAGGCGCCCCCGCCCTGAAAGGCCGGATGAAAACCGCCGCCATGAAAGCCGCCACCGTGAAAACCACCGTGAAACCCGCCGCCAGCGCGGCTTCCGGCGGAAGCGGGCGCGGCGAGCAGGATCATCAGCAATGCGGCGGCGCCCAAGCGTAACATTTTCGTCTCCTTGCCCGCGCGGCCCGCCGAACCGGCGCGCTCCGGCGCGATCCCAACCCGATCAAACACCCGCTTGCCCCAATCTATTTGGGCGCCCGGCCGATCGATTGCCAGACCCGGCAGCGATCGGCCCGCCAGGGCGTGATGTCGCACGTTGAGGGGACGCTGCCGCAGGGCTACAAGCGATCGTGGTCAAAATCGCCGTCCTCGATGACTGGCAGGACGTCGCGCGCAAGAGCGCGGACTGGTCCGGCCTCGCCGCCCGCGCCGAACTCGTATTCTTCGCCGACGCATTCGGGTCGGAAAACGAGGCGGCGGCCGCGCTGACCGGCTTCGATATTCTGCTCACGATGCGCGAGCGGACCGCGTTTCCTGAGACCCTCATCCGTCGTCTGCCAAATCTGCGGATGATCGGCATCACCGGCGCTTACGTCTCGACCCTGGACCTCGCCGCCTGCGCCCGCCAAGGCATCGTAGTTTGCCACACCGCAGGCGGCGGCGCCGGAGCCCCTTACGCAACCGCCGAACTGGCGCTCGGACTCATGATCGCCGCCGCCCGCTCAATTCCGACCGCCGACGCCTCGATCCGAGTTGGCGGCTTCCAGCGCGGCGTGCCGGTCGGGACGAGCCTCGCCGGCAAGACGCTCGGCATCGTCGGCCTCGGCCGGCTCGGCGCGCGGATGGCCCGCTACGGGCTCGCGCTCGACATGAAGGTCCTCGCGTGGAGCCCGAACCTGACCGAAGACAAAGCCCGGCAAGCCGGCGCGCGCCTGGTCGGCAAATCGGATCTCATGGCCGAGTCCGACGCGATCTCGATCCATATGGTGCTGTCGCCGCGCAGCCGCGGTCTTATCGGGGCCGAGGACATTGCTCGGATGAAGCCCGACGCAATCTTGATCAACACTTCGCGTGGCCCGCTCATCGACGAGACGGCGCTCGTGGCCGCAGTCCGGGCGGGCAAGATCGTCGCCGCGCTCGACGTCTACGACAAAGAGCCTTTGCCCGCGAACCACCTGTTGCGTGGCTTGACGCATACCGTGCTCACGCCACATCTCGGCTACGGCGTTGCGCAGACGTGGTCCGACTTCTACCCCCGCAGCATCGAGAATGCGCTGGCCTTTCTCGACGGAAGGCCGATCCGGGTCGTGCCGCCGCCGTAGCGGCTACTTCCGGCCTTCGCCGAGGCCGGCCGCGACGCCGTCCGGCCCGACCTCGAGCTGCGACGTGTCGCTCGCGGAGCAGGTCCAGTTTTCGGCCGAATTGACGTCCCCGGTTCCGCTGTATCGGGCCTGCTCGGGAAAGGCGCAGAGCGGCATCGTGCGCGATGGTTTCGGCCCGGGCTTGTTGTCGGGGAACTTCGCGGCCACGATTCCATCCGGCGCCTTGCCCGCGTTCACCCAGTCGTCGAGCGCGCTCAGGGTGTCAAAGTCGTTCGGACCGTCGCCGCCGAAGCAGTGGAGCATGCCGGGCGCCATGAACAGCCGCGCGTGGTCGCGAACCTTGTCGTAGCCGCCCGAGGTCTTGGCCAGATCCTCGTAAAACCAGACCGTCCGCAGCGGGGAAATCGCTGTGTCCCCATAGCCGTGATACAGGATGAGCTTCTTGCCCGCGGCCAAGAAGGGCGCGAGCCGGTCCGGCTGGTCGGCGTCGCCGACGCCGAGCCGCGCGTCGAACTGGGCGAGCGCGTCGTCGGCGATCCGGCCGTCGGTTTCATGCCAGTTGTTGTTGAAGTCGAACGCGGGGTCGTGCAGGTCGATATATTTGGTGAAGCCCTCGGCCGCAGCCCATAGAACGGGCGGCGCAGCGCCCCACGGCTCGGCTGCGGTCGGATCCGCGGCCGACGCCGGCGTCACCACCCAGCCGACGAACCCGCCCGCCGGCCCGTCGGCGGCCGCAAGGTCAGAGATCGGCGAGCCGGGATAGATCGTATGCCCGTGCGCGTCGGTCACCGGCGCCATGAACATCTTGAACGCGTCGGCCTGAGCCTGGGTGAGCGTCGCCGGTACGAGCGACTGCGGATCGAAGCTGCATTTTCCCGGGTTCTGGATCAGCCCGTCCTTGGCGCCGTCGTCGGCGTCGCATTTGGCCAGAACAGCGTCGTTGACCTTGGCGACCACCTCCGGCGTGACATGCGCCTTTAGGAACGCCTTGGCGTTCTTGTAGCCCCAAAGCTGGGTGTGATTGTCCATGTAGGGCGCGCCGGCGATCACGCCGTCATAATCGTCCGGATAGCGCATCGCCTCCATCAGCCCCATGTGGCCGCCGAACGAGCAGCCGTCGAAATAGGCGCGCGACACCCCTGGCGCGCCGTAGAATTTGGCCGCGATCGCCTTGGCGGCGATCGTCGCCTGATGCGGCGCGCGGTAGAAATAATCGACGATTCTGGCCTCGTTCGGCTTGCCCGGCGCGTCGAGGATCCAGTCGGCGTCAAACGGGTTCTTGCCGACGTGCCCGGTGTCGGTGATCGCGGTCGCGTAGCCCTGGCCGAGCGCGGAGACGAAATCGTGCGGGCTGGCCGAAGGGTTGAGCGACCCGGCGAGGCCGCCGACGCCGAAGAAGACCAGCTTTCCGTTCCAGTGTTCGGGGAGTTGGACGCGGAGCCGGGCCGAGTTCGGGCCCGCTCCCTCGCCGTCGGTGGCGACCGCTCCCTCGACAACGCAGCGCGCGGGGAAGGGGCCTTCGGCCCCGGCTGCGTTCACCGAGGCGACGGTGAAATTGGCGACATTGAGAGCCGCGACCGAGTCCGCGGTACAGGTCGGAGCCGCCTGCGCCGCGAGCGGCGCAGCCATTCCAAGGCCAAGGAGCGAAACGGCAGCGTTCGCGCGGATTGTCCTCGGCATCGTTTCCTCTTGAGGGCATTGGCGTTGTCGGCGGGCGGGCGCGAAGATTGGGACGCGCGCCGGTCGCGCCGCCTAGCCTATGGTCGGCGGCAAGCCCGGGTCAACGGCGGCCGGTTCGCGTCGGCCAAAATCAAGCTCCAGCGAGGCTTTCGCCGCGGTCGCGGCGGGCTCACCCCCCCGCGCCGCCGGAGAGCCGCGCCGCGAGCGCCTCGATCCTGGAACCAAGCGCTTCGAGGCTCAAGGCCAGGGCATGCGCGCGCTCTTCGGCGGCTTCGGAGCGGCTGCGCTCGGCGGCGACCGCGTCGCGCGTCTCGGCCAGGGTGTCCGCGATGGTCAGAGCCGCCATGATGATGAGGCGCTGGTCGCCGATCTCGCCGAACTCCTTGCGCATCTCGCCGATCTTGTCGTCGATCACGCCGGCCAGCGATTGGAGGCGGGCTTCCTCGCCCTCGTTGCAGGCGAGGCGATACTTGCGGCCGTCGATCGTCACCAGAACCTGCGCCATGCCGCGCGCCTCTTGTTGCGCCCGCCGGGATTAGGGGTCCGCCTCCGGCGCGAGCCGGCCTAATATGCGCTCGATCGCCTGGGCGGCGTGGGCGAGCCGTTTCGCCGCCTCGCCATTGGCGGATTCGAGCGCCCGCGACCGGTCGACCGCGGCGTCGAGCTCGACCGCGAGCCGCGAGCGGTCGTCCTGCATCAGCGCGTATTCCTCCTGCTCGCTCGTCCGGGCCTCGTCGTGACGCATGCGCCGGTCGGCCGCGACCTCGAGCGCGCCGACCGCCGAGGCGAGCCGTTTGACCGACATCTCAATGTCATCCAAGGAGGATTTGATTCCGTCCATTGCGGCGCTTTGTTTACGCGACGCGTGAACGGCGCGTCAACGCGCCCGGCGTCTGGCCGGGCGAGTAATTGACAGGTTCCTGCGCCCGCCTCACTCTGGCGCAAGGGCCGCCCGCTTTCGCGCGGCGCCCGCAGTCCTGAGCCCCGGGACCGCAGGAATCCTAAGTCAGAAAGCACGAGGAGCCCCAATGGCGACGAGCGTGTCTCACGACGCAATGGCGAATGCGATCCGCTTTCTCGCCCTCGATGCGGTGGAGAAAGCCAAGAGCGGCCACCCCGGCCTGCCGATGGGCATGGCCGACGTCGCGACCGTGCTCTGGCGCGACGTGCTTAAATTCGACCCGTCCGATCCCAAATGGCCCGACCGTGACCGGTTCGTGCTGTCCGGCGGCCACGGCTGCATGCTGCTGTACAGCCTGCTCTATCTGACCGGTGTCGGGGGCGATAAAGCGCTGAGCATCGACGACATCAAGCAGTTCCGGCAGGTCGGGTCGAGGACGCCCGGCCATCCCGAATATTGGTGCGCGCCGGGCGTCGAAACCACGACCGGTCCGCTCGGGCAGGGGATCTCGACCGCGGTCGGGATGGCGATCGCGGAGCGGATGCTGGCCGCCCGCTTCCCCAGCGTCGTCGACCATCATACCTACGTCATCGCCTCCGACGGCGATTTGATGGAGGGCGTGAGCCAGGAGGCGATCGGCATCGCCGGCCATCTCAAACTCTCCAAGCTGATCGTCCTTTGGGACAACAACGGGATCTCGATTGACGGGCAGATCCCGGTCCTCGCCGACAACATTGACCAGGTCGCCCGCTTTCAGTCGGCGGGCTGGAATTCGGTTCACATCGACGGCCACGACCCTAAGGCGGTCCTCGACGCCATCCATGCGGCGCAGAACTCCGACCGGCCGACGATGATCGCCTGCAAGACCACGATCGGCTTCGGCCTGCCGACCCATGCGGGAACCAACAAGGCGCACAGCGACGCGCAAGGGCCGACCGAAATCGCCGGCGCGCGGAAGAATCTCAACTGGCCCTACGATCCGTTTGCCATTCCCGACGATATCCTGGCGGCGTGGCGCGCGGTCGGGCCAAAGGGCAAGGCGAAGAGCGAGGAATGGCGGGCAGCGCTCGCCAAGCTCGCGCCCGACCAGCGGGCCGAGTTCGAGCGGCGCCAGCGCGGCGAGTTGCCCAAGGATCTCGACCGGGTCATCGACGCCTACAAGAAGAAGCTCGCCGAGGAAAAGCCGGAGCTCGCGACCCGAAAAGCGGGACAGGCTGCGCTCGACGTAATCGGGGCCGCAATACCGGAGCTCATTACCAGCTCGGCCGACCTGACGCCGTCCAACAACACCAAGTTCAAGGACGAGATCGAAATCAAGCCGGGCGATTTCTCCGGCCGCTACATCCACTTTGGCATCCGCGAGCATGGGATGGCGGCGGCGTGCAATGGCATCGCCGTGCACGGCGGCTTCATCCCCTCCGGGGCCTCGTTCTTCTGCTTCACAGACTATTGCCGGCCTTCGCTCAGGATAGCCGCGCTGATGAAAATCAGGGTCACGCATGTGTTCACCCACGATTCGATCGGCCTCGGGGAGGACGGCCCGACCCATCAGCCGGTCGAGCATCTGGCGGCGATGCGGGCGATGCCGAACTTCTACCTCTGGCGGCCGGCCGATAGCGTGGAGACCGTCGAGTGCTGGCAGGCGGCGCTCAAGCACGAACATTCGCCTTCGATCCTGGCGCTGACCCGGCAGGGCCTGCCGGCTTTGCGCACCATCCATGTCGCGGAAAACTTGTGTGCGCGCGGCGGATACGAGATTTCGCCCGCTTCCGGTGAGGCGCAGGTGTCGATCTTCGCCTCCGGTTCGGAGGTTTCCCTCGCCATCGCCGCGCAGGCGCAGCTGAAGGATAAGGGAGTCGCCGCGCGGGTCGTCTCGTTGCCGTGCTTCCCGGCGTTCTTCGAGCAGCCGGAGGACTATCGCCGTTCGGTCATCGGCTCGGCCAAGGTCAAGGTCGGAGTCGAGGCGGCGGTGAGGTTCGGCTGGGATGCGATCATTGGCGACGGGCCGTTCATCGGCATGAAGAGCTTCGGCGAAAGCGGGCCGTACAAGGCCGTCTACCAGCATTTCGGCATCACGCCCGAGGCGGTGGTCGAGGCGGCGCTGGCTAGGCTCAAGGCGTAACCCGAGGCTCTTCGCCGTAGTGGGGCGCCTCCGTCCGGAGCGCCGCCTGCGGCTCGTCGTCTGGGGAGGGACGTTTGGTCAGCCGAAGCGGGGCCGCGCCACATTCTTACGCGATCGCCGGCGGCGAGGACGGCAAGCGGCGGCTCGACCTGCTTTCCGACATCATGCGCGCGACCACCCTGCGGCTGCTGGAGGACGCCGGGCTCAAGCGCGGCGACCGGGTGCTCGACGTCGGCTGCGGCGGCGGCCATGTGGCGCTGGACATGGCAGAAATCGTCGGCCCCGAGGGGCGGGTTCTCGGCATCGATTTCGATCCCCATGTGCTCGAGCTGGCGCGCGAGGACGCCGCGAAGGCCGGGATCCGGACGGTCGAGTTCGCGACCGCCGACGCGCATCGCTTCGAGGGCGGCCCGTTCTCCTTCATCCACGCGCGTTTTCTGCTGTCTCACGTGAGCGAACCCGAGCGGGTGTTCGGCCGGTTGAAGGCTATGCTGGCGCCGGGCGGACGGATCGCGGTCGAAGACATCGACATGTCCGGCGCCTATTGCTTTCCCGCCGATGCCGCGCAGGACAGGTTCCAGGCGCTCTACACCGAAGCGGTGCGGCGCGGCGGCGGCGACGCAGACCTCGGCCGCCGCTTGCCGGCAGTCGCGCTGGCGGCCGGACTTGAAGCGCGCTGGCGGGTATTCCAGCCGGTCCACGCCTTTGGTCCCGAGAAGCGGCTGACCGCCGTCACGATGGACATGATCGGCGCCTCGGTCCTGCGCTACGGCCTTGCCGAGGCCGCCGAGGTCGACTCGATCACCCAACGTCTCGAGGCGTTCGCCGCGGACCGCGCGACGCTGGTGGCGCTTCCCCGCATGGTCCAGGTTTGGGCCGCCGCCTAGAGCGCGTCATCGAGCCGGCGAATTGTCGCAGGCGCCGATTCGCCTAGACTTTCGAGCGAGGATCGGACATGAAGCGCGCGCATTTGCCGCGAGGCTGCGGGCATGGGCTTACGCCTTCCGCCTTGAATTAGCGGGCGCGAGAGGAGGAACGGGTATGGTTGCCAAAGTTGCGATCAACGGCTTCGGCCGCATCGGCCGGCTTGTGACGCGCGCGATCATCGAATCCGGCCGCAACGACATCGACATCGTGTCGATCAACGATCTCGGACCGGTCGAGACCAACGCCCACCTTCTGCGTTTCGACAGCGTGCACGGGCGCTTTCCGCACGAGGTCAAGGTCGAGGGCGACATGATCGTCGTCGGCCGGCACAAGATGAAGGTGACAGCGATCAAGGACCCGGCCCAATTGCCGCACAAGGATCTCCACGTCGATATCGTCATGGAATGCACCGGCGCGTTCACGTCGCGCGAGAAGGCGGCCGCGCATCTCAAGGCCGGCGCCAAGCGGGTCATCGTCTCGGCGCCTTCCGACGGGGCGGACCTTACCGTGGTCTATGGCGTCAACCACGACAAGCTGACCAAGGATCACCAGGTCATCTCGAACGCGTCCTGCACCACCAATTGCCTCGCCCCGGTCGCCAAGGTACTCAACGATGCGATCGGCATCGAGCACGGCTTCATGACCACGATCCATTCCTACACCGGCGACCAGCCGACGCTGGACACGCTGCACAAGGATCTCTACCGGACGCGCGCCGCGGCGCTGTCGATGATCCCCACCACCACCGGCGCCGCCAAGGCGGTCGGCCTCGTGCTGCCGGAGCTCAAGGGCAAGCTCGACGGCTCGGCGATCCGGGTGCCGACCCCCAACGTCTCGGTTGTCGATCTCAAGTTCGTCCCCAAGCGGGCCACCACCAAGGACGAGATCAACGGCGCGATCAAGACGACCGCGGACGGCAACGGTCCGCTCAAGGGCATCCTCGGTTACACCGACCAGCCCAACGTCTCGTCCGACTTCAATCATGATAGCCGCTCCTCGGTCTTCCATCTCGACCAGACCAAGGTGATCGACGGCAAATTCGTCCGCGTGCTGTCCTGGTACGACAACGAATGGGGCTTCGCCAACCGGATGGCGGACACCGCCGTCGCGATGGCGAAGCTGATCTGAGCGCTGACCGTCGGCGTCGCAAGCAGCGGGGCGACGGCCGTTTCGCTTGGAGATTCCGCCCGAACGGACGCGGGTGGGCCGGACGCCCACCTTCGCGGGCACGACCAGACCGGACGGCGGTGGGACGCGCCGCTGTCGACGGAAGCTTGAGAGGCGCTCGCCCATGGCCAACCCATTCCGCACCCTCGACAACGCCGACGTCGCCGGCAAGCGCGTCCTCCTGCGCGTCGACCTCAATGTTCCGACCGAGAATGGCCGCGTCACCGACAAGACCCGGATCGAGCGGGTCGCCGAAACGATGAAAGAGATCGCCGACAAGGGCGGCAAGGTCATCCTGCTCGCGCATTTCGGCCGGCCGAAGGGCGGGCCGGACGAAGCCAATTCGCTGCGGCCGGTCGCCGCGGCGGTCGCCGAAGTGATCGGGCGGCCGGTCGGCTTCTGCGCCGACTGCATCGGCAAGACCGCCGCCGACGCCATTGGCACAATGCGGAACGGCGACATTCTGCTGCTGGAGAACACCCGCTTCTACAAGGGCGAGGAGAAGAACGACCCGGCCCATGTCGCTGAGCTCGCCAAGCTCGGCGACATCTACGTCAACGACGCCTTCTCCGCCGCCCACCGCGCCCACGCATCGACCGAAGGTCTCGCCCACCATCTGCCTGCCCACGCGGGGCGGGCGATGCAGAAGGAGCTCGACGCGCTGACGTTGGCGCTCGGCGATCCCGAGCGGCCGGTGGCGGCGATCGTCGGCGGAGCGAAAGTGTCGACCAAGCTCGACCTGCTCGGCAACCTCGTGAACAAGGTCGACATTCTCATCATCGGCGGCGGGATGGCCAACACCTTCCTGTTCGCCGAGGGCAAGGGAGTCGGCAAGTCGCTGTGCGAAAAGGATCTCGCCGACACCGCCCGCTCGATCGCCGCGGCGGCGGCGAAGGCCAGGTGCCGGCTTCTTCTGCCGGTGGACGCCACCGTTGCAAGGGAGCTGAAGCCCCACGCGGCCGCCCATGTCGTCAGCGTCGATCATGTGCCGGAGGATGAGATGATCCTCGACATTGGGCCGAAGTCGGTCGCGGGCGTCGAGGAGGCGCTCGCGCACGTGAAGACCTTGGTCTGGAACGGCCCGCCTGGCGCGTTCGAGACGCCGCCCTTCGACGAGGCGACGATCGCGATCGCCAAGACCGCGGCCGCGCTGACCAAAGCCGGCAAGCTCAGGTCGGTCGCGGGCGGCGGCGACACGGTGGCCGCGCTCAACGAGGCCAAGGTCGCCAACGACTTCACCTATGTGTCGGCCGCGGGCGGCGCGTTCCTGGAATGGATGGAAGGCAAGGCGCTGCCGGGCGTCGAAGCGCTGCGGGCGAAGTAGGATCAGCGCGCGCGCTGACCAGGGCTCTCCCCTATGGCCACCCCACGCCCGGCGCCGGCGCCCTCGCCGTCAGCAGCTGGCCCGTTCGCGCCCCGTCAAACATCGTCTCTGACCCACGCCAATGCGCTGCGGCGATGAACAAGGTCCGCCTGTCCGCCCCGCCCAGCATGCAGGCGAAGCCGCCGCGATCGAGCGCGATCGTCTGCAAGATTTCACCGCCTTCACGGACGCGCACGCAGCGTTTGTTGGGGACGTCGGCGTACCAGACAGCGCCTTCCGCGTCGAGGCAGACGCCGTCCGGGCAGCCGTCGCCGAGGTCGGCCCAGATGCGGCGATTCGAGAGGGCGCCGTCGGCGGCTATGGCGAAGGCGGTCAGCCTCCTGGCGTAGGATTCGGCGACAATCATCGTCGCATTGTCAGGGGTCACCGCCATGCCGTTGGGGAAGGCAAGGCCGTCAGCGACCTGCCGGACGGCGCCGTTCGGCGTGACCAGCGCTATCGCGCCGGGCGCGAAAGCCTCGCCGGCCATCATGTCGAACCCGGGGCCATTGACATAGGCGCTGCCGCGGCCGTCGACGACGATCTCGTTCCAGCCGCGATCGGAGACGCCGTTGAGATCTGCATAGGTCGCCAATGAAGCGTCGGACTCCCGACGCAGGAGAAGGCCTTCGCGGCCCGCGACGATCAGCATGCGGCGATCGCGCAGCCAATCCACGCTGAACGGAAGAGACGCCGTCGGCGCCGGCAAGGCGACCTCGCTGCGGCCTTCAGAATCGACGGCGACGATCTCCTGCGCGCCCCAATTGCAGACCCACAGGCGGCCGTCGCGCCAGCGCGGCGATTCCGGAAATGCGAGACCGCTCAACAGGACGCGCGCTTCGGATGACGGAGACACTCTCGAGCGCATCGAACCTCCTGGATCTGTTCCGCTCTTCAGGCGCGCTCAAGCCACATCAGCGAGCCCGGCGTCGTCAGAAGTTCGCCGGTCTCCAGCAGGGTTTTGATCCCGGAGAGAACCATCGGCCAGCCGCCATAGAGCTGGCTGTTGGCGCCTTCGGGCAGCTGATCGTGTGTCACTTTGAGCAGGCAGGAATCGCCGATCGGCTCGATCGTCCAGGTCACGCGCGAAGTCCCCTCGGCCTTCACGTCCTCGCCCCACAAGGCGCGAAAGCTCTGGACGAGTCGGCGCGGGGGTTCGACCTCCAGATTCTCGCCTTCGAAGATCGTCGCCTCCCGACCGACGCCCCGGTATCGCGAGCTTGGCGTCCAGTCGGAAGTGACGATCGCGCCGAAACTATATTTGCGCCGCATTTCCGTATCGGTGATCGCCTGCCACAGCCGCTCGGGCGTCGTCTTGATGTAGATTTCGAATATTTTTTCCATTGTTCTGTCCTCCAGTTCTTGTTTCAAATCGCTCAAGGCGGCGGCCCACGGCGCAGCGTATTTGCTGACCCAGCGGTCGTGGACGAGCCGGATCGGCACGGGGTTGAGGAAATGCAGCTTCTCCCGCCCGCGCCGCCGGGTCGCGACCAGGCCCGCTTGTTCGAGCACCTTCAGGTGCTTCATCACGCCGAACCGCGTCATTGGCAGCCGCTCTTCGAGCGCGCGTAGCGTCTGGCCGTCTTGCTTGAAGAGCTCGTCGAGGAGGCTGCGCCGCGTCGGGTCGGCCAGGGCTTTGAACACTTCGTCCATGGGGAAGATAATAGGTGACTGTTTAGTCACCTGTCAAGCAAGAGTTTGGCTGGCTTCCCTGGCGCCAGCGCCCTGCACGGTATTATGAGCGTGCCTATGATCGCGATACCGCGGCCCGCGGGCGAGGAGGCTCGCGTGAAAAACGCCCTCGCCAGGACAGACGTACGCCGAATCCAAGGCGGAGGCTGCTCATGTCTCTGCGCCGAGCGCCCTTGGCGTGGCGCGGCGCGTTTTGCGCTTGAGGCGCGCCGCGCGCAAGACGATTGCTTCACCGCGAGCGCGGCGTGACGATCGAGGCGATCTTAAGCGCAATCGCGCGAACGGGCCTCGCTCCGCGCGGCGCGTTCCGGCTCGGTGAAGGCGAACGGACCGGCCCGCTCGCCGACATTCGCACGATCGCGCTCGCCGGCTTCGCCGGCCGCGGCGGGTGGGATGCGTTCGCGGCGAGCCCCGAAGCCGCCGACGGCGCCGCCGATCCGCTCGATCGCTGGAGCCGGCGCGTGATCGAGGCGCTGGCCCGCGGACTGGGCGCGACCGCCTTGTTCCCCTTCGCCGGGCCGCCGTACTGGCCGTTCCAGCAATGGGCGATGCGCGCGGAGCCGGTGCGCGTCTCGCCGATCGGAGTTCTTATCCATCCGCGCTACGGGCTCTGGCATTCCTACCGCGGCGCGCTCGGCTTCCGCGAGGCGCTCGACATCCCCGAGCCGGAGGCGGCCCCGCGCCCGTGCGACTCTTGCCGCGAACGCTGGTGCCTGAATGCGTGCCCGGTCGGCGCGTTCTCAGGCCGCGGCTACGATGTCGCCGCTTGCGTCGGACATTTGAAAAGCCCGGCCGGCGCCGACTGCATGGAGTTTGGCTGCCGCGCCCGCCGGGCCTGCCCGGTCGGCGCCGAGCACGCCTATGGCGAGGAGCAGGCGAATTTCACCATGCGCGCTTTCTTGAGGGCGCGGCCCACGCCGGACTGAACTCACGCGCCCGGATTGACCGCCGTCACCAGCCAGATCGCCGCGCCCAGCGGCACGCTGTCGCCCTTGGCGCGCTCGGCGAACGCCTTCTTGATGTCCGCCGCCGCGGCGGCGCGGACAGCGTCGCTCTGGCCGTCGAGGATGCGGCTCGTCGGTCCGATCCCCATCGCGCCGGCGACCGCGGCGTCGAGCCCGCGGCCGATGGCGACGTCGAGGTCGAGATCCCGCGGCGCGACCTCGATGTCGGCGAAGCCGGCGGCGCTCAGGATGCGACGCACCCGCTGATCGTCGGCGAAAGCGAACGGGCCCGGGTCCTCCGGGTTGGTCTCGGGCAGGGGAGGCGCGTGCTTCCTCGCTTCGCGCAGCGGGAGCATCATCCATAGATTTTGCTTCGCTGCGCGCCAGCAGACGAAGACGAGCCGGCCGCCGGGCTTGAGACCCCTGCGGAGGTTGGCGAACGATCGGGCCGGGTCGGCAAAGAACATGACGCCGAACCGCGACGTGGCGAGATCTGCCCAGCCCGGCTCGAAATCATAGATTGTGGCGTCGGCGAGAACGAACCGGACGGGCAGGGCGGCCGGCGCACGCTGGCGGGCGCGCGCCAGCATCGGCTCGGAGACGTCGAGCCCGAGCGCTTGGCCTCCGGGCGCGACCCGGCCGGCCAGCTCGAGGGTCGTGTCGCCGCAGCCGCACCCGATGTCGATCGCCTTCTGTCTGGGCCCCGCCTTAGCCTCGACCATGAGCAGGTCGGAGATAGGGCGCAGCACCAGGTCCTGCTCTTCTTGGCGGTCGGTCCATCGCTGACCTGCCGTACGATTCCAGTATTCAACCTGGGCGGCGTTGTCGGCATGCATCGGCAGGGCGGCGGACATGGCTCTTCCTTTGTCCGCTCAGGCGGGCGAAGCGAGCGGCTTGCCTTTCTCGACCACATAGGTCGAGATTATGACCGTCTTGGCTGGCCCGTTCGGCCCGCCGTGCGGCGTGCCGGTCGGAACCTGGAACCCGTCGCCCGGCCCGAGCTTGAGCGTGCCCTGGCCGTCGATGGTCAGATCGAGACCGCCTTCGGCGACATAGCCGGTTTCGATGCCGGGATGGGTGTGGCGCGCAACAGTTACGTTCGGGTCGATGTCGACCCGCATCTCGATCGTCGTGTAGCCGTCAACCGGCCCATCGGTCTGCTTGAGGAGCGTGCGCTTGAAGCCCGGAGCTTGGGCGTCGACTGCGGTCGCAAGGAAACCGCCGGCGGCGCAGAGGGCGCAAGCGGCAAATGCACGTCGTGTGAGCATTGGTTCATTCCTCCCGTTGCGCCGGCTGTTCCGCCGTCCGCTTTTTTCCGCCGTCGTGAGTTGGCTTGTCCATGACGACGGGCGAGCCAGTTTGAGCGAAGTTTTCGCGTGAGCGCAATGGGGACGCGGGGACTCGACGTCGCGCGGGCCCGGGGAGGCAGGTTGAGAAGGCTATGGATCGATCGGCTGCCCGATCGCCTCGGCGAGCGCGCTTAGGCGCGCCACAACCGCCGCGAAGCTCGACAGGGACTGGAACTGCGTCACGATGAGCGAGAAGGCGGCGACCAGAGTCGTGAACGCGATCGCGGATTGGGTGATGACGCCGAACTCGATTTTCCCTTCGATGAAGGCGGGCGCGATAATGAGCGCCGGGATGATCTGGATCAGCCAATTGTACCCGGTGGTGAAGAATCCGACATTGCGATTGATCGAAGTGATCCTGCGGAAATTGGCGACGACATCGTCGAGGCGTGACAGCAGGCGAGCCGTCTGCGACTCCTCGTCGTGCGCCTGCATGATGGCCTCGGAATTGTCCCGAACATGAATGAGCTCGGAGCGGAAACTGGCTTCCTTGTCGAGCTGATCGTAGTTCAGTTTGATTAGCGGCCGTCCCAGCATGAACGTGAAGAACGAGCCGCCTGCGGCGTAAGCGACCGCGACGCCAAACAAGGCCGTGCTGATCGTCCACAAGACCTCGGAGAAGGCGAGGATGGTGAAGACGCTATTGAGCGCCATCAGCACGAACGAAAGCGTCGTGACCGTGAAGGCGCGAACGTCTTCGGAGATGCGTTGGTCAGGATTGGCGACCGCTCCCGAAGTCTTGAGACTTTGATAGTTTCCCTCCGCGAGGTATTGGCGCACGATCCCCCGCGTCATTGTGTCTCGCCACAAAAGGCCGAGCCGCTCCTCGCCGAAGCGAGAGATCACGGCGACGAAGGTCAAGCCGGCGAAGACGCCGACATAGATAAAAGCCTGTTGGATGAAGCCGGACATATCGCGATCGGCGATCGCGGTCATAAAATTCCGGCTGACATAACTGTTGGCGACGTTGAGGGCGTTCGCCGCAAGGAGCAACAGGACGAGGGCTGTGAAAATCAGCTTGGCTTTCCAGCCGTTTTCCGATTGGGCAAAAATCCTGACCGTCCGGACGAAGCGCCTTGCGGTGGTCTTCAGTGGAATAGCCTGCGCGTCCATGAGCTTCGGCCTTCGGCCAGCGTGCCAGTTTCCCCCAGCCTGAATCTACCGTCCCGCCCGGACCGGGGCTAGCGCGTATCCGCCCCCATCCCTCGGCCGCGGCCGGCGGGGCGCAGGTTGTTGCTCAAATGTCATCGATCGGAGAGAATTTGGCCCGAACGAGCGCTCAGAGTGCTCACATTGGAGGCATGCCATGGCCGCAAAGGTCAAGTCGACAGCTGCGTTGTCGGAGAAGGAAGCCGCGCTCATCGACGCTTATTGGCGCGCCGCCAATTATCTCTCCGTCGGCCAGATCTATCTCTTCGACAATCCGCTGCTACGCGAGCCGCTCAAGGAGGAGCATGTCAAGCCGCGGCTGCTCGGCCACTGGGGCACCACGCCCGGCCTGAACTTCATCTACGCCCACCTCAACCGGCTGATCAGGAAGCACGATCTCGACATGATTTATATCACCGGCCCGGGCCACGGCGGGCCGGGGCTGGTCGCCAACGCCTATCTCGAGGGGACCTACAGCGAGGTCTATCCCAACATCTCGCAAGACGAGGACGGCATGAAGCGCCTCTTCACCCAGTTCTCGTTCCCGGGCGGGATACCGAGCCATGTGGCGCCGGAGACGCCGGGCTCAATCCATGAGGGCGGCGAACTCGGCTACGCGCTTTCGCATGCATTCGGCGCCGCCTTCGACAACCCCGGCCTCATTGTCGCTACGGTCGTGGGCGACGGGGAGGCCGAGACCGGGCCGCTCGCTACGAGCTGGCATTCGAACAAATTCCTAAATCCGGTCAGCGACGGCGCTGTGCTGCCGATCCTGCATCTCAACGGCTACAAGATCGCCAATCCGACCGTGCTCGCGCGCATTCCGCACGAAGAGCTCGACCATCTCATGCGCGGCTACGGCTACGCGCCGCATTTCGTCGAAGGCGACGATCCGGCGACTATGCATCAACTGATGGCGAAGACGCTCGAAACTGTCTTGCGCGACATCCGCCGCATCCAGGACGAGGCGCGGCGCAACGGCTTTTCCAAGCGCCCCGTTTGGCCGATGATCGTCATGCGCACGCCCAAGGGCTGGACCTGTCCGAAGGAGATCGACGGCAAGAAGGAGGAGGGCTA
>Ga0335076_10002855_pt1 | contig 17237 bp, 16 predicted proteins | sample Lox_Sample_25_FD_206717 | JGI IMG/M metagenome (GOLD analysis project Ga0335076, IMG submission 206717) | Soil microbial communities from Loxahatchee National Wildlife Refuge, Florida, United States - Lox_Sample_2.5 | ecosystem: Environmental > Terrestrial > Soil > Wetlands | place: USA... | reverse complement strand
ACGGTGGGCGCGAACGGCGGCGCTGCCGAGGATCCGTACAGCGGCCCACGGCGTCACCACCAGGGCGATGATCAACGAGAACACCATGGCGGCCGCGCCCACGATGGGGATTGGCCGCATGTAGGGACCCGCCAGCCCGCCCACGAAAGCGTTGGGTAGGATCGCGGCGATTACCGTCAGAGTGGCGAGAATGGTCGGGTTGCCGACTTCATCGACTGCTTCGATGGCGACCTGCGCCAGACTGCGGCCTTGGTTGTGCGGGAGGCGCGCATGACGCACGATATTCTCGACAATCACGATCGCGTCATCCACCAGGATGCCGATGGAGAAGATCAGCGCGAACAGCGTGATGCGGTTCAGCGTGAAACCGTAAAGATAGAAAGTCGCGAGCGTGAGGGCCAATGTGACTGGGATCGCGCTAAAGACGATACCGGCCTCGCGAAAGCCGAGTGTCAGCCAGATGAGCGCCGCCACCGAGACCACGGCGATCAGCATGTGGAAGAGTAGTCCGTTCGATTTGTCGGCTGCCGTTTCTCCATAGTTGCGGGTGATGGAAAGCTGCACCTCCGCGGGGAGCAGAGTGCCACGCAAGGAGTTCACGCGGGCCAGTACTCGATCGGCGACCTCGATGGCGTTGGCGCCCTTGCGCTTCGAAACGGCGAGTGTGACGGCGGGCCACTGGGAAGCATCGCCGGCCGAGGCGTAGCGGACATATTGCGAGGGCTCCTCGCCGCCGTCCTCGATCCGGGCGACGTCACCCAGGAACACCGGGCGGCTATCGGCCACACCGGCCACCACGCGGCGCACGTCATCGGCGCAGGCGAGGAACGAGCCGGCCTCCAGCACGAACTCCCTGTTCGAGCCGGAGAAGCTGCCGGCGCGCAAGCGGCGGTTGGCCGCGCCGAGCGCGCCGGCGACGTCCGAAGGGGAGAGATGATAGCCGGCCAACCTGGTTTCATCGAGATCCACGCGCATCTGCCGGCGCTGTCCGCCGATAATAGCGACGGCGGAAACCTGGTCCACCTGCTTGACGCTGTCGTGCAACTGCGCGGCGAGGCGCCGCAGATCGTAATCGCCGTAGCGCTTGCTCCAGAGTGTCATGGCCAGAATGGGCACATCGTCGATCGAACGCGGCTTGATGAGCGGCGGCGAAGCGCCCGGCGGGATCAGGTCGAGGTTGGCGGCCATCTTCTGGTTCAGGCGCACGATGGCCTTCTCTTCGTCCTCGCCGACGAAATAGCGCACCACGGCCATGGACATGCCGGGGCTGGACGTCGAGTAGATGTACTCGACGCCCGGAATCTCCCACAGAAGTTTCTCCATGGGTTTGGTGACACGCTCCTCGACTTCGCGCGCGGAGGCACCGGGCATCTCGACGAAGACGTCGATCATAGGGACAACGATCTGCGGCTCCTCCTCCCGGGGGAGTTTGACTACCGCGAAGACGCCCAGAAGAATCGACGCCACCACGAAAAGCGGCGTGAGCTTGGAGCTGACAAAGAAGGCGGCGAGCCGCCCGGCGGCGCGAAGGCGGGGAACTTCGTTCACTTTGCGGCCTCCTCGATCGCCACGCGGGCGCCGTCGGCCAGCAGCGGCGCGGGCTTTACGATGATTCTTTCTCCGGCTGTCAGGCCCGAGAGAACCTCGCGCCGGTCGTCGCGCCCCTCACCCAGCGTCACCAGGCGCAGACGCGCTGTGTCTCCCTCCACGACGTACACCGACCGGATCTGGCCGCGCTCCAGAACTGCAGATTGGGAAACCAGCAATGCCCCGCGCTTGCCGCCGGCGAAGCCGGCACGCCCGAACATCCCGGACCGCAGGCCTGGCAGCGCGGGCAGGTCGATCTTCACGGTGAAGCTGCGCGTGGCGGCATCGATCGAGGGTACGACTTCGGCGACACGGCCGCTGACGGTTCGGCTCAGTCCGTCGATCTCCACCGCGACGCTCTCACCCACCCGGACAAGACTGAGCCGTGACTCGTCGATCGAAGCCTCCAGCCGCGGGTTGCCTTCCCGTTCGAGAGTCAGCAGCGGCGCGCCCGGCGTGGCCAGGCTGCCGGGATCGGCTTTGCGTTCGGTGACCAAGGCAGCGAATGGCGCGGTAAGCGTGGCATAGCCGAGGGCCACCCCCACGCCGGCGATCTCGGCTTCGGCCTGGCTGCGGCGCGCCCTGGCCTGCCGGCCTTTCGATGCGGCCATCTCGAGTGCCGCCTCGGCGCTCCGGAGGCGCGCTTGCGACTCGTCGAATTCCTGCTGCGAGACGGACGCATTGGTGAGCAGGTCCTGGAAGCGCTTGTGCGTCACTCGCGTAAGTTCAAAGTTGGTACGGGCGGCCTCTATGGCGCTTTCGCTCTCGTCGATGGCGCTTTCGGCTTCTTCGCGGGCGGCCTCGGATCGGCGCAGGTTCGCCTCGAGATCCCGGCGGTCTAGCACGATGAGCGTCTGGCCGGCTTGCACGCGGTCGCCGGTTTGCACGCGGATTTCTAGAATGTTGGCGGCGATTTTTGCGGCGATAGCGGCGCTATAGCGGGCACGCACACTGCCGCTTGCCTGGTAGATTTCGGCGATCTCGGAATCGGCGACGGTTTCGACCTGGACGGCGGCCACTCTTTGCTCGGCGCCCGCCGCGGCGACGCGAACTTCGTGCTGTGAACAGCCGGCCGTTATCAAGATCAGAATCGGGAGCGGCAAGAATCGTTTCATAGGAGCACCTCAATTTACGAGCGCGGAATCAACCGACAGCGTTCCAGCGGCGTGCTCCAGTGCGGCGGCGGCGATGCGGTGATCGTAGACGGCCGCCAGACGCTGCGTACGTGCGGCCGCCAGTGCCGCCTCGCTGCGCAGCAGTTCGGTGACGGTGATCAGTCCGGCCTCGTGGCGGTTCTGGATGATACGGTGAGCCTCTTCGGCCTCGGCCGCGGCGGCGGAAGCAACTTCCACTCGCTGCGCGGCGGCGCTACGAGCCAGGTATGCCTTGACTACCTCCAGGTGGATCGCCGAATCGGCGCGTTTCCGTAGAGCTTCGGCGCGGGATTCGGCAAAACGTGCCTGCTCCACGCGGGCCCTGGTCTCGCCCCCGTTCCACAAGTTCCAGCGAAGCGTAACGGCGGTGAACCAGTTCGCACCGGCTTTACTGAAGAAATTCTGCCCGTCGGACTCGACGATCGCTTGAAAGGCGACCTGCGGCCAGTAGGTGACGCCGGCGATCTGCTGCTCCGTCCGGGCGAGGCGCTGGGCGAGTTCGGCCTGCCGCATTTCCGGACGTTTCGCGGCGGCCAGGCGGCGGTACTCTTCAAGCGTGCCCTCGGGCGCGCCGGCGCTGGACTCGAGCGGCGTCGTCAACTCGAACCTGCGATCCAGGCTGGCGCCAAGCACGTCATTCAGTGCGGCGCGGGTCACGGCCAGATCATTCGAGGCGCGGATCTGCTGCTCCTGCATCGCGGCGAGGTGGACCCGCAGGGCCAGCACGCCCGCCTGGGTGCTGCGGCCGGACCGGTAGATGGACTCGGCTCGCTCGAGGTCCGCGCGGGCGCTGTCAACCGATTGCCGCGCGACCTCCAGGTTTTTCTCCGCCAGCGTGACCCCGAAATATGCCCCCAACACATTCAGGATGATGTCCGAGTGGCTTCGGCGCGTATCCTCGCCGGCCATCTGGCGAGTCAACCGCGCTGCCTCCACACGACGGCTGGTTTGCCGGCCGTCCAATACGACCTGCTCGACCGTCAATTGCGACTGGTAGTTATTCATGGCGTCCGGACGATTCAGCGAGCCGATCGCGAAATTTGCATCGCTGAACCGGTGCTGGGTGAGAAGCGAACTGAATACGAACACAGGGTTGTTGCCGCGCTGGAGGCTCTCCGAGAACTGCACCCGCGGCAGATAGCCGGAGTGGGCCTGGTGAATGCGAGCCTCCGCTTCCTTTTCCCCGGCATCCGCAGCGGCCGCGAGTGGATTCGACCGTAAGGCGAGATCGACCGCCTGCCGCAGCGTAAGGGCTTCTTGCGCCGGAAGAGGAGAACCAGCAAGCGCAAGTATTAGTAAGCATCTGGCGGGGCTCCCGAGCCCGATCCGAAGTGGAGAAGACATGGTTGTTCACCGTAACCCTTCAAATAGATCGGTTTCCGGTTTTCGTCCTCCATTGACCGAGCTGTAAGCGCGATAGAACTCCTGTGATCCCCAAAGTGCGGTCTGCTGGTCTTCGGTGAGATTCTCCAGTCGCTCATAGATGGTCAGCTGGGTTTGATGGCAGCAAACGGCTTTCCACACGATGGGCCAATAGGCGGACGTGTCGATCTCGGTGGTCACGGCCCAATCGGGCCAGGGAGTGGCCTGCCGCTCAACGCCGTCGACCATCGATGTCAGCTTGCGAAAGGCGGCCTGATACGCCTGCCACTTGTTGTTTCGCCACGCCAGGTAGTGCAGCTTCCGAACGCGGTGAGGCCGGACCGAAAACTGTTCCGAGCCGTCGTCCGTGCGGTATCCGCAGTCGGCGGCGCATACGACGGCGGCGGTCGTGAGTTGCGAGATGGCGATGTGGTCAGGGTGCCCGTACGCTCCCTCCGGACCAAACGTCAGGACCACATCGGGCTGAATTCGCCGTATATGTGAAACCACGGCGCGAATCGCAGTCGCGGCGTCGACCTGATCAACGCCGCCATCAGGATAGCTCAGGATGGAGACCTCGCGAATTCCGAGCGCCGCGGCCGCGGCTCGCAATTCCGCTTCCCGGACGCGGCCGGCTTCAGCCGGGTCGCCTCCCTTTCCGAGTAAGCCGAACCTCCCGCGTTCTCCGCGCGTGGCTGTGACCAGATACGTCTCAACCCCCTCGGCAGCGTATTTGGCGAGCGTGCCGCCGAAACCGAGTGATTCGTCATCCGGATGAGCGAGGACGGCCAGCAATTTGAATCTCCGATTCATCGTGTCCCCGCCTCGGCGTGCTTCTTCAGTCCCCGCGCTTCAAGATCGAGATAACGCGTGTTCAGGCTACGGGTCAGGCGGGCGGTCAGGGGCCCCAACGGGCCTGAGAAGTCGAGCGTGAGCGTCACCAGGCTCCTGTCGGCAGTGCCTTCGATCCAGTGGCCCGCGGTTACGGATATGCCGGGGCCCCGCATAATCCAGGTAAAACTGCGGCCCTCCTCGAGTTCCGTGACCTGCCAGCGCGCGGGAAGAAGCTTGGGCTGGCGGACGATGGCTCTGGTTCCGACAGCAAGTGGGCCGGGATCGAGTGGCCGGATGCTGGTGATCGTCGGCGTCCAACGGCTCCAGTGCTCGATGTCGCGCACGGCCGCCCAGACCCGGTCAGGAGGCGCCTGGATATCGATAGTGGTGCAGATGTGTGTCATAGGCCAACTAAGCTCCAGTCGCTAATGCGCCAGCGCCGCCTTGATCCGGGCAAGATGGTGGTAACTGTGGCGTACCGCATGATTCTCCAGGAAGAACTGGCAGGTGTGTGGAGCGCCGCTGTCGAGCGACACAGACGCGGCGCGGTCGAGCTCTTCGTCGGTCAGCGCTCGGATTGCCGCGGCCGCCGCCGCGCTATTGGCTTTCAAGAGCGCGAGTGCGGCCCCTTTGGCGACGTGTTCGTGCGCCTTCGCATGGTCCCGGTTGATGGTATCGACCGCGTCCCACGTCACTCCCGTGATCGGCCGGCCGGCGGCGAGCAAACTCGCAAGCTGGATCTCAATTGGGTACATACTGGCCACGTGGTGTACGACCACGCCGATTTTCCGGCCGTCGTTAGGTAGACGCACCTGCCACTCAACATCGGAAAGCGTAGCCGCCAAAGCGGCAAGAGCTGTTGCTCCGTTCTCGAGGCGGGCGGCCAGGGCTTCAGACCTTTGATTCGGCATCGCCCCCAGCGGCAGCGATTGAGATTCGGTGATCGGTGCATGATTATGGTTCGTCATTTTCAACTCTCCCTTCAAAGCGAAACGGTGACCCTTAAAAAAGTGGCGGGTATCAGAGTGCCATCGTTGGTGCTCTTGTTGTGTGCATTCGCAAGGTCCAGCAGTTGAGCCTGAAGTTCGTCGGCCATTCCGTTCTGTTCCGCGGCTTCAAATGCGTTCATGGTTGGGCCATAAAACCGCCTGAAGCGGCTGATAAACTCCGCTGGGCCATTGCTTGCTGACACGAAGTAGTACGTATCTTTCGTCATGGACACGTTCTCGCTAGGCACGCCGGCCAGACCGAAGCGCTCGATGACGGAACTCTCTACGCCCCATAGCATGGGGCTGACGAAGCCTTCCGGAGGTGGAGGCGCAAACGAAGAGCTGATCTTCAGGAGCTGCGAAACAAACGTCGGATCGTTCGGAATCCAGTTGCCCATCACAATCGCTCCGCCCGGTTTTGTCACCCGCACCATCTCCTTGGCGGCGTCGATGGGTCTGGCGGCGAACATGGCGCCGAATACCGAGAGAGTCAGGTCGAACGCATTGTCGTCCACGCCCTGCAGATTGCAGGCGTCGCCTTCCTGAAATCTCAGACGCCTGAGGCCCTGCTCCGCTGCCCGTTTGTTCCCGGCCGCGACGAGGTTGCTGGCTATGTCGATTCCGGTAACTTCCGCCCCCAGACGGGCCAGTGGCACCGCCGTAGTGCCGTCTCCACAGCCGAGATCCAAGGCCCGCAGCGGAGGCCTGACTCCGAGCGATCCCACCACTGTCTCGCCGGATTCCCGCATAAACGCAGCGATTGCGGTGAAATCGCCTTTTTCCCAAAGTGCTTGATTCGGATTCATAAGCTCCTCCCGGAAGCCATCACGGGAGCCAGCGCTGCTTCGATCCGCCGCATTTGCTCGCCGGTGATCATGGCGCCGAGCGCCCTTTGAAACCGCGGCTCCTCGACACCGGAGAGAAGGTACTGCCAGCGATACGCCCGGAGCACCCGGTCGTGCACCAGCAACGCCTCCTGGTCGGATAGAGCCGCGCCTTTTAGGTCGAGGAAGTACTCGACGTCCGCCGTCGCTTGGGCGCAAACGATCCCGTCCACGGCTCCGACCAGCGCGATCATGTCGTCCACCGCCTGATCTCGCTCCTCGGCGGACAAGCCCGCGTTTTCGCGCATCCATTCCAGCTCGTCGATTCTCGCGTGCTGGGACTCCTCCTTCCAGTGGTACAGGAACACATCCTTGAACAACGGTGATAATTGTGAATCCGGCTGGATGCTTTTCAGATAATGCGTCTGCGTGAACAACTCGATCATCAGAGTCACCCCCAGAACCGACCATGTCGACTTCGAAAGCACCGCCGCGGCCACCGCGTTCGGCTCCGGCAGGAAGTTGTATCCCGCCGGCATTTTCGACGCGATCATGCGCTCGATGCGCCGGAACAGCTCCTGGTGTTTGAGTTCTTCATCACTGAAGCGAACCAGCGCCTCCAGCGCGGCCTGGTCGCCGGTCCAGTGAAACTTGCTTAGCTCGAGAACCTTGCAGTTGATGAAACGTTCCACCAGGCCGAACATGTTCGCATAGGTCCTTCCTTGAATCTGACTGAGGAAAATCGCGTCGTCCTTGCTCAGAAATTCGAGTTGATCGACGCCGGAGATGGAGTCCGGCAGGAATTTATGCGCCGTATCGAACTCGCGGCCTCGTAGAACGTCCTGGTCGATCTCCCAGCGCACGCGCTTGGATGCGCCAACACATGCGGCATATTGTTCGGTTTGGACGGGAATCGGGGTGGTCATTTGCGTTGCTCTCCTTCGTGTATCGGTCTGACGCGCTTTCCTATCGCGTCTCGTGTCGTTTACAATTGTGGGGTTGCACGGGTGTTAGGACCATGTCCGGACGTCCCGATGAATTGCTCGAACGTTCGCCAGGGCTGATCGCTTTGCAGACCGGCCGGAAAACTTCCCCGGCCGTCCAGAGAGCTGAATGGATGCGTTCTCCGAGATTTTGAGTGGAGTCAAGCTCAGCGGCGCGTTATTCTTCAGCGCCGAGTTTTCGGCTCCCTGGTGTTTTGCGTCACCCGCGTCCAACACCCTTGCGCCTCTATTGGCCCCGGGCGCGCCCCACCTGGTGATCTACCACTTCGTCATCGATGGCGCGGCGTTCGTGACGTTACCCGATGGAGAGTCTATCGAGCTTGGTCCAGGCGATATCGTCGTCCTTCCCCATGGGGATCCACACGTGATGACCAGCTCGCGGGGTTTGACGGGAGAAGCGCTCACCTCGGCGATTCTCTCCAAAATCAAAACGCGCGACCTGCGTCCCATGCAGGCCGGCGGAGGCGGCGATTCGGCGCGATATGTTTGCGGGTACATGGCTTGCGACCCGTTCCTGAGCCGCCCGATTTTGGGCGGTCTGCCGTCCGTCTTCAAGGTCCACATCCGAACGGATCGCTCGGGGCAGTGGCTCGAGAATTCCATCCTGCACCTGGTGGACGAAGCAGCTTCGGGGCGCGTCGGCAGCGACGCCATGCTAGCCAAACTGTCGGAAGCGTTATTCGTCGACACCCTCCGGCGCTATGTCGCCGGCCTGCCTGAGCAGCAGACCGGTTGGCTCGCGGGTGCTCGCGATTCCATCGTCGGGAGAAGCCTCGGATTGCTGCACAGCCGCATTGCCCATCCCTGGACCATCGCGGATCTGGCCGAGGAAGTTGGCATTTCACGGACCGCTCTGGTGGAACGTTTTACCCGGTATCTTTCCGAGCCGCCGATGACGTACTTAACTCGCTGGAGGCTTCAATTAGCCGCGCGGTCCCTCGAGAACACCCCGCGTGGTGTATCGGAAATCGCCGGCGAAGTGGGTTATGAGTCGGAAGCGGCCTTCAATCGCGCATTCAAACGTGAGTTTGGGGAGCCCCCCGGCCGTTACCGCCTCAAGCATAAACGGACCTTTGGCAGAAGCGCCAACCCGGGCGCCCGCCAGGCCGGCCTGAGAGCGTAATCGGGCAATGCCGAATCGGCGGAAGCACGAAAATGCACATTCGAAGCGTCTCGCGAGCCGCTCCACAGCGTGATGCCTCCCGGCGGAGGCCGGTCACAATCCCGCCGCCTGCCCGATTGGCCGTCCGCATTGTTGAGATTCCAACAGAAAGCAATACTATGTAGTGCGTACGCAACCAAGGTGAAGCCTGAATATCTGGGGAGAAATCGTGTCTAACACCCATGCTCTGCGCGGTGAGCTAGGATTGACGATTTCAGTTCCTCAACCCGCTCCGCAGCTTCATCCAGTTCACTGCGGATGACCGGGCGATCTTCGCCGCGCGTTACGGCAAGCGTGTTGGCGGAATTCATCCGCGTCCACTGTGCGACCGCGTTCATGTATAGGTGGAGCAGGCGCTGCTTTTCGGTGCACAGGATTGGAGCCGTAGCCTCCACCTTCAAGCATTATGCCTCTAAAAGTTCTGAACACTGGGACTTTTGCCGTACCACCACTGGTTTGCCGTGCCTGCCCGCACGGTAGCCGCCCGAGTTGTATGCGATCACCCTGTGCAATCGCACCTCCCCCATTGGTCTCGATCCAGCTCCCGAGCGCCGGACGGCCAGGCCCGATTTACCGGCCAGTCCGCCGCCGGCGCATCCTCGGCCATCGGCAATCTACGACTTGCCGTGTTAATTGACTCGGCAATCCGCAATCCAGAATAATTCCTTGCCGGTGGCTGAATGCCGTCGGCGCCGCTTCTCCACCCAAACTAGGAATTGAGATCGAGAAAGATCGAAAAGAACCACCCAAGAAAAAAGCGGCGCAGCACGGCATTACTCCCAGGCCCGATGCGGCTTCGGCTCCATTGGCTAAAGAAGAGGCGACTTGCGCGATTGTCGCGGTCGGCGCCTCCGCCGGCGGCCTGGAAGCCTTCCAGGAGCTCCTTCAGAACCGGCCCAACGATACCGGCGCGGCACTTGTCTTTATCCAGCATCTCGATCCCAAGCACAGCAGCATGCTCAGTGAGATCCTGTCCAAGTCGACTTCCATGCCGCCCGTTCAAGTGATGGACGACATGGAGATCGAGCCCAACCACGTCTACGTAATTGCGCCGAACGTGGTTTGCGGCTGGCCGGATCGCGCTTCCGCCTCACCGAGCGCCCCGTGGGCGCCCTCACATGCCGATCGACGAGTTCTTCCGCTCGATGGCCGATCAGGGAGGTTTGATGCCATGCCGCGCAATGCGATCTCGGCCGGATGGGTCGACCTGGTGCTCCCGCCGATCCGCATAGCCGCTGAGATCACACTGCTGTGCCCGGCGCTGCCGCCGATAGGCCGGATATCGCGGAAGGGCAGCGCTTCCTGGACATTTTCAACCTGCTGCGCGCCGCCACCGGCGTCGATTTCACGCTCTACAAGCACGGCACCTTGCGCCGGCGCATTCTGCGCCACATGGCCCTCAGGCGCGTGGAATAGGAAGAATAGTATGCCCGCCGCCTCAAGGAGGACCGGGTCGAACTGAAGGCGCTCTTCCACGATATTCTCATCAGCGTGACCGGCTTTTCCGGGAAAATGCCACCTCCGACGCTCTCCGGAAGCAAGTCTTCCCCGTCATCTTTCAAAACCGCGTCGCGGCGGACGATTCCGGTATCCGCGCCTTGCTCGCCCGCATTCTCGGCGAATTCGGCTATAACGTGCTGCAGGCCGGCAACGGTCAGGATGCTCTCGATCTCATCGCCGGTGGACAGCCGATTCATGTCTTGATAGCCGACTATTTGCTGCCCGGTATGTCGGACGCAATCTGGCGGAACGGTTCTCCGAGCTTCGGCCCAAGGTCAGGACGCTCGTGATGCTCGGTCAGGGTGTGGATTCCGTGGCCGACGCGCGGCAGTCGGACAATCCAGAGGCCTGCATACAAAAGCCTTTCAAGCCGGAAGCTCTCGCGCGAAAAATTCGAGAGATACCGGATAAATGAACGGAACGGGTGTGGCTGCGGCTGCGGTCGAGCCGGAATCGCTGCACGGCTTGAAGAGTCGCGCGGACCGCGTTTTCGAAGAGAGCCGGGAGGCCATGCGGACCGCAGTCGTCCTGCGGCTACAGTCCGATTTCCTCAAGCGCCGCCTTGGCCGCAGCCTGGCCGTCGGAATCGTGTCGCCGACGGTGCTGCCCCAACCTGCCGAGACCACCCCGCTAAGTCCTCGCGAGATCGCGGTGCTGCATCTGATCGTGGAGGGCAGGACCACCCGCCAGATTGCCCCCGCTCTTTTGGAGTCGCTTTCAAGACCGCTGCCGCGCATCGGGCGCATATCGTGGCTAAACTCGATGCCCCCAACAGCCGGCGGTCGTCCGCGAGGCATTTCGCCTTGGAATTGTGGATCGTTAGATTCACCTTGGTTCCGGACTTCACCCGATGCAGCCGCCAACCGCTCGAATATTCCCGGTTCGTTGCGGCTGAAATAGCCGGAAAAATCAGGGTCAAAGCCGAGCGCGTGGCCGGCTCGTTCTCGTAATGCTGCTTAGGGCTATACCATCCGCGGCTGTTCTCCACCTGGTCCACCGTGAGTCCGAAGAGGAACATGTTCTCCTCGACGACTTCTCCAGCCATCTCGATGGCGGCGCCGTCGCGCGTGGCCCCCGTTAGGGCGCCAATCCCGTTCCGAGGCCGCTACCGGCATGATAGGATGGCCATTCACATGAAACGTGTTCTCGCCTTTGGTTTGCTGTTTCTGCTGGCCGGTTCAGCCGCACCCCAAAAACCCAAGCTCGTAGTGGCCGTGATCTTCGACCAGTTCCGCTACGATTATCTGACGCGCTACCGCTCCGATTACCATGCCGGATTCGATCGTCTGTTGACGCAGGGGGCCGTATTCACCAATGCACGGTATGAACACTATCCCACCGTGACCGCCGTTGGGCACAGCACCTATCTCACCGGCGCGACACCGGCCATCAGCGGCATCGTCGGCAACTCCTGGTATGATCGCGCCGCCGGAAAAACGGTGACCAGCGTCATCGACAGCGCCACAAAACTGGTGGGAGGCGACGGCGAGGGATCATCGCCGCGCAGACTGTTAGTGGACACGGTGGGAGACGAGTTGCGCAAAGCCAGCGGCGGGAAGTCGCACGTCATCGGAATTTCGCACAAGGACAGGGCCGCCATATTGCCGGCCGGCCACTCCGCCGATGCAGCCTATTGGTTCCTCGATCCCACCGACGGGTTCGTCACCAGCACCTATTACGTGAGCGAGCTGCCGTCGTGGGTGCGCGATTTCAACGCCTCCCATCCGTGCGAGGCTTACGCCGGCCAGAAATGGCTCGGCCATGCGATCCCGCCAACCGGCGCAAAGCTGTGCGAAGCCGTAACCGACAGTCCGTTCGGCAACGACCTGCTCGAGCGCTTCGCCGAGCGCGCGCTGGAAGCCGAACAACTTGGCAAGCATGACGCTACCGACGTGCTTACCGTTAGCTTCTCTTCCAACGACGTGGTGGGACACCAGTACGGTCCGGATTCGCCTGAAGCACACGAACTGTGCGTCACCTCCGACCGCGTACTTGCCAAGCTGATCGCGGCAATCGAGCGTCAGGTGGGGCCGGACGGCTACCTTCTCGTGGTGAGCGCCGATCATGGCGTGGCGCCGACCCCGGAGGCCAATGCCGCGCTCAAGATGCCGGGCGGACGACTGACGGGGAATCCGGTGGCGAAGGCTGTCGAGGCCGCGCTCGGTAAGCGGTATGGCGAGGCCAAGTGGGTGACCAACTCGGGCGAGACTGGTCTATACCTGAACCTGGCAGAGATGGAATCGAGGAAGCTCGACCGTGCCGAAGTGGACCGCGCGGCCGCGGATGCCGCCATGACGGTGCCGCAGGTATTTCGCGTCTACACTCGAGAGCAGTTGCTGAGCGGTCAGTTTCAGAACGATTCCATAGGACGGCGCGTACTGAACGGCTTCTTCGCGCAGCGCAGCCCGGATATCGAAGTGCTGCTCGATCCTTACTGGATTACCAGTTCCTCGGGAGCTTCGCACAGCACGCCCTTTGGCTACGATACGCATGTGCCGGTGGTATTTCTAGGGGCTACGATCCGACCCGGCCATTATGACCAGCCCGTCATGGTTAACGATGTCGCGCCGACACTGGCCACCCTGTTGGCGATCGAAACGCCGGCCGGGTCGGTGGGACGGGCGCTGGCGGAGATTTTCGCGCAATAGGCGCCGGACTGCTTCGGGAGCCGGCACGGCCGGACGTCCGCGGATTTTCAAGGTCCACCAAAGGGCGCTGCAACGTTATGTGCGAAACCGAACTTGCGGCGCTGATCCCGGCTGAAACGCGATATAACGTAGGGGAAACGCTATGAAATCGGCATGTCTCCTGACCTCGTTGCTGGCGTGTGCCCTGGCCGTGCCCGCCGCCGACCCGTCTTACTCGAGTCTCCTGGACGTCTTCACCTATCGCAATCTCGGGCCGTTCCGCACTGGCGCCTGGGTGTCGTCCCTGGCCATCCCCGAAACACCTGAAAAGGCCCACCTGCACGTGATGTTCGCGGGCGCGCGCACCGGCGGGGTCTGGCGCACCACCAACTCCGGCACGACGTGGGAGCCCGTCAGCGACAGCGTGGGCATCGCGTCGGTGGGCGCGGTGGCAGTTGCGCCGTCCAACGCCAACGTCGTCTGGGTGGGCACCGGCGACAACTCGCTCACGCGCAGCGCCTACTACGGCGATGGTGTTTATAAATCCGCCGACGGCGGCGCCACCTGGGCGAACATGGGGCTGAAGGACTCGCAGCACATCGCGCGCATCGTCATCCACCCGTCAAACCCGGACATGGTGTGGGTAGCTGCGCTCGGCCATGAGTATTCGCCCAACCAGGAGCGCGGCGTGTTCCAGACGGCCGACGGCGGCAAGACCTGGTCGCGTCAATTGTTCGTGAGTCCGACCACCGGCGCAGTTGACCTGGTGATCGATCCGCACAATCCCAACACGCTTTACGCCGCTATGTACGATGCCATGCGCTACCCGTGGAAGATCCAGGACGGCGGTCCCGGCAGCGGCATCTACAAGACCAGTGACGGCGGCAAGAACTGGACAAAGCTGGAAAACGGGCTGCCCACCGGCACGCTCGGCCGCATCGGCATCGATATCTGCCGCACGCATCCCGAAGTGCTCTACGCGGTCGTCGACAACTTCAATCTCTACACCGGCCCCCGGCGCGGCCGCGGCGATCCCGCCAGTAACCAGGAGAAGATCGGCGGCGAGGTTTATCGCACGGGCGACTCCGGCCGCACCTGGCAGAAGGTCAGCGCGCAGGCCGACGACGTCAGCCGCAAGGCCGGCTACTCCTTCAACCAGATCCGCGTCGATCCCAATAATGCCAACCGGGTCTTCATCACCGGCTCCAGCATGATCGAGTCGACAGATGGCGGCAAGATCTGGGCCGGACTCGGCGCCGGTGGAGGCGGCCGCGGCCGGTTGCCTTTCCAAACCACATTCGGCGACTTCCGCAGCCTTTGGATCGACCCGGAGGATTCCGACCACATGGTGGCGACGTCCGATGGCGGCGTCTCGGTATCGTACGACGGCGGGCGCACCAGCGACCATTTCTCCAACCTGAAGCTCGGCGAAGTTTACGCCATCGGCGTCGATATGGAGCAGCCCTACAACATCTATGAAGGATTGCAGGATCACGAAAACTGGAAGGGACCGGTCGACGGTTGGTCCGGCTCGGTGAATATCGACGACTGGGTGACCACCGGCGTAGGCGACGGCATGTACAATCAGCCCGACCCCACCGGACGCTGGCTGTACAACAACCAGGAACTGGGCACGCTGGGCCGCGTCGATATGCAACTGCGCACGCGCACCATTATCGACCCGACCAAGGCGAACTCTCCGCATCCCTTCACCAACGTCGGCCGGCTTGGTCCTCCGGGAACCAACGGTCCGGACAAGATTCTGTACCGCTTCAACTGGACGTCGCCGGTGCGCATCTCACCGCACGATCCCAAAACCATCTATTACGGCTCGCAGTTTGTGCTGCGCTCGAAGGATCGCGGCGACAACTGGGAAGTGATCAGCCCCGACCTCACGACCAACAATCCGGAAAAGATCAACACGCGCGACACGTCGATACAGCACTGCACCATCGTCACGCTCGACGAATCGGCCGCCAAGGCCGGCGTGATCTGGGCGGGAACGGACGACGGCAAGGTACAGGTGACGCGCGACGATGGGGCCCACTGGACCGATGTAACGGCGCAGGTGGCCAAGGCCGGCGGTCCTGAGGACGCGTGGGTGACGCGCGTCTACGGCTCTCGCTTCGACGCCGGCACGGCCTACATCACCAAGTCGCGCCGGCGGCAGGATGATTTCAAGCCGTACGTTTTCCGGACCACCGATTACGGCGCAACGTGGACCAAGCTGACGAACGGTCTCCCGGAGGTCGCCGAAGCCGCGGCGATCGTCGAGGACACGATCACGCCGAGCCTTCTGTTCCTGGGAACGAGCGAGGGCGTCTACGCTTCGTTCGATCGCGGCGCCAACTGGGTGTCGTTCAAATCGAACATGCCGCCGGCGCCGGTCACCGACCTGCTGGTGCATCCGCGCGAAGGCGACCTGGTGGTCGGCACCTATGGCCGCGGGGTGTGGGTGACGAACATCGTACCGCTGCGCGGGATGGGCGGCGATTTCCTGAAGAGCGACGCTGCCCTGCTTCCGGTGCGGTCGTTCGCGCAGATGCATGAGGGCGCGTGGGGCAATTACCGGTTGCTGGGCGATCGGCATCCGTCCACGCCCAACGAGCCGAACGGCATGGTGATCGCGTATTATCTGAAATTGACGCCGGCTGCCTCCGAAGCGGCAGCGGCGCCGCCAGGTGGTCGCGGATTCGGACGCGCAGGCCGCGGCGGAGGCGCTGCGTGTGTAGCCGATGCCGGCGATGGATCGCGGCCGTCATTGACCATCGCGGATGCGGAGGGCCGCTCGGTCTGCATTCTGGTGCCTCCCTCGCACGCTGGAATGAACCAGGTGGTGTGGGGGCTCAATGGAGCGAACGGTCCGGCGCAGCCGGGCGAGTACACGTTCACGCTGAAGGCAGGAGGCCAAACTTATACACAGAAGGCGCGGCTGGTATCGAGAGCGCCGGCCGATCGCGGTCGCGGCGGGCAGTAGGAGGGCGGGATTCAATCCCGCTCGGACCTTGAGGCCCGCATCAGCCAGTAGCGGAGCTAAAGCTCCGCGCGGGATGAATCCCGCCCTCCGGCAACGACCAGCGACCAGTCGCCTTTGTGGCGCGCTTCCAGGACTTTCGGAAGCGCGGCGGATACCTGCTCGACTTCGTGACGCTCGAAGCCGCTGGCAAGCAGAATGCCGCCGGGACGGAGGACGCGCACAAAGTCGGGGGCGAGCGCGATGATCGCCTCGGGGGAGATGTTCGCCACCAGGAGATCCGCGGACGCGGTGGCTACCGCATCCACGGAGCCGATGAATCCGTTCCCGGCGATCTGCACCGCGATCGGATCAACGTCGCACGCGATCACCGTCCCGGCTCCGAGCAATCGCGCGGCGCGGGTCAGGATGCCGGATCCGGTGCCGACATCGACCACCGTCATGCCGGGCCGCACATAGTCCTCGAGCGCTTCCACGCAGAGCTGGGTGGTGCCGTGCAGTCCGGTGCCGAATGCCAGGCCTGGATTGACCACAATGCGAAAGCGGCCGGGCGGCGTCGGATCGTCGCGCCATTCCGGCACCAGATAGAAGCGCCGGCCCACTTCCATCGGCTGCAACAGGTCGCGCGCGGCTTGCACCCAATCGCGGTCTTCTTCCTCGCGCAGACGTGAGCCGGGATACAGCCGCGCAAGCCCGTCGCGATCGGAGACGTCCTCGAAAAAGGCGCGCACACGCTGCGGATTCAATTCGACAATACCGGCCGAACCCTGCTCCCACAGCTCGGCAATCAGCATGTCGCGGTCATCGGGATCGCATTCGATTTCAAGAGAGAACATTGTTATCGTGGAATTCTACCCGCCATGAAGCTACAAGGTATTTTCCCACCGATCGCCACTCCGTTTGATTATAAGGGCGACATTTATCCGGCAAAGGTCCAGCACAATGTGGAGAAGTGGAACCGGACGGCGCTTTCCGGTTATGTGGTCATGGGTTCGACCGGCGAAAGTGTGATGCTCACCACCGAGGAGAAGGTCCAGATGTGGGAGCTGGTGGCAAAGCACGCGGCGCCGGAGAAGCTGCTGATCGCGGGCACCGGCATGGAGAGCGTGCGCGAGACCGTGTGCCTGACGAATCGTGCGGCGGAGATGGGCTACAAGGCCGCGATGGTCCGCACGCCGCATTACTACAAGAACCTGGTGAACCGCGCGGATGCGCAGATG
>Ga0335076_10002854_pt1 | contig 17239 bp, 18 predicted proteins | sample Lox_Sample_25_FD_206717 | JGI IMG/M metagenome (GOLD analysis project Ga0335076, IMG submission 206717) | Soil microbial communities from Loxahatchee National Wildlife Refuge, Florida, United States - Lox_Sample_2.5 | ecosystem: Environmental > Terrestrial > Soil > Wetlands | place: USA... | reverse complement strand
GGCGACGGCGCCCATCGTGACGTGGAAGCCGTGCACCGTGAGGTGGTCGCCACCGCCGGCGGCAGCGATCCCGAGCACCGCGATCGTGAGGAGGCCGGCGATGCGTGCCACGGCGTTGTTCACTCCAGACGCGACGCCGGCGTCGCCGGGGCCTGCGTCCGCGAGCACCGTCGTCGTCAGCGGGGCGACGGTGAGCGAAAGGCCGAAGGAGAAGACGAGCAAGGGCGGCAGGATGTCCATCCAATAGTCGAGGTTCTGCGGCAGACGCGTGTAGGCGGCCACGGAAACGCCCGCGATGATCGGCCCGAGCGCCATGAACAGCCGCGGCCCGTGCTGCATCGACAGCCGCCCCATTCGCGGCGAGAGGAAGAACATCACGACGGTGATGGGCAGAAGCGAGATCCCGGCGTGGAGCGCGGAGAAGCCGGCGAACTCGATCAGGAAGAGCGTGAGGAACGTGCTCAGCCCGGAGAGACCGCCGTAGACGGAGAGCGTCTCGATGTTCGTGACCGAGAAGTTGCGCAGCCGGAAGAGCCGGAGAGGCAGCATCGGCATCGGCGTCCGCAGCTCGTAGGCGACGAACGCCCCGAGGAGGAGCGTGCCGAGGGCGAAGGCGGCGATGATGAGCGGGTCTCCCCAGCCGAGGTGCGGCTGCTCGATGAAGCCGGCCACCACGAGGCCCAGTCCCGCGGTGCACAGGATCGCCCCGGGCACGTCGACCCGCAGGTCGGCGCGCCGCTTCTGATGCATTCCGCCGAGCCGCATCAGGATCAGCAGCGTGGCGATCGCGATCGGGATGTTGAGCAGGAAGATCGTCCGCCAGGTCGAGACGTCGATCAGCCAGCCGCCGATGGTAGGGCCGACGATGAACGAGATCCCGGTCCAGGACGTCCACAGGCCGATGGCGTTGCCGCGGGCCGTGCCCGAGAAGGTGGCCGTGAGCATCGCGAGCGAGGCGGGGGTGAGGAGCGCGCCGGCCATGCCCTGGATGCCGCGGAAGACGATGAGCGCCGGCGCGTCCGGAGCGACCGCGCAGAGGACCGAGGCGCCCGCGAAGCTCGCGACGCCGATCGCGAAGACGCGCGACTCGCCGAAGATGTCGCCGAGCGAGCCGCCGACGAGGATGAGCGAGCCGAGCGTCAGCAGGTAGGAGTCGACGACCCACTGCTGCGTCGCGAGCCCACCGCCGAGGTCGGCCTGGATCGACGGGAGCGCGACATTGACGACGGAGCCGTCGATGAAGGCCATCGATGAGCCGAGGATGCTCGCGACGATCGTCCAGCGCGCGACTCGCGAGCCCACGGCCGGTGCCGCGAGTTCCACTCCCGCCATGCAGCGATCCTAAGGACGCTTGGAGGAGTTGCGGCGGGCGGCCTCGATCAAGCCGCCCGCCGCTGTCCAGGAGCTACTGCTTGCTGCAGTTGTTGTTGGTCGAGGCCGGCCTCGAGGCCAGCGTCACCGAGACCTGTCGCGTCGAGCCCTTGCTCACGACGGTCAGCGTCACCTTGTCGCCGGGCTTCGCCGCGCCGATGGCAGCCGTGAGCGCGTCGTAGTTCGCGACCGGCTTGCCGTTGATAGCGCTGATGACCTCGCCGGCCTTCAAGCCGGCGGAGTCGGCGGGGCCGCTGTCGACGACGCACGAGATGCGGGCGGCGCCGGTCGGCGGCAGCGTCACTCCGAGATACGCGTGCTCTACCTTGCCGCCGGCGATCAGCGTCTGCGCGACGCTCTTCGACGCGTCGATCGGGACGGAGAAGCCGACGCCCGCGTTGTCGTTCGAGTCGCCTGCGTTGAGGATCTGGTCGTTGATCCCAATCACCGTGTTCGTCGCGGTGTCGATCAGCGGGCCGCCGGAGTTGCCGTGGTTGATCGCGGCGTCCGTCTGGATCGCACCGGTGATCGAGAAGCCGTTCGGCGCGGTGATGGTGCGATTCGTCGCCGAAACGATCCCTGCGGTCATGGTCTCGGCCAGGCCGAACGGGCTCCCGATCGCCACGACGCTCTGGCCCGGCTGGGCCGACGACGAGTTTCCGAGCGAGAGCGGGTGCAGCTTGGAGGCCGACACGTCGACGTGGATCACGGCGGTGTCGGTCGACTTGTCGCTGCCGACGAGCGTCGCCGGCGCGGTCGAGCCGTCCTGGAACTGGACCTTGATCGACTGCGCGTTGGCGACGACGTGCTCCGCCGTCATGATGTTGCCCTTCGAGTCGATCTCGAAGCCGGTTCCCTCCGCCTCCTGCTTCTGCGATCCGCCGGGAGCGAACGGGAATCCGGACGAGCTGTTGCTCGCCGTCGAGTCGACGGTGATGTCGACGACGCCGGGCGCGTCCTGCTTGTAGAGCTGAGTGAGCGAGTCGACGGTCGAGGTCGACGAGGCCGGCTGGGCGGGCACGACGACCTTGGCTGCGGTGGTTGTCCCGGAGCCGTGGCTCCCGAGGGCATAGGCGCCGGCGCCCGCCGCGGCGCCGATGGCGACTGCGACCGCGAGGGGGAGGAGGCGCCGCAGACGCCGGTTGGCTGGGCGAAGGTTCATGTGTTCAAGTCTCCTTGCATCGTGTCTCGGGCTCCAGAGTGCCCGTTTTTCCTAGGACGAGAGTGAGAGAGCCGTGAGCGTTCGCTAAGAACGGCTGGCGATCTTCGCTTCGCTCTGCGATGCTGAGGGCGTGGTCGTTGCAGCCGTCGCCGCCCTCTCACTCGCGGCGCAGGCGCCACCCCCGCCGCGCAAGTTCCTGGCCGTCGACGCCCATCGGCGTCGGGTCACGATCACCTTGATCGCCTCCTACGACGGCGAGAACGGCGGCTTCAACTTCGACGGCTACTCGCGCTCTCTCATGTGGACTGTGCCCCGGGGCTGGAGCGTTCAGGTCATGTGCAAGAACCGCGGACCGCTTCGGCAGTCCTGTGCGGTCGTGCAGGGTGCCGGATCCACGAAGCTCGCGTTCCGCGGCGCCGCGACGCCGCAGCCGGAAGTCGGGCTCGAGGCCGGGCACACCGCGCGCTTCACCTTCCGCGCGAGCCGGAAGGGCGTCTACCGCTTCGCGTGCCTCGTGCCGGGGCACGAGCTCGCGCGCATGTGGGACGTGCTCAAGATCGTCCGACACGGCAGGCCGTCCGTCGTCGACCTGCAACCCCGCTAAGGGGAGACGGCCTAGCTCTCGTCGCTCGACCGGCGGCGCAGGACCACGATCCACCAGATCAGGATCGCGATCAGCAGGGCGAGGGGCAGCGCCCAGCCGAGAATCGAGCCGGCCAGGAAGGATGCGGTCACGTCCATGAGAGCTCCTCGGGTCGGGGCTCGACGAGGGTCGGCGGGTCTGTCTTGCCGGGTTCGAGCCAGAAGTAGACGAAGACGATGAAGGCGACGAAGTTTGCGAGCGAGCCAGGCACCCACATCACGCCTGCGCCGAGCTGCTGGTCGGCCATCGCCGAGAGCCCGAAGGCCCGGTGCCGGAGGGTCGCGTAGTACGGGTAGAGCGGATGCGTCGCTTCCGCGAGCACGATCGCGAGGATCCAGCCCGGCACGGCGCCCGCGGCGAACCAGCCCGCGCGCCGCAGGTGACCGATCCGCGCCTGGACCGGGGGCGCTTCGAGCAGCGGCCCCCAGAAGAGGAGCGCGGCGGCGACGAAGCACGTGTGCTCCAGGAGGTGGATGCCCTCGTTGCGTGCGGCTGCGTCGTACATCGCCGGGATGTGCCAGACGGCGAGCACGACGGCGAGCACGGCGACTGCCACCGGTGGTCTCGTGAGGGTCCGAGCCGCCAGTCGGAGCGGTGCGGACCAGCGGTCGCGCGCGAGGCTGCGTGCGACGCCCCGGCGGGCGCGGCGTGGGAAGGGCATCCACATGCGCGGCCAGGGACGCCCGAGCACGAGCAGCGGCGCCGCGACGCTTATCAGCAGCACATGCTGCGTCATGTGCAGTGCGAACGAGCTGTCGGCCCAGTTGTCGAACGGCGGCTCGAGTGCGACGAGAACCGTCACGACGCCGAGGTAGAAGCTCGCCTCGCGCCGCCGGCGGTCTCGCGGGCCGGTTCCCGCGCGGCCCAGTCCGCCGAGCGCGAACAGCGCAGCCGCCACCGCGCATGCTGCGAGCGGAGGCGCGGACACCGGTTAGATGAGGTAGAGGACGACCCAGCTGAGGACCGCGACCCCCGCGAGGAACGTCCAATAGAAGCTGAGGCTGACGAGCTCTGCGCGGACGAGCGAGAGCGGATCCCTGATGTCGTGTGCCATCCGGTGCGGGTCGCCAGACGCCTCGCCCGGAGCGGGAGCGCCGGTCTCGACCTTCCGGTAGCGCAATGACGTGGCGAGGGTCATCTCGAGCCAGAGCAGCGTGCCGAGGACGAAGAGGAAGAGGAATGCAGTCCAGCCGAAGTAGACGCTCGCGAAGCCGCCGTCGGCGGGCCCGAAGCCCTGTTGCGTCCAGGCGATCACCTGGAGCACCAGCCCGACGGCGCCGACGAGAAGCGCGATGCCGCCCTTCTGCCGCCACTGCCGGCGTCGCAGGGCGCGATGGTCCGTGAGCCCGAGCCGCACGAGGACCGCGCTCAGGACGTAGCACGCAACGACGGCGGTTCCCCAACCGATGGAGGCGTCGACGCCCTCCGGCTTCCACATGCCGCCGTTGTTCAGAGAGCGGAGATAGAAGTAGGCGAAGACGAAGGCGATGAAGAAGAAGGCGGTCGCTCCCGCGAGCAGATAGCTCGTGGAGACGAGGTTCCGGCCGAGCAGTTCGGGAGGCTCCTCCTCGACGACCGCGTAGCTCGTGCCTTCGTATGCGAGCGGTTCGGCCATGCGTCGCTACTCCCTTCCCGCCGGCGCTCCGGCCGGCGCCACCCAGTTCGGGGCGGGTCCCTCGCCGTAGCCGTACGGGTCGCTCGAGAAGACGGGGATACGGTCGAAGTCGTGCACCGGAACCGGCGAGGGCAGCTGGAACTCGATCGAGCGGGAGCCCCACGGGTTCGCGGCGGCGGGCTTCCTCACGAACGCGAGTGACCAGATGAGGTTGAAGAGGAAGATCAGCATCGAGAATCCGAGGCAGTAGGCCGAGATGGACACCCAGTCGTTGAGGAACTGGAGCCCGTTCGGGTAGGTGACCACGCGCCGCGGTTGCCCGAGGAAGCCGACGGCGAAGAGCGGTGCGAAAGTCGAGTTGAAGAAGAGAAACATCGTCCAGAAGTGGATCTTCCCCAGCCGCTCGTTCAGCTCCCAGCCCGTCATCTTCGGCAGCCAGTAGTAGATCGCGGCGAAGAAGGTGAAGACGAGGCCGCCCATGATGGTGTAGTGGAAGTGCGCCATCGAGAAGAAGCTGCCGTGCGTGCTGACGTCGCTCGGCGTGTCCGAGAGGAAGACCCCGGAGAGCCCGCCGATCAGGAAGTTGAAGAACCAGGCGAGACAGAAGAGCATCGGGACGGTGAAGCGGATCTTGCCGCGCCAGAGGGTCATCATCCCGCAGAGAAACGTGAACCCGGTCGGGATCGAGATGAGCTCGGTCGAGAGCATGTAGAACGGACGGAGGTCGCCGTTGATGCCGCTCACGAACAGGTGGTGCTGCCAGACGAACCACGAGAGGAGCGAAACTCCGAGCATGCCGGCCACCGCGAGTCGGTAGCCCCAGAGCGGCTTGCGCGCGAACACGGGCAAGAGCTCGAGCACGATCCCGAAGCCCGGTATGGCAAGGATGTACACCTCGGGATGACCGAAGATCCAGAAGAGGTTCTCGTACAGGTAGTTGCTGCCGCCCGCGGCCGCGACGTAGAACGATGTCTGCGCCGTCCGGTCGAGCGCCTCCATCGACAGCGCCGCGATCAGCACCGGCGCGGCGAGCACGTTCAGCACGGCGGTCGAGAGCACTGCCCAGACGAAGATCGGCAGCCGCGTCCACGTCAGGCCGGGCGCGCGCATGGTCAGGATCGTCGTGATCATGTTGATGCCGAGTAGGCACATCGAGATCCCGACGAGTGCGAAGAAGAGGATGTAGCAGTCCATCCCCGGATTCGCTTCGTTCGAGAGCGGCGCGTAGCCTGTCCAACCGGTTGGGAAGCCGCCGAAGAAGATCGTCGTCGTCAGGATCGTCCCGGCTGCCATCAGGAGCCAGAACGTGAACGACTCGATGCGTGGGAAGGCCATTCGGCGCGACCCGATCATCAGCGGCACGAGGTAGTTGGCGAAGGGGCCGAGGATCGCGCTCGTCATGATCCCCATCATCATCGTGCCGTGCATCCCCACGATCGTCAGGTAGGTGCCGGCAGGAAACACCTGGCTGTGAGGCGTCAGGAGCTCGGTGCGGATCAGCATCGCGTTCAGGCCCGCGATGAAGAAGAAGAGCCCGACCCCCCACAGGTACTGGATGCCGACCACCTTGTGGTCGGTGCAGAGGCTGAAGTAGCGCGTCCAGCCCGCCGTCTCCTTCTCTCGCAACGAGGGCGGGTATCCGCGCAGGCGCGCGATCGGATAGTTGAGGAACCCGAGGCCGACGAGGAATCCGACGACGCCGCCGAGATACGCGAGAAAGACGGAGAGCTCGTTGTAGTCGATGTCGTCGAAGTAGTCGAGGCTGGGGCCGACGACCGCGTGGGCCCCGAACCAGCCGACGTACCAGCCGCCGACGCCGAGGACGATGCCGGTGAGGAGGTTGAACCCGATCAGTTGGCGCCACAGCGGCGGACTCGGCGCGGCGGCTGCTTCGCTCATCCGGCTCTCCTTTGCGGGGCGGGTAGGTAGCTGTGCGAGTACGGCGCTCCGCCCTGACTCTCTGGCTTGTTCATGTACGGCTCGATCGAGGCGTAGAGCTTCTTCGCCTGGGCCGCCCAAGAGCTGAATTGCGTCTGGTCGACCACGCGGCCGTTGTTGAACATGTAGCCATGCCAGAGCCCGCAGAGCTCGGCGCAACGGACGTGGAAGGTCGTCGGCTTCCTCGTCTGCACGTAGGCGACGTTGTCGACGCCCGGGTTTGCATCGGCCTTGACGCCGAGCTCGACGGCCCAGAACGAGTGGACGACGTCGAGCGACGTGACGTGCAGCTCGACGGTCGTGTTCGCCGGAAGCACGAGCTGGTTCGACTCGAGCCCGCCGAGCGACGGATAGCGATACGTGAACTGCCATTGTTGTCCGATCACCTGCACCTGGAAGGCGTGCTGGTGGTTCGCCGGGAACGCGATCGGGTTCGGGCCCTGGCCGCCGCCGCTGCCGTCCTTGAGCAACTCGTACGTGCCGAAGCCGGCGAGGAACAGCACCATCGCGGTCGTGATCACGATCCAGAGGAGCTGGACGCGGGAGTCGTTCCGCAGCGGCGGTCCGTCGAGCATTCCCTCGCTTCGCTTCGCGTGGAACCTGACGAGGCCGTAGGCGAAGAACACGGCGAGGAGACAGAGGATTGGCGTGATCAGCGCCGTCATCACCTGGTTGTCGAAGACCTGTCCCTGTCCCTGCACGCTCGCATTCCCCGGTGGAATGAGCGGGCCGACGTAGATGGCGACGAGAGGCGTCGCGATCGCGCTCAGGACGAGCCAGGCGACGACGACGCGCATGCCGTCGTTCGTGGATTCGCCGGAGGGTCCGGAGGCTGCGTGCGGGTCGGTCGCCATCAGGCCTTCACGTTGAGGAAGCCGTCCATGTAGCCGATGGTCTGCATCGGGCCGCCGAAGCCGTTGATCCAGCCGGCCGCGCAAGGGACGAAGCACTGCCACCTGAAGTGGCCGCCCTTCGCCGGGGTGTGGAAGGTGAACTTGAGCGTCGTGTGCGCGTTCGACAGCGGGCACGGGGCGTAGCCGCACTGGTTCTTCGCGTCGTCGGCGACGCCGGGCGCCGCGACGATGATCCCCAGCGCGGGGACCGCGAAGGTGTGGGACGCGTCGTTCGGGTCGATGTGGTTCACCGGTTTCCCGTTGACCATGACCCGGTCACCCTCAATGCCTTGGTAGCGGGCGAGGAACGGATTGCGCAGGCCGCTGGCGCCGTCAAAGTTCAGCCACGTGACGTGCACTGTCGCGTTCGCCGGCAGGTTCCAGACCGTCTCCCGCTTCCAGGCGCCGCTCGACGTGTGGACGAGGTACGAGACCCAGTCGGGATTCCGGCTCAGCTTGGGGCCGACCGCCGCCACCGTCTGGAACTCGAGATCGACGATGGGATGGGCGCTGCCGGCGTTCTGGACGGGCACGGAGTACGCCGGCGAGCCCGCCAGTGTCGTGAGGTTCGAGACGTAGAAGCCGATCATGACGCCGGCGGCCGCGACGACCGCAGCGACCAGCACGAGCTTCATCCCGACCCGCATCGGCCGCGTTCTTATCAAGTGCGGCACGCTCACGCCCCCGTGATGACGAACGTGTCACTTCCGTGTCATGTCGACGTAATCCGTTGTAGATTCACGCGCCGGGAGGTCGGAATGCGCATCCTGGTCATCGAGGACGAAACCCGAATCCAGGCCTTTCTCGCCCGCGGGCTCGAGGCCGAGGGGTATTCGGTCGTCGCGGCCGGAGACGGGCGCGAAGGCCTCGATCTCGCGGCAGGGTCTCGCTGGGATCTCGTCGTACTCGACCTGCTACTGCCTGGACTCAACGGCCTCCAGGTGCTGCGGGAACTGCACCGCGCGAAGCCGGAGTTGCCCATCGTGATCCTCTCGGCGCGCGGTGACGTGCAGACGAAGCTCCGCGGCTTCGAGCTCGGTGCAACCGACTACGTCGCGAAGCCGTTCTCGCTCGACGAGCTGCTTGCCCGGATCCGCGTCCGGCTGCGTGGCGCGGCGGCCTTCGGCGACGAGCACGTCCTGCGCGGCGGCAAGGTCGTGCTCGACGTCGCCCGCCGACGGGCGGGCGTCGGCGACCGGACTGCGGATCTCTCCGACCGCGAGTTCCGGCTTCTCCACCACCTTCTCGTGCACGTTGGCGAGGTGGTGAGCCGGGAGCGGCTGCTCGCCGAGGTATGGGGCTACGACTTCGACCCGGGCTCGAACGTCGTGGAGGTCTGCGTCCGCAGGCTGCGGCAGAAGCTCGGACCGGATGCGGCGATCGAGACGGTGCGGAATGCGGGCTACCGGCTGGCTGCGGCGTAACGCTCTCGAGCTCGGCTGGCTCGCCTTCGCGGCCGTCGACCTCGCGTTCATGGTTGCGGCGCCCGGCCTGATCCGGGTTCCGTTCTTCCTGCTCTGGATCTCGCTCGTGCTCGTCTACGGCTTCCGACCCTGGCCGCGCGCGCGCACGGCCGTCGTCGTCGTCGCGACATCTGCCGCGGTCGTCGTGGTCGTCGTCGTGGACCACTTCCAGGGTGACGAGCTGACCGGGAAGCTGCTCGCCGTGCCGCTGCTCGCGCTGATGTTCTCGGCGATGGCGTGGCACGCGCGCCGCCACGCGGTTGCCCTCGAGGCGACGACCGCCGTCGCCGAGGTTCGGGCGTCGTTGCTCGAGCGTCAGCGGCAATTTCTCGCGGATGCGTCGCACGAGCTCCGGACGCCGGTGACGATTGCGCGAGGGCACCTCGAGCTGCTGCAGCGCGAGCAGCCCGACGCACCGGAGCTCGAGGTGGCCCTTGACGAGCTCGGGCGCATGGACGGGATCCTCGAGCGGCTCCTCCTCCTCGTGCGGGCGGGCCAGCCGGGCTTCCTCGTCCTGCGAGACATCGACATCGAGTCATTCCTGGCGGACGTCTTCCTCCGCTGGTCGGAGGTCGCTCCGCGCGCCTGGCGGCTCGATGTCGACCTCGCCGGGAAGCTCCTGGCCGATCCCGAGGCGTTGCGGAACGCTCTCGACGCCCTGCTCGAGAATGCGGTGAAGTACACCGACCCGGGCGACGCAATCGAGCTCGCGGCGCATGCCGACGGGGTGGGTGGGGTCGTGATCGAAGTCTCGGATTCGGGCAGCGGCATTCCTCCCGAGGCGCTCCCGCGAATCTTCGATCGCTGGGCGCGCGCCGACGGCGCCAGGACCCGTGAGCGCGGCGGAGCCGGACTGGGGCTCGCGATCGTCGCCGCCGTCGCCCGCGCCCACGGCGGACGCTGCTCGGTGAAGCGGTTGGAGCGCGGTACCGCGTTTCGGCTCCACCTGCCGGTGCGGATCGCTGCCGCCGATGCGCCGAGCCCGGCGCCGGCACCTGAGGGGAGTGGGCCGGCGCCGGGCGTAGTAACCGGCGCTCTTGGAGGGAAGGACGGGCTGGGAGCAATGGTCGCCGTCCCAGGTGAGAACGACCTGAGCGGCGCCTAAAAGGTCTCTAAGTCTCGAGAGCGGCCCGCAGCGACGCGACGTAGTCGCGGAGGGCGTCCGGTCCCTGCTCGGCCGCCTCGAGCGCGCGCGAGCCGACCACGATTCCGTCCGCGAGCTCGGCCGCGGCGCGGGCGTGCTCGGGGGCGGAGATGCCGAAGCCGGCGTACAGCGGCACCTCGGTCGCGCGGCGGGCCCGCTCGACGAGCCCTGCGAGAGCCGGCGAGAGCTCGTGGCGGGCTCCCGTCGTTCCGGCGACGGTGACGAGGTAGAGCCAGCCGTCCGTCTGCTCGCCCGCCAGGCGGATCCTCTCGTCGGTGGAGGTCGGGGCGACGAGCTGCACGCGCTTCATGCCCGGACGCTCCCCGGCGGGCAGGTCGGCGACGATCATGCTCGTCCCGCCTCGCGCGCGGATGTCGCCCGCCAGCCGATCCCAGCCGTAGGCCTCGTACAGCGAGGCGTACGTCATCGGGATGAGCGGCGTGCGGTCGCCGACCAGCTCGCGCGTCCGCTCCAGGACGTCGAGGCATTGCCGCGTCCGCATGCCGCGCGCGAGGGCACGTTCCGCGGCGCGGCGGATCACGGGCCCGTCGGCGAGGGGATCCGAGAACGGGAAACCGAGCTCGACGACGTCCGCGCCGCCCTCGACCGCGGCGCGCGCGAGCTCGGGCGTCTCCGGCTCCGCCATCAAGTAGATGACGAGCGCCTTGTTCACCGTTCGCTCGACCGTGGAAGGGCGGCGAGGGCTCCGGGCCTGCGGATCCCCATCCCGCGATCCCAGACCGTCATACCGAAGCGCCTGTAGAACGGCTCGAGACCGGCGTCGCAGCAGAGATCGACCATGTAGAGCGAATCCAGCCGGCCGAGAATCCGCCTCATCAGCTCGCTTCCGATGCCCCGGCCTTGGTACTCGGGCAGCACCTCGAGGAGCGGGATGAAAGCGCTGAACACCCCGTCGCTGATCGCATTCACAAAGCCGACGACACGCCCGCCGTCGAGCGCGAGCACCACATGGTCGGACCCGTCGAGGATTTCGAGGTGGCGCTCCGCCGAGGGACGCGCCGCCCAGTCGACGAAGAAGCCCTGAAGCTGCGAAGGCTCGATTCCGTCGCCAGTTTCGCGGTACTCGATCATCGACCGAGGCGGATCGCGTCGAGCGCCTCGGCGAGGTCCTTGTCGCCGCGGCCGCTGAGGCCGACCAGGATGAGGTCGGCGTCGAGATCGCGGGCGCGTGCGAGCGCGTGCGCCGGTTCGAGCGCGGGGAGGATCCCCTCGGTCCGGGCGAGCTCCTGGAACGCCGCGAGCGCTTCCTCGTCGGTCGCGACGCGGTACTCCGCCCGGCCCGTGTCGCGCAGGAAAGCGTGCTCGGGCCCGACGCCGGGGTAGTCGAGCCCGGCCGAGATCGAGTGCGCGTCGGCGATCTGGCCGTCCTCGTCGGCGAGCACCGACGAGCGCGCGCCGTGGAGGACCGCAGGCCGACCGCTGCCGAGCGACGCCGCGCCCGCAGCCTCGACCCCGACGAGTCGCACGCCCTCGTCCTCGACGAAGCCGTGGAAGATCCCGATTGCGTTCGAGCCACCACCGACGCAGGCGACGACGGCCTCGGGGAGGCGCTGCTCGGCGGCGAGCATCTGCTCGCGCGCCTCGCGCCCGATCACCGACTGCAGCTCGGCCACGAGCTCCGGATACGGCGCAGGGCCGACGCACGAGCCGATCAGGTAGTGCGTCGTCTCGACGTTCGTGATCCAGTCGCGGATCGCCTCGCTCGTCGCCTCCTTCAGCGTCTTCGTGCCGAAGCCGACCCCGCGCACCTCGGCGCCGAGGAGTCCCATGCGCTCGACGTTGGGCCGCTGGCGGCGCATGTCCTCCTCGCCCATGTAGACGACGCACTCGAAGCCGAAGCGGGCACAGACGGTCGCCGTTGCGACGCCGTGCTGGCCGGCTCCCGTCTCGGCGACGATCCGCCGCTTGCCGAGCCGCCGCGCGAGCACTGCCTGCCCGAGCGCGTTGTTGAGCTTGTGCGCGCCGGTGTGAAGGAGGTCCTCGCGCTTGAGGTAGATCCGCTTGCCCGGGGCGAAGCGCTCGGCGAGCGTGAGCGGCGTCGGCCGGCCCGCGTACGTCGTCAGCAGGTCATGGAGCTCGGCCCGGAACGAGTCGTCGGCGAGTGCTTCGTGCCAGCCGCGCTCGAGCTCGTCGAGAGCCGGGATCAGCGTCTCCGGGACGTACCGCCCGCCGTAGTCGCCGAAGCTCATCGCGCCTCCTGCACGAACGCCTGCACCTTCGCGTGGTCCTTGATCCCGGGAGCGGACTCGAGCTGGGACGCGGCGTCCACCGCCCACGGCTGCACGGCACGGATGGCGGCGCGCACGTTGTGCGGACCGAGCCGGCCGGCGAGGACGAGGCGGTCGTCGCCGCGCGCCTTCTGCCAGTGGTCGAGATCCTCCCCTTCCCACGGCAGGTCGGCGACGCGCGCGACCGGCTCGTTGTCACGGAGCAGAACGGCGTCGCGTCCGCGCACCGTGCCCGCCTCTCGCTCGTAGAGCTGGACGAGATCCGCGCCCCGCTCCTCCGGCTCACCGACGAAGACGGCGACGCTGAGCGCGGTCTCGGGGACCCGCAGCACCTCGGACGCTTTCCGCGGCGAGCCCTCCGCGAAGATGAAGCCGCACAGGTCCGCGCCGGCCTCGACCGCTGCCTGGACGTCCTCCTGCCGCGTGAGCCCGCACACCTTGACGAGCGGGCGCGAGAGCAGCTCCTGCAGCTTCGAGCCCGGCTCCGCCGCGCGCATCAGCGACGTGCCGACGAGGACGGCGTCGGCGCCGGCGAGCTCTGCCGCGGCTGCCTGCGCACGGGTGTGAATCGCGCTCTCCGCGACCACGACGCGGTCTCGCGGCGCCTTCGCGACCAGCTCCAGCTGAGCCCCGCGGTCGATGCGGAAGGTGCCGAGGTCGCGGGCGTTGACGCCGATCACGGCGGCGCCGAGGCGTGTCGCACGCTCGAGTTCGCCCTTGTCGTGGGCCTCCACGAGCGTGTCGAGGCCGAGTTCCTCCGCGGCACGCATGAGCTTCGTCACCGTGGGGTCGTCGAGGTCGCGGAGGATGAGGAGCGCCGCGTCCGCTCCCGCGTCCCGCACCTCGCGCAGGTGCTCCTCGGTCGAGAAGAAGCCTTTCGCGAGCAGCGGCAGGCCGACCGCCGCACGCGCCGCTCGCAGGTCGTCGAGCGAGCCCGCGAACGCGTCGTCGACGAGCACGGAGACGGCGCGCGCTCCCCCGAGCTCGTAGGCAGGGACGACGTCCTCCACCCGTGCTCCCGGCTCGATGTCGCCGGCCGACGGTGAGCGCCGCTTGAACTCGGCGATCGCGCCGAAGCCGGGCGGCGCGAGTGCATCGGCGAACCTCATGAGCGCGAGTACTCCACGAGCTCGTCGAGCCGCGCCGCCGCCGTTCCGGAGTCGATCGCCTCCTGCGCGAGCACGATGCCGGCATCCAGGCTCTCCGCGTGGCCGGCGGCGGCGATTCCGCCGGCCGCGTTGAGGATCACCGCGGAGCGGTGGCCCCCGTCCGCGCCGGCGAGGACGGCCCGGAGGGCGGCGGCGTTCGCCTGCGGGCCGCCGCCGCGCAACTCGGCCGGGTCGCAGCGCTCGATGCCGAGCTCGAGCGGATCGAGCTCGTACTCGCTCACCCGTCCCGCCGCCACCTCGCAGACGAGGTTCGGGCCGCAGGGCGAGAGCTCGTCGATGCCGCCGGCGCCGTGGACGACGTACGCGCGGGTCGCCTCGAGCCGGACGAGGGCGTCGGCGAGCGTCCGGGCGAGCTCCGGCGAATAGACGCCGAGCACGAGCGCGCGGGCGCCGGCCGGGTTCGTCAGCGGTCCGAGCACGTTGAAGACGGTACGCGTCGCAAGCTCGCGCCGGACGGGCGCCGCGTGCCGCATCGCCGGATGATGGGCCTGGGCGAAGAGGAAGCCGAAGCCGAGCTCGTCGATCGAGCGCTCGATCCGCTCCGGAGCGAGCTCGAGCTCGAAGCCGAGCGCCTCGAGCACGTCCGCGGCACCGGTCTGCGACGAGGCGGCACGGTTTCCGTGCTTCGCGACCGCCGCTCCCGCCGCAGCCGCGACAAGGGCGGCGGCGGTCGAGATGTTGTAGGTGTTCGCGCCGTCGCCGCCGGTTCCGACGACGTCGACGAGATCGGTGCGGGTCGGGTTGACCCGGAGCACGTGCTCCCGCATCGCCTCCGCGCAGCCCGCGATCTCGTCCGCGGTCTCGCCCTTGGCACGGAGCGCGACGAGGAAGCCGGCGATCTGCGCCTGGGTCGCGTCCCCGGCCATGATCACGGCCATCGTCTCCCGTGCCTCCTCGCGCGAGAGATCGTGGCCGTCGAGCAGCTGCGCGAGCGCGCGCTGGATCACAGTTTCCCCTCGAGGAAATTGCGGGCGAGTGCGGGCCCGTCCGGCGTCAGGACCGACTCGGGGTGGAACTGGACACCGACCGCCGGCAGCTCGCGGTGCCGCACGGCCATCACCTCGCCGTCGTCGGCGAAGGCGGTCGGCGCGAGCACATCGGGCAGCCGGGTCGCGGCGAGCGAGTGGTAGCGCCCGGCCTCGAACGGATCCGGCAGCCCCTCGAAGAGCCCCGTCCCGTCGTGCCGCACCGGGCTCGCTTTGCCGTGCACGAGCTCACGCGCGTACCCGACCTCGCCGCCGCAGGCCTCGACGAGCGCCTGGTGGCCGAGGCACACGCCGAGCGTCGGCGTCGCCGGCAGCAGTCTCTCGACGATGTCTCGCGTCGCGCCGGCCGCGGCAGGCCGCCCGGGACCCGGCGAGATCACGAGGTGAGACGGGAAGAGGCGCTCCGCCTCGTCCGCGTCCAGCTCGTCGTTCCGCCGGACTACGACCTCCGCTCCGAGCGCGCCGAACAGATGCGCGAGGTTGTACGAGAACGAGTCGTAGTTGTCGATCAGGAGGATCACGACGCTGCGTCCTGCTCCGACTCTGCCAGCTCGATCGCCGCTTCGAGCGCCCGCAGCTTGGCGAGGCACTCCTCGTGCTCGGCCGCAGGATCCGAGTCGGCGACGATGCCGCCGCCGGCCTGCAGGTGCGCGACGCCCCGCTGCAGCCAAAGCGTGCGGATCGCGATGCACGTGTCGAGCTCGCCCTCCGCCGGAAGGCAGTACCCGACGGCGCCCGCGTAGATCCCGCGCCGGTAGCCCTCGAGCTCGGAGATGATCTGCATCGCCCGCACCTTGGGCGCGCCCGAGACGGTGCCGGCGGGGAAGCACGCGCGCAGCAGCTCGAACGGCGTGACGCCGCCGTACAGCTCCCCGACGACCTCCGAGACGAGGTGGGTCACGTGCGAGTAGCGCTCGGGCTCCATGAAGCGGTCGACGCGGACCGAGCCCGGCACGCAGACGCGCGAGAGATCGTTGCGGCCGAGGTCGACGAGCATCGTGTGCTCGGCGCGGTCCTTCTCCGACGACAGCAGGGCCGCCGCATCGCCCTCGCCGGGAGAGATCGTGCCCGCGATCGGGTTGAGCTCGGCACGGCGCCCGGCGCACTTCACGACCGTCTCCGGCGAGCTGCCGACCAGTGCGAGGTCGCCGAGCTCCAACAGGAAGAGATAGGGCGAGGGGCTGACGCGTCGCAGTGCGCGGTAGAGCTCGACGGCCGACGCCGACGTCGGGCGGGTCGCCCGCTGCGCGATCACGACCTGGAAGACGTCGCCCTCGCGAATGTGCTCCTTGGCACCCTCGACGCGACGCAGGTGCTCCTCGCGCGAGGGCTCGCGCTCGAGGGGTCCGCGCGGTGTCGAAGCGCGGGGCAGCGGCAGAGGAGATCCGGCCAGTGCTCCCTCGTCGCCGCGCAAGAGCTCGGCGACGCCGCGGGCGTGATCGAAGCGGAGCAGGACGTCGGGAACGAGGAAGAGGCTCTCCGGCACCTCCGGCCCTTCCTGCGGCAGCGGCACAGTCGGCTCGAACCCCGCGACTGCGTCGTAGCCGAGGTACCCGGCCACCGGCTCGCCGAGCTGCTCCGCCTCCTCGAAGTTGACGAGCCGGGCGCCCGCGCCGACGAAGCTGTACCGGCCGAGCCGGCCGCGCTCGACCGACTCGAGCAGGAACGCGCCTTGCGCGCCCTGGCGCACGGTCAGGTATGCGCCGAGCGGCGTGAGAAGGTCGGTTGCGATCTCGGTCATGGGCATGAAAAAGGCTCCTCGCGGAGCCGGGTCGAGCGGACGGGCTGTGCCGGCGCGTTCAGCGTGCGCGCAGGCTCCCGCCACGCTCGGTGCGCCAGGCCCACCGGTTGCGGACGGAAGTCATGGCCGCAGGGTAGGCAGGCCCTGTGCAAGCGTCAAGCCGCAAAGACGTGGCCGGCATCCTCGAGGATGTCGGCGGCTCGGGCGAGATCGGCGGAGCGGACCAGGACGTAGTCCGACTCGAAGGTCGAGATGACGAAGATCGGCAGGTCGGCCTCGGCGAGCGGTACGACGAGCGACGCGACCACGCCGCTGAGCGAGAAGTCGAGCGGCCCCATCACCTCGAGGACCGTCCAGCCGCGGTCGACGCTCTCGCCGTCGGGCACGTCGTGGTCGCGGCAGACCACCGAGACCTCGTGATCGGTGCGGGTGACCGAGCGGAACGGGCCCTTGTCGACCCACTCCGGCAGCTCCGAGCCGGGCTGGAGGCGAACTACGGCATAGCTGTCGGGCAGCGTCCGCAGCTTCACGCCGTGACGCTATCGCGGAGTCGACCTGAGGGGCGCAGGTAGTGTCCGGCGGCCATGCCCCTTCCCGAGCTGCTCGAACGCCTGCTGACGACGCCTGGTCCCTCCGGGCAGGAGCATGCCGCTGCCGCGGTGTGGCGGGAGGCGGCGGAGCCGGCGGGCGAGGTCTCGTCGGACGTGCTCGGCAGCTCGTGGGTACGGGTTCCCGGAACTGCGGGCGGTCCTTCCCTCGCGGTCGTCGGTCACATCGACGAGATCGGCGTAGTGGTCACGCACCTCGGCGACGACGGAATCGCCGCCGTACGACCGGTGGGCGGCTTCAACCCGCACGTGCTCGT
>Ga0335076_10002853_pt1 | contig 17241 bp, 14 predicted proteins | sample Lox_Sample_25_FD_206717 | JGI IMG/M metagenome (GOLD analysis project Ga0335076, IMG submission 206717) | Soil microbial communities from Loxahatchee National Wildlife Refuge, Florida, United States - Lox_Sample_2.5 | ecosystem: Environmental > Terrestrial > Soil > Wetlands | place: USA... | reverse complement strand
CAGAAAACAGTCCCTAGTTTTGCAGTCCTGCATCTTTCGCCGCTAGCTCGCCCAACGCTGACCAATCCAGTTCTTCGCCGCCCGTAGCCAACAGCCTGAGCAAGCGGTCGCGCAGAAGACTGGCCAGAGGCATAGGCACGCGGAGGGTTTCAGCCGCGGCGAGAGTGAGGCGGACGTCTTTCAATCCCAGCGGCGCGGCGAACCCTGCGGGAGTGAATTTACCGTCAGCGAGCAGCCCGCCATAGGTTTTGTAAACCGGCGCAGCGAAAAGGCTTGAGGTCAGGAGATCAATATATTGATGACGATCAACTCCGGCCTTGCCCACCAGCGCCAGGGCCTCGCCGAGCGATTCGATCACCGAAGCGATCAGGAAATTACCGCTGAGCTTAACCAGGTTCGCGGTTGGAGCGCTTTCGCCGAGGCGGAAAGTTTTCTGTCCTATCGCTTCAAACAATGGCATGCAGGCTTCGACGGCATTGGCCGGGCCGGCTGGCGCGATGAAGAGCTTGGCTTCGGCAGCGGCTTGCGGCCGGCCAAAAACCGGCGCGGAGACGTAACGCTGTCCCGCTTTCGCGTGCGCGGCATCGAGTTTTTCCGACAGCGCCACGCTGATGGTGCTCATGGAAACGTGGATAGCGTTCCTGGAGAGATTCGCGATGATCCCTTTTTCGCCGAAGGCGACAACTTCCAGCGCAGCATCGTCTGCCAGCATGGTGATCACAACGTCGCCATGGCAGGCGTCAGCTACATGCGGAGCGGCGTGAGCGCCGAGCGCCACCAAGGCCTGAACTCTGCTCGGCGTGCGGTTGTAGGCTGTGACGTCGTGTCCGGCTTTGAGCAGATTGGAGGCCATGCCAGAGCCCATCTTTCCCAGACCGATGAATCCTACCTTCATGAAGGCACCTCGTTCATAGAATAGATATAGATACAGTTTCGGCACGGGCAATACGCTTGCTAATTCAAATTCTGCAGGAGCGGGACGCTCATGCCCATATCACCTACATTTTCTCATTCCAGTGATATTCTTCAGGGCGTATGTCCACACTTGTCGAATGTGTTCCCAACTTTTCCGAAGGCCGAGACAAGGCCAAAGTCGACGCCATTGTCGAGGCCATGAAAATCAGCGGCGTTTACCTGCTCGATCGCGAGATGGACTCCGACCATAACCGCTGCGTGATCACGCTGGTGGGCGAGCGCGAACCGATCCAGGAAGCGGCTATTCGGGGCGTGGGCAAAGCCGCCGAGCTGATTGATTTGAACCAGCATCAGGGAGCGCATCCGCGAATGGGCGCGGCCGATGTGGTGCCGTTTATTCCGATCGAGGGCGTGACCATCGAAGATTGCGTAGCCATGGCGCGGCACGTGGGCGAGGAAATCTGGAAGCGATTTCGGATTCCCGTTTACCTGTATGAGGCGGCGGCAAGTTCGCCGGAGCGGCAGAACCTGGAGAATATCCGCCGCGGACAGTTTGAAGGAATACGTGAAGAAATTGCCATAAATCCAGCGCGAAAGCCGGATTTTGGGGAAGCGCGAGTTCATCCCACAGCGGGCGCCACCGTGGTGGGCGCGCGAAAATTTCTTATTGCCTACAACGTGTTTTTGAACACGCCAGATGTCGAGATTGCGAAAAAAATCGCCAAGGCTGTGCGCTTTTCGAGCGGGGGATTGCGTTTCGTAAAAGGCGCGGGATTTCTGGTGCGCGGGCTGGCGCAGGTCTCCATGAACTTGACGGATTTCGAGCAAACGCCGATTCATCGCGTCTTCGAATTCGTGAAACGCGAGGCGGCCCGGTATGGCGTGATTCCGGTTTCGAGCGAGATCGTTGGCTTGATTCCGAAGAAGGCGTTGGAGCAAGCGGCGGAGTGGTTTCTGCAAGTGGAGAATTTCGATTCGTCGCTCATCCTTGAAAACCGATTGAGCGCCGTGATCAGCGGCAAGACGGCGGCCGGCGGAGTGCGCGCGGGAGTTGAACCGTTCATCGAGCAATTGGCCGCGCCCACGGCTACTCCCGGCGGGGGCAGCGCGGCCGCCGCCAGCGCCGCCATGGCAGCGGGGCTCGCATCCATGGTCGCGTCGATGTCTCGCGGAAAAAAGGCTTATGCGCAATACGAACGCGAGTTGAGTGCGGCGATCGCGCGGCTAGCGGAGTTACGCGAAGAGCTTAAACGCGCCATTGACGCCGACGCTGCGGCCTACGACGGGGTGGTGAAGGCGTACAAGCAGGCTCGCGAATCAGCGGCCGCCGATGGCGTAGTCACGACAGCCTTGAAGCAGGCGACGAGTGTGCCCCTGGGCGTGGCGCAGCGGGCGAGGGAAGTGGTAGAGATCGCGGGGAAGCTCGGTTCCATCACCAATCCGAACATGAAATCCGACCTTACGACGGCGACGGCTTTGGCAGGTGCTGCCATCGCCGGAGCACTGGCGAATGTGGAGATCAATCTGGAAGGGTTGAAAGACGACCAGTTTGTGGCCGAAACAAGGCGCAAAACCGCGTTGTTAACCTGATGCTTGTTGTCAGGTTGCACAGCCTGATCCTTTACAAACCAAGCTCAGGTACTTTCGTTCCCTTGGGAGTGCTACAAATCTTGGCTTACAATAAAGCCATAGGCGACAGGAACCCTCCAAGGGAGCATCAAAGTAACATTGAGGCAAATCCTTATGAAGAAATGTCATGCGGTGGTTTGTGGGCGGGTGTTTACGAGCCTGATGTTGTTGAGCATAGCGGCGTGGGCTGCGCCCTTGGGCAGTTCGGCGCGCGGTGCCATACCTTCGGAGATCCAGCAGCTCATTTGCGTGGACTACCGCGCCCTGAAAAGCTCTGATACTGCGATGGCGCTCAAGGACCAGGTGCTCCCCCAGAACCTGAAAGATTTTGAGACTGAGTTGAAAGGCGTGGGCATTGATCCGGCCAAGGACGTGGATCAACTGACGTTTGTTTCCTATCGCCAGGGCAAGGAAGGCACGCGGGTTGCGGGCTATGCCCAAGGCGATTTCACGATGGCCGCTGTCCTCAAGAAGATGAAGCTGAACAAGGTGCGTCCTGTGAAATATCACGATTCCAGCATCTACCCGATGTCGGGTGGCATGGAAATGACCTTCCTCGACGATAATACGCTGTTGTTCGGCGACAGCACTGCGATCAAAGGTGCGTTGGACGCGCGCGACGGCGATACCACGACGCTCGATAGCAACAACCAGATCACCGACATGATGTCGTCGGTTGATTCGGGAACGGTCTGGAGTGTGCTCGATCAGCAGGGAACTCAGAACATGCTGCGCTCCGCGCTGGGCAGCGCATCCGGGTTGGCTGATTACGAAACCATCAAAAAGCGCGTGCTGGGTTCGCGATACACGATGAATTTCCAGAACGGAGTAAATTTCGACCTCGATGTGGTTACATCGGACTCCATGACCGCTGCGACGCTTTCCTCCCTGCTGAAAGCGGGCGTGTTGTACAAGAAAATGACGGCGACACCTATCGAGAAGGTCGCCCTCGATAGTCTGACTGTAGATTCCGACAGCTCAGACCTGCAAATGCACTTCAAGACGGACGATAAGCAATTTCAGTCGCTGATGCATTCGCCCTTGTTTGCGGCGGTCTCGAGGTAGTTTTCGCGCGTGATTTTGAAGAGGGAGGCCTATTCGCCGTCTTTGGCGCCGGCTTCCTTCTTCTGTTTGGCCCAGCCTTCTTTAATCGTCTGGCGCGCACGGCCGATGGCTAGCGCACCCGATGGCACGTCTTGGGTAATGCAAGACGCGGCAGCGACATAGGCTCCCTTTCCGATTCGAACCGGCGCAACCAGAATGCTGTCGCTGCCTACAAATACGCCATCTTCGATGATGGTTTTGTGCTTGTGCACGCCGTCGTAATTGCAGGTGATCGTGCCGGCGCCTACATTAACGCTCTCTCCGACTTCTGCATCTCCGAGATAAGTCAGGTGATTCGCCTTCGAGCCCTTGCCAAGGCGGGTTTTTTTCATCTCGACGAAATTTCCCACGTGCGCGCCTTCGCAGATTTCGCACCCGGGCCGCAGATGACTGTACGGTCCCAATGATGCGCGGGCCATGACCCGCGAATGCTCGAGCACACACCCCGTCTGAATCAGCGCGCCGTCTCCGATGTCGCAGGACTGGATCACACTATAAGACGCGATGCGAACGTCACTGCCAACTCTCGTGGAGCCGAGAAGTTGAACGAACGGTGCGATGACGGTATCCGCTCCGACTTCCACGTCGGAGTCAATCACACAGGTTTCTGGCGAGTAAATGGTTACACCTTCAGACATCAACTGGTGGCATTTGGCCATTCGCAGATGCTGGTCAATCTCGGCTAGCTCGGCTCGGGTATTTACGCCAAGGACCTCGCTGGGATTGGCCGCTTCCAGGGCCACAACCGGTTGCCGGGCTTTAACCAGAAGGGCCGCCATATCGGTAAGGTAAAACTCGTGGTGAGCGTTCCCGGTGCCTAATTCGTCGATGTGCGAGAACAATGCCATGACGGCAAAGGCGTAGAAACCGGAATTAATCTCACGTATTTGTTGTTGTTTGGCGGTCGCCGATTTCTGCTCAACGATTGCGGCTACGTTCCTGCTTCCTGATTTGCGCAGCACGCGGCCATAGCCTCTGGGATCAGCTAAGACCGCGGTCAAGACCGTCATGGCCGCTTTTTGCCCAACGTGGAAGTCGCGCAACCTGGTTATGGTCTCGGCCTTGATGAGAGGCGCGTCGCCCGAGAGAACCATGACGGTATCATAGGACGCGAGGGCCGCGCGCGCCGCCATTAAGGCGTGTCCTGTGCCGCGCTGTTCTTTTTGCAGAACGAAGTTAATTCCTGTGCTCGAAACTGCTTCGCACACGCGATCTGCTTCGTAGCCAACGATGGCGTAGACATCTTTGGCCGGCACAATCTTCAAAGCGGTGTTGATCACATGGGCCAGCAATGGCTTGCCGCCAGCTTCATGGAGCACTTTGGGGTGTCTGGATTTGAGCCGTGTGCCCTTTCCGGCCGCCAGAATCGCGACGGCAATGCGCGGTCGGCGCTCGTTGGTTCTTGCGGGGTGAGGAACGGGCCGAAGTTTTCGAGATCCGATTTTGGACATCGCGATTAAATATACCGCGAGCGGGCAGGATCGGTCTGACTCGAGATCAGATCGAATACAATCGATGAATATTGAGCGTTAGGCATTCGGGCCGGCAGCCTGCGATACCAGTTGCAGCAAGTCGTTGGCAACGCGATTTGTGGCGTGCCGGGCAACGCCGGCTTCCTCCTCAAGATAGTCGCCCAATACCGGGATTACCCCGAGCGCTTCTACGGCTTCCAGGTCCGAGACGATGGGCGTGGCTGCCTCCAGTGCGTATTTGGCTCTCAGGTCCTGCGAAGCTGGAGTGCGATTGATGAGGGCATAATCAAAAAGCCGCTCGGCCTGGGCATGGCGATTGAGCGCCTGGATGTGGTCGGAGGCGGTCAGACCGAGACTTTCATTTGCCTGCGTCATGAGATTGCAGATATAGACCTTCACGGCTGTCGAGCTTGCGATGGCCCGAGAGATTCCTCGCACCAGCAGATTCGGAATCAGGCTGGTGAACAACGAGCCGGGACCGATGGTGATGAGGTCGGCGCGGGCGATCGCCTCCAGGGTTTGCGGCAGAGGTTCCACTTGTGGCGGATCGAGGAAAAGTTCTTTGATCCGGCCCTTGCTGGCGGTGATTTTGGTCTCGCCACGCACCCGTGAGCCGTCTTCCATCAGCGCTTCCAGTTCGACATTGGCGGTGGTCGCAGGATAAATGTGCCCCCGAGTCAGCAGAATTTCTGACGAAAGCCGGACCGCTTCACTGAAGTCGTGAGTAATCGAAGTCAACGCCGCGAGGAAAAGATTGCCAAAGCTATGGCCCTCCAGGCCCGAGCCTTTGGAGAAACGGTGCTGAAACAGCTGCGAGAGCAGTGCCTCATCTTCTGACAATGCCACGATGCAGCTGCGGATATCTCCGGGCGGAAGCATGTTGAGTTCTTTGCGCAAGCGTCCGCTCGAGCCGCCGTCGTCGGTGACGGTTACGACGCCCGAGAGGTCAACAACAGGGGCCCGATTGCGAGGATCAGAAGTGGGTTCGCCTGGGCGAGCCACGAAATGCTTCAGCCCTCGGAGCAGGGTGGAAAGACCAGTGCCGCCGCCAATCGCCACCACCCGCAGGCTTCCCCTCGCAGCTTTGGCCCTGCCTGTTGTCGTTGAGCGTTGCGGCTTGTTGGCCACGGACACGGCCTAGGATTCGTTTTCTGAAGGGATGGTTTCTGCCGGCATTTCCGCTCCCGGATCCGGGTACAGAAGTTCCGTGAAGCGGGGGTCTTCCGCCAGATTCTGGAAGTCGGAATCATTGCGCGCCTGAAAGCGGATCGTCGAATTCAAGCGAATGGCCTCATCCAAATGCCGCAGCGAATCTTCGAGATGCCCGGTGAGACAATCCAGCGCTGCCAGTCCATAGGCGACATAGTCGGCCTTCGGAACTTGCTTGGAGATTTTCTCGAGGTGCTCGCGGGCACCGACGTAGTCCCCGACATTCATCAGCGACACCGCGTAGTCGTAGTGCTCCTCACTGTTCTTGAACTGCGCGGAGGAGCGCTCGGCGTGCTGGTTACACGTGTTGAGATGGACCGAAGCCCGATCTGAGAGCTCCTTGCTGGGACCGGAAAGTACCTTCAGCAGATGCCCCTTGGCCTTATCAAACTTCCGCTCCTGCATGGCTCGCAAGCCAGCCTCGTAGTTTTGCACAGCCTGTGCAAAACGCGGGTCATCGACAACGGATTTCTTTGGTGTGGTCTTCTGTGCCATTTGCAAAACTCTTCCTGATGGACTCGTAAGTGTTTACCTTTATTGGATTTAGTTGACTATCGTTGTAGCAGGAACCAACAACCTTCATCGTGGCCGCACAATCGACTTACGAAACCGAGAGGCCACGGCTCTTATGGGCCCTGTGGAAATCCTCTTCAACCTTCTGTTTTCAGCAGTTTATACCCGGCTTTCGTTTTCTCGTCAACTCTGACCACTCATCCGGCCGATCACTGCAGCCTCAATTAATAGCGGCAGCCATCTGAAGGTCAACCTGTTGCCATTCGCCCTTGATGATGCCGCGGCGAATCTCGGCCGCTGTCTTCCCTTTCTTGTGCATCAAGTATGTGTAATACAGCTCCTTCATGCAGGTCGCGCACTGGGCCCCGTGGACGTTTTCGAAGCAGCTGTGCAGGCTTTTGTGCCCCATGCTCCGGTCACAGTAGCAATAGCAGGGCTGCTGATAGAGCACTGAAGGTATCTTAGCAGCTAGCTCGTATGCATGGACCTGGACAGCGTACTGAGCATTGCTCCCCCAGAGTTGCTCTTTGACGAGGATATCCGGGAGCTTAGCGCCTTTTATCGGCGCCGCTGTATGAAACGCTGGAACCCGGGCTTCGTCTTCCTCTCCCGGCGAGGAAATTGCCATAGGCGCAAATAGCGTGACGGCGACCAGGAAAATGAAGCCCAGCAAAAACCAACCCTTGGTCATGGCTCCTGACCTTCCCGAAGCCTTATTGTAACCGGAGAACGTCAAGAACAGTAGCGTGCCCGAAAGCGGCAAAAAAGCAGCCGGCGCTCGATTGCATGACTCTATAATCTAAAGAACATGCCGGAGGCCACAACTCCAACCCCACCGCATTCCGCCGCGGACCATAAGCCGGGTGTTGCGGGCGCGTCCAACACCTGGCCGGTGCTTTCTGTTTGGTTTCGCGACCTGGTGATTTCGCTGGCCATATCCGCGTTCATCATCATTTTTCTCTATCAGCCGGTAAAAGTGGAGGGCACGAGTATGATGCCTTCGCTTGAAGACCAGGAGCGCATCTTCGTCAACAAATTTGTCTACCGGCTGGAGGCGATTCAGCGCGGCGATATTGTCGTGTTCCGCTATCCTCGCGATCCTTCGAAAAGCTTTATTAAGCGTGTGATTGGGCTGGCGGGGGACCGGATTCGCATCGAGGGCGGCCAGGTTTATGTTAATGGAGAGCCCCTCGAAGAGGATTACGTTCCCCGCGCTTACGAAGACCAGCGTTCTTACGTAGAAATCGTGGTGCCTCCGAACAGCTTTTTCGTGCTGGGGGATCATCGCAGCATGTCCAATGACAGTCGCGATTTCGGGCCGGTGAATGAAAGTTATATTTACGGCAAAGCGGTATTCGGGTATTGGCCCGTGGACAAGTTGGGAAGGGTGAGATAGAGGAGAACACTGGCCACGGGTAAAGAATAATGAACTGGCAGACGCTGGCTGCGGTGGGGCGTCTTGGGGTCGTCGTCCCGATCTGTGGCGGAGTGACGGGTATGATCGGGGCGTTCGCCGGCGCAAGAACCATCGTGCCCCTGGCCTTTGTTCATCCGTACAGCTGGCTGTTCTGGGCGGTATTTCTTCTCGTCTATGGACCAGAATTTCGCCTGATTGCACGCGCCCGCCCTGAGCCCGGACAGGCGCGTGATACATCGATGGCCTTGATACTGGTGGCGGGCTGGATCGGGTTTCCCGTTGCGTTCATCGTTGCCAACTGGCCGCGATTTATCTTGGTGCATGGGCAGAAGTTCTGGTTTGCGCTGGGTCTGGCGGTCATGCTGCTCGGATCGCAGCTACGCCGCCACTGTTTTCGGGTCTTGGGCCGATATTTCACAGGGAACGTGAAAGTGGTGGATGGGCAAACTGTGATCCAGGAAGGCGCTTATCGCTGGATTCGGCATCCCTCCTATACGGGAGGAATGCTGATGTATTTAGGCTCCGGCCTTGCGCTGACCAACTGGCTAAGCGCACTTGTGATGGTTGTGTGTGGTGGGCTTGGCTATGCCTACCGTGTGCATTTCGAAGAACGTGCGCTGCTTGGTTCATTGGGCGACACCTACCGGGAATACATGATGCGGACCAAGCGTTTTGTACCGTTCGTGTTTTGACAGTTTCGCCGATTCGAGGTGTTCAGAATTCGAGATTGACACAATTCCCGCCGATGTCCCTCGAAGTTCAGCCGCCTGAAAAATTGTCCGCAATTTCGAACCTAGCCGTGACGTGGCGGCGCAGATTCGAGCCATGGATCACCGAGCGCTCAGATTTCCTTGCTGCAGTCGTCGTGATCGGTGGTTTGCTCTGGCGTGCCTACGTGGCGCACGCCACGTTTTTCAACCCCGATGAAGCCTGGCATTTTTCTGCCGCGAATCAGGATTCACTTCGTCATGCTTACCAGGCCAGCCTCACACTTTTTCATCCGCCGTTGCTGGTTCTAATCCTCTATTTTTGGCGCGGACTGGGGACCTCCGATCTAGTGCTGCGGCTGCCTTGCGTGATTGCCGGCACGCTCTTCTGCTGGGTCTATTACAAATGGCTGAAAAGCATTCTTGGCAAGACGGTGGCCTGGGTTGGGTTGCTCTTAGTGACCTTTCTTCCGACCATGATTGACATGTCTGCCGAGCTGAGGCAGTACCCGCTGATGCTGTTGTTTTCCGTGACCGCGGCGTATCTGCTTGAGGAGTCTTTCACGGAAAACTCCGCCGCCAAGATGCTGTTATCGTCCGCATGCCTTTACCTGGCGATGCTGTCCCACTACTCGGGATTCTTGTTCGCCGCCGGCATCGGAATTTACGCCTTCGTTCGCATCCTTGCTCAAAGGCCTGGGGAGCGGGTAGTTACTGCTTGGGCTGCCGGCCAACTCGGCGGCCTTGCGCTGGCCCGGTTTCTCTACAAAAACCAGATCGCGAAACTCGCGGCGGTCCATCAGGCGCAGCCGTTGCATCGCATCGCCGATTGGTACCTGGTAAAGTTCTATTACCATCACGGGCAAGATCATCTGCTCCCGTTTCTCATCCGCGGCACCTTCGGAGTTTTCCGTTTCACATTTTCCTGGGCGGTCATCGGATACTTGGCGGTATTGCTTTTTGTTGCCGGAGCGGTCTTGCTTCTGCGTAACCAGGCGCCGGAAGCAGGTTTGCCGCCACGGCACTTGATCGCGGTGCTCTTGCTCTCCCCATTCGTCGTGAATTGGGCAGCGGTCGCAGCAGGTCTTTATCCCTATGGCCGGACGCGACATTGTATTTTTCTTGCGATCTTTGGCATTGCCGGCGTAAGCGTGGCGTTGGTAAGAATCGCAAAGCAGAGAATTGGCACCGCCATTGCGATGGCTTTGGCCACCGTCATCTTGTGCCAGGCATTCGGAACGCCGCCTTCGTTTGACATGTTTCCGCTGGCGGACCGCCGTCATGAACAGATGGACCGGACAGTAGCCTTCCTTCGGCGCGCAGTCTCACCCACGGATGTGATTTACCTGAATAAAGCAACCGAATCCCAGCTCGGCCACTATCTCTGTGACCAGAGACCGATCGTTCCCGATCGATCAGTTTCGGGGTTTGAGTCCTTTCAGTGCAATGGCCTTGGCGTGGTTTCGAGTTTTCCTCACGACGATGCGGTGCTGCCAGAAACCTTTCCCGACAAATGGAAAGAGATGGCGAAAGCCTATGCCTTGCCGTCCGGGAGCAAGGTTTGGGTCGTCGAAGGGGGATGGACCAGCGGCTTCGGTGAAATGCTTCGCGGCCGTTATCCTGAATTCTCTGGCCTTGAGATTTACTCCTTCGGGCGCTACCTGGAAGTTTTCAGCCTCACTGTTGGCCAGCCCACACTCGGTCCGCCAAAGCAGGTGGAACCTGAGTACTAGATCAGTAGAAAACCCTTAGAGTCGGCGTCTAAATTGCGCTGCTGGCGTGGGTGCGTTCTGCACGTGACTGGAGCTTGGGCAGCTTTCCTGACTCGACTTCACGCGCAGCCTTGAACAGCGAAGGCACTGGTTGATCGAGAGACATCGCTCCAAGGCTGCTGTATGTCTTCTCAAGAACCGTAAGAAGATATTTCTGCGCAACGGCGCGATCTGCCGGATGGATCAAGGCCCACCAGCGTCGCATGGACTCTTGGACTTCCGCCTCGGTCTTCTCTCCTTCAACCATTGCGTCAATGAGCTTGTAGACTTTGCTCTTGACGGCTTGATAGGAGATGGATACCTCCTGTGGCATGGTTGGGCTCCCTTAAATTGCGATATGGTGCAATACTTTCGCCAAACCTATCTCACATGCATGCTATGACTTACGGGCATAGAAATCCCGGTTGTTGGAAAAAGACATATTGGAGACTATGGTTTTTCGTAGAAGTCGGGCCGCGGATTGGACACGAACCCGACTTGGATTTGTAAGGTACAATGAAGCCCCGCTTTTCGGCGTGCCTGCCAACAGAAGACGGATGTGCTGCGATCAGGCGGCTGCCAATAGTTCAAAGTCTTGCAATTCGTTGTCTCCGGAGGCCCGATGAAGTGGCTTTGGTGGATCGTTGTGCTTTGCGCTCTCAACGGAGGATTAGCTGCCCAAACCAGTGACCCTGTTCCCGAAACCAACGGGGCGAAGAATCAGGAACGCATGTTCTTTCCGCGCGACATGTTCTGGGGATACGCGCAGTTCGATCTGGCTCCGCCGCACAATGAAATTGACCCGAACTTGTGCGCCGCCAACGCCGGCCAGTACGGCGGCGTGAACGCCCCCTGCAGCATGTTCGCCCGTTACATGCTGGGAGGAGTGCTGGAAGTGCGTCCCTTTGGCCGGGGGATCTTCCGCCGCTTCATGCTCTGGGGAGAGCCGAACTTTCTGTTTGGCAAGAACATTCCGCAGACGCTTTATACCTGGTCGTGGGACGCGATTGGAATCGAACATTCCTGGGGCGCTGCCATTTATCTGGGCAAAGGCTTCGAGTTCCGCGTGACTCAACATTTTCTGTTTGATCGTCTTGGGTCGCGCGACACCAACCTTGGGCAGGCGGACCTAGGCAACAACGGGCCATGGGGACGTTACAATTCGGTGGGTGTGCGGAAATATTTTGGCACGCGGAGATGGTGAGGGCGTTTCGCCGGAGCAGGTGATCTGCGTGCTATGCTGAAATTCCGAGCTTAGAGCCTTGTCTTCGGGAACTCCGAGAATTGGTCCCGCTTTCGCGAGTGCCGCGACCTTAGCGGAGCTTTCTAGCATTTCATTCCAAGATCTGCAGGCCGCGGAGGCTAGCTTTGTCCGGATTCGCGCCCGCATTTCACCTTCTTTGGCTGCCGCATTGCCGGGTTTACTCACAGAAGTGCCCGACCCCGATTCGGCCCTCGTCCTCTTCGAGCGCTTCATCGGCGAATCCTCGGAAGTGAAGCGGGTCCTCGAACGCCACCATTCTCTTGCGCATTACGCGCTGCTGGTTTTCGGGCACAGCCATTTCCTCGGTGAAACGCTGATCCACAACCCCGATCTGTTGCAGTCTTTTCGTCGCGAACGGAACCTGGACCGGAGCTTCTCGCGGGAAGAGTTTCACGAGGCCTGGGCGCGCTTCCGCGCCCGCTCCTTCGAGAACGATATTTCGCTTTTGCTGGCGCGCTTCAAGCGGCGTGAGTACGTGCGGATCATGTTGCGCGACGTGTTGCGGATCGCGCCTTTGGCCGAAACCACGGCCGAGATCTCCGCCCTGGCCGATGTTCTGATCGAAGAAGCTCTTCGCGAAGCCCGCAGTCAAATACTGAAGCAATTCGAGCCACCGCAGCATGCCGACCCGGAGGGCCGCCTCGGCGATACTCCCTTCGCCATTCTTTCCCTTGGAAAGCTCGGCGGAAATGAGTTGAACTACAGCTCGGACGTGGACTTGCTTTACATCTTCGGGAACGGGCAAGATCCTCCGTTGCGGCAAATTTCCAACCGTGAGTTCTTTATCCGTCTGGCACAGCAAGCCACAGAAATTCTTTCACGAATGACGCGGGAGGGCGCCGTCTTTCGCATCGATCTACGATTGCGTCCTCAGGGCGGGGAAGGCGAGCTGGCGATCAGTCTCTCCGAAGCCCTCCGGTATTACACGAAGACTGCCCACGACTGGGAGCGGCAGGCTCTGATTAAAGCGCGCCACTCCGCCGGCGATGCAGGCTTGGCCCGCGAATTCATTCGCGGAACGCAGTCCGGAGTGTACACAGCTGAAATTAATTTCGCGGCGCTGAAAACGGCGCTTATGGCCCGCGAAAAGATACGCAATCAACGCCGGCTCGCTGCAGCCATGGAGTCTTCACGACCGCCGTCCGTCGACGTGAAAATCGATCGTGGCGGCATTCGCGACATCGAGTTTCTGGTGCAGTGCCTGCAACGCGTTTACGGCGGTGCAGAGCCATGGCTGCGGTCGGGCGGGACGCTGTTTTCGCTCCAGAAGTTGCATGACAAAGGCCACGTTCGCGGAAGGGAATTCCACGATCTCACGAGCGCTTACGAGTTTCTGCGGCACCTGGAGCATCGGCTGCAGCTGCGTAACGGGCAGCAAACCCACCGGCTTTCTCTCGCCGGGCCGGAGCTGAAAATCCTGCAACGCTCGATGGAAGCCTACGATCCTGGCGGTGATCCGTCGCTAGACCTCGTATCTCGTGTGCAAAAACGCATGGCAGGCGTCGCGGAAATCTACCAGCGTGTGATCTACCAGCAGCAGCAGACCGAGTCTTATAGCCACGTGTCGAGTGCCGCGTTCGAGTTGCGTGGCGCGCTCGAATCTTCGACAGTCGATCATTCTCACCAGCAGCTCCTGGATCAATTGGCTCGTGATTGCCCCGCTCTTTCTCCGGCAACCGTCGATAGCGCCTTAAGTCCACTGGGGCGCAGAAATCTTCACCGGTTTCTCAATGCGGCGGTTGCAAGCTCAGAGCGCTATGGGGCCGTCTTGCGAAATCCTGCGGGAGTTGCGGCCGCCCTACAGCTTTTTGAATCGAGCGAATACCTGGCTGACATTTTGATGCGTCACCCGGAAGAGGTCGCGACTCTCTCCGGGTTGGGTTCTGCTGCTCCCCGTTGGGAAGAATTTCGCCTCTTCGCCGGCGGAATGGCACCCGCACGGATGCCGAGCGACCCCGTTTTCGGATATTTGGCGAACTCTACAGCCTCATATAGCGAAAAACTGGCATTGCTTCGCCGACACTATCGCCACTGCGTACTGGCGTCCGGCGCGCGGGACATCGTTGCCGGACGAAGCGTTTCCGAGTCGTTTGCAGAAACCACGGCCATAGTCGAGGACGCCATTGCGGCCGCATTTGCCATCGCTGGCAAGCCAGAGGGGTTGGCTGTGATGGCGCTGGGCAGGTTGGGTAGTAGGGAATTCGATGTCCTCTCCGACGCTGATGTGGTGTTCGTGTGCGCGGAAGAAAGCGACCGCCTGCTTTCAACGAGGGCCGCAGAACAGATGGTCCAGGTGCTCGCTGCCTATACACGCGAGGGCATGGTTTTCCCCGTGGATCCGCGTCTGCGGCCCCGCGGTGGCGAAGGGGAGTTGCTGGTTACTCCAAAGCAATTGAAGGCGTACTTCGAGAGCGAGGCGCAAGCCTGGGAAGTGCTCATGTACACCAAATTGCGTTTTGTGACAGGGTCGCCAGAGCTGGGGGAAGAATGTGGGCCTCTTCTCAGGGCTTTGTTTGAACGATTCGCCGCCGATCCCACCTTTCTTGGATCGGTAGGCGAAATGCGCCGCAAGCTCGAGATGGCCGACGTCCCTGAAAAAAGCGTCAAGACCTCGCCCGGCGGAACTTACGATATTGATTTTCTTTGTGGCTATCTCCTGGTGCGGCACGGAATCACACACAAAGCCGGAAGTTTGCGTGACCGCTTATGGCGATGCGCAGAAGCTGGATTGATTGGGAAAACCGATACCGCAGCGCTGGACCATGCTGCCGAATTGCTGCGCACTGTTGAGCATGTAGTCCGGCTGGTTGTGGGAAGGCCGCGCAAATGGCTTCCAGCGACCGAGCATGCCCGGCAGGTGACCGAACGGCTGACCGCGCAAATTCTGGGGCAAACATTCCGGGACGGCTTGGAGGCGGAACTCGTGGAAACCCTCCGGCATGTGCGTGAGATTTACGATCGAGTTTTGGCTCGGCCTCAGGCGTCCTGTTAGCGGTATGGGGCAGCCTTTATAATTGATAGTTTTCCTGAGACCAGCGGAGGGTGTTCATGGCGGCTTCATACAATGGTGTGCCCGTGTCCGGCAATGGCGCGAAGATCGGCTATGGCGGCGGAGGGTATCAGGTGCCGGACAATCCGATCATTCCTTTTATCGAGGGCGACGGAACCGGCCGCGACATCTGGAAAGCTTCGGCGCGGGTGTTCGATGCCGCGGTGGAAAAGGCTTTCGGCGGCCAGCGGCGAGTGGTCTGGTATGAAGTCTTCGCTGGAGAAAAAGCCAAGGCCAAATTTGACACCTGGCTGCCTGATGACACGGTGAACGCGATTCGCGATTTTCGCGTCGCGATCAAGGGGCCGCTGACTACGCCCGTCGGTGGCGGCATTCGGTCGTTGAATGTCACGTTGCGTCAGGTGCTCGATCTCTACGCCTGCGTGCGTCCAGTGAAGTATTACAAGGGTACGCCGTCGCCGGTAAAGCATCCTGAACGTATGGATATCGTGATCTTCCGCGAGAATACGGAAGACGTTTACGCCGGGGTCGAGTGGGAAGAAGGCACGCCGGAAGTGAAGAAGCTGATCGAGTTTCTGAACAAAGACATGCTGAAGGGCGGCAAAAAGCAGATTCGCCTGGACTCAGGCGTGGGCATTAAGCCGATCTCCATCACGGGAACCAAGCGGTTGGTGCGCATGGCGATTCAAGAGGCGCTGAAGATGGGGCGCAAGTCGGTCACGTTGGTGCACAAAGGCAACATCCAAAAATTTACCGAAGGGGCGTTCCGCAAGTGGGGATACGAACTCGCGACGGAGGAATTCCGCGGCCAAGTCGTCACCGAGCGCGAGAGCTGGATTCTCGACAATAAAGACAAAAATCCCAATATCACCGTTGAGCAGAACGCAGCGCAGATCGAGCCGGGGATGGAGTTTGCGCCGGAGGAGTTCCGGCAATCGATATATAAGGAAGTGAAGAGTGTGCTCGACGCGATCCATGCGTCTCACGGTAAAGGCGCGTGGAAGAAGAAACTCATGATCAATGACCGCATTGCCGATTCTATTTTTCAGCAGGTGGTCACGCGCGCGGATGAGTATTCGGTTTTAGCCACTCCGAACTTGAACGGAGATTACATTTCCGATGCCTGCGCCGCGCAGGTTGGCGGATTGGGAATCGCGCCCGGGGCGAACATCGGCGACGGCTACGCAATTTTCGAGGCCACGCACGGGACTGCGCCGAAATATGCGGATAAAGACGTGATCAACCCCGGTTCGGTGATTCTTTCGGGCGTGATGATGTTCCGCTTCCTGGGATGGAATGAAGCTGCCGATCTGATTGAACGCGGCCTGCAGCGCACCATCGAGCAGAAGAAAGTGACGTACGACTTCGAGCGGCTGATGGAAGGCGCGAAGAAGGTAAAGACCAGCGAATTCGCCGGTTGCATCATCGAGAACATGCCTTCGAAAGTACTAAGTGCAGTTTGAAAGCAGCAGTCAGCACTCAGCACTCGGCCATGAAGAGTTTAGTAGCCTGCAGGCAAGAAACCTTGCTGGCGGAACGCTGAGTGCTAACTGCTGAATGCTCCAGAAAGGACCTCATGCGCAAGAAAGTCACAATCGTAGGTTCGGGAAATGTGGGAGCCACCACCGCCCACTGGATCGCTTCAAAAGAACTGGCTGATGTTGTTCTAATCGACATCATCGAAGGCGTGCCGCAGGGCAAAGGCCTCGACTTGCTCGAAGCCATGCCTATCGAAAAGCGCGATTCGCACGTGATTGGCACAAACAACTACGCCGACACAGGGAATTCTGACATCGTAGTTGTAACCGCGGGCATTCCGCGCAAACCGGGCATGAGCCGCGATGATCTGCTCAACACCAATCACAACATCATGAAGGACGTAGTGGGCAAGGCGGTGCAGTATTCACCGAATTGCATTTTGATCATCGTTTCGAACCCGCTGGATGCCATGGCGCAAGCGGCCTACAAGATGAGCCGCTTTCCGCGCGAGCGCGTGATTGGCATGGCGGGGGTCCTCGATTCGTCACGTTTCCGCACGTTTATCGCAGATGAGTTAAAGGTCAGCGTGGAGAACGTGACTGCATTCGTTCTTGGCGGCCACGGCGACACCATGGTTCCGCTGCCGCGCTACTCGACGGTCGCCGGCATTCCGATTACTGAGCTGATGGACAAGGCGACGATTGATCGCCTGGTACAGCGCACTCGCGACGGTGGCGCGGAGATCGTGAAATACCTCAAGACCGGGTCTGC
>Ga0335076_10002850_pt1 | contig 17254 bp, 13 predicted proteins | sample Lox_Sample_25_FD_206717 | JGI IMG/M metagenome (GOLD analysis project Ga0335076, IMG submission 206717) | Soil microbial communities from Loxahatchee National Wildlife Refuge, Florida, United States - Lox_Sample_2.5 | ecosystem: Environmental > Terrestrial > Soil > Wetlands | place: USA... | reverse complement strand
CACAGCGTGTACACGGCGACGTAGAAGAAGATCGTGAAGGCGAGTAGGCCAGCCGCCGCGACATTGGACGCAATGCCAAGAACGACGACCGCACCGCAGGCGAGGACAAGCCCGAACGTCAGCGCTTCTCCTCGAGAAATACTGCCGCGAGGAATCGGACGCCGTGCCGTTCGGGCCATCACCGCGTCGATGTCGGCGTCGTACCACATATTCAGCACCCCGGCCGCGCCCGCACCGACGGTGATGGCGAGCATGGCAATCGACCCAAGGAGCGGATCGGGATGGACCGGGGCAATCATCATCCCAACGAACGCTGTGAACACCGCAAGAAACATGACGCGCGGCTTCATAAGCGCGACGAAGTCAGGCAGTCTCGTCGTCGAACCGGAGCTGGACAGCACGTGCGGACGAGACAGGGAGATAGCTGTGATCTTCATGGTCAGCCTCCTTCAACGCCAGAGATTTGTTTTCGCGAGGTCTAAGACTTCATCGCCCCGGCCGCTGATCACCGCCGTGACCATGTAGAGCGTGAAGCCCTTGGCCATCTCCAGCGTGACGGAGGGCGGCATGACGAGTTCTGTCCGGTTCACGACCGCATCCACAAGGACTGGTCCATCGTGGGCGAGCGCCGCGGCAATTCCGTCATTGACGTCGGCGGGGTCTTCCAGGTGAATGCCGCGTATGCCCGCGGCTTCGGCCATGGCCGCGAAATTCGGGTTCTTGAGTTCGGTGCCGTAATCGAGGATTCCGGTCGACTTCTGCTCGAGCTCGATGAAGCCCAATGCGCCATTGTTGAACACCACGACCTTCACCGGGAGCCGGTGCTGGGCAAGGGTCAGGAAGTCGCCCATCAGCATGGCGAAGCCGCCATCACCAGAAAGCGAGATCACCTGGCGGCCAGGATAGGCGGCTTGGGCCCCCATGGCTTGCGCCATGGCGTTCGCCATGGAGCCGTGCCAGAACGAGCCGAGCAGCCGGCGCTTGCCGTTCATCGCCAGATAGCGGGCGGCCCAGACCGTTGGCAGTCCGACGTCGCAGGTGAACACCGTATCGTCGGCTGCCTGATCGCTGATCGCTTTTGCAACCTGCTGAGGATGGATCAGCCTCGTACCGGACGTGCCTCTGGCGAGCTCGTCGAGTTCCTTGCGCGCCTTGGCGTAGTGGCGCTGGGCCTGCGCCAAATGTGCGCCGTCGGCTTTCGGCCTGAGTAGTGGCAGCAATGCCGAAAGCGTTGCGCGCACCTCGCCGACGAGACCCAAATCCACCGCGGCACGGCGGCCGATATTCTCAGGCCTCAGATCCAGCTGGACGATGCGTGCATCGCGCGTGTCCGGGTAAAATTGCCGATAGGGGAAGTCGGTCCCTAGCATCAACAGGACGTCGCAGTCGCGCATGGCGTAGTAACCGGAGGAGAAGCCGATCAGCCCCGTCATGCCCACATCAAAGGGATTCTCCCATTCGACATGTTCCTTGCCACGTAGCGCGTGCACCATCGGCGCCTTCAGGCGCTCGCCGAGCGCGAGCAACTCTTCATGAGCGCCGGCGCAGCCGGAGCCGCACAAGATCGTGACCCGGCTTGCGCCATCGAGTAGCTTCGCCAACTGGTACAGATCAGCCGAAGCCGGTATGACGACCGAAGCAGGCGGCAACAAGCCTCCGACCTTTGGGGCCGGGGCCTCCGCAGCAGCCTGCAAGGCAACGTCGCCTGGAATGACAAGGACTGACGCACCGCGCTTGCCCACCGCTTCGCGGATGGCGATTTCCAGGGCGCGCGGCATCTGGTGGGAGCCGGACACAAGCTCGCAATAGTGGCTGCATTCCCGGAACAGCTCTTGAGGATGCGTCTCTTGAAAATAGCCGCTGCCGACTTCGGGCGAGGGAATGTGCGCCGCGATCGCAAGGACGGGCACCCGCGAGCGGTGGCAATCAAACAAGCCGTTGATGAGGTGCAGGTTGCCGGGTCCGCAGCTTCCCGCACACACGGCGAGCTCACCGGTCAGATGTGCCTCGGCGCCGGCGGCGAAAGCGGCGACTTCTTCATGTCGGACGTGGATCCAATCGATCTTTCCGTGACGGCGGATAGCATCCGTCAGACCATTGAGACTGTCACCGACGATACCGTAGATGCGCTTGACACCGGCGGCTGCCAGGGTCTCAACGAACTGATCGGCAACGGTTTTGGAAGGCATTGCGCGTCCTCGGAGTTCGTTGCGAAAGGTCGGTGTACAGCCGAAGTGCGGTGCTCGAATCGCATCTGATTTGCACGAGCACTTGCCTTTCTGAGTACAGGGCGCGTCGAAACGGCGCTATTGTGCGCTGGGAAACGCAGGCACAACCAAGTCATGAATCTCGGTAGACTGCAGGCACGGGCAACTTATACGTTAGTGTCGATTGTACGAGCGTGGCCAAGGCGGCTTGCCGCCGACTGAAGCAAAGAAAGCCTCTGGCGCTGTTTAATTGAAGCTGCCTGCTTTAAGTGAGGGACGCGATGATCGAAACGGCCGTTCGTCCGCCCTCCGTTGCAACGAGCAGATTGTCGCTGATTAGTGTAGGATGACTGCGCTGGCCGCGACGGCGTGGCTGGGTTAGCCGCCAGCCGCGACCGTCTGCGTATGCTACTCGGCGGGCTGATAGTTTGTTTCGAGCGGCAGATCGAGCTCCTGCCACACCGCAACCATGGCGTCAGCCAACTGTCTGATCAGTCGAGCGTCATGCGTCGGGCTGGGAGTAATCCGCAATCGCTCGGTGCCCCTGGGGACCGTCGGATAATTGATTGGCTGGATGTAGATCCCGTGCCGCTCAAGCAGGAGGTCGCTCGCCCGCTTGCACAGGTCGGGATCCCCGACCATGACCGGTACGATATGCGTCTCAGTCGGCAGCACTGGCAGGCCGGCCTTCCGCAGGGCCGCCTTGGTCGCTGCCACGGCAGCGCGCTGGCCCGCACGTTCTGCGCCCGATGTCTTGAGATGGACGATCGCGGCTGTCGCGGCCGCGGCTACCGCGGGCGGCAAGGCGGAGGTGAAAATAAATCCGGGGGCATGGGATCGAACAGCGTCCACGACAGCGCTGTTGCCGGCGATATAGCCGCCAAGCGTGCCGAAGGCTTTGGCAAGCGTTCCCTCAATGACATCGATGCGCGCCATCACCCCGTCGCGTTCGGCGATGCCGCCGCCACGCGGCCCATACATGCCGACCGCATGCACCTCGTCGAGATAGGTCATCGCGTTGTAGCGTTCCGCGAGGTCGCAGATTCCCTCGAGGGGGGCTACGTCGCCGTCCATCGAATAGACGCTTTCGAACACGATCAGTTTTGGGCGGCCGGGCGCGGCACGCGACAGCAACTCCTCCAGATGCTCAAGATCGTTGTGGCGCCAGATCTGCCTCGCACAGCCGGCGGCGCGCACGCCTTCGATCATCGAATTATGGTTTTGCGCATCGGACAGGATCAGGCAATCCGGAAGCAGCCTCGCGATCGTCGCGATGCCGGTATGATTGGACACGTAGCCCGACGTGAAGACGAGTGCCCCCTCCTTGCCATGCAGGTCCGCAAGCTCCGCCTCCAGCTCGACCAGCGCCCGATTGGTACCCGAGATGTTGCGTGTCCCGCCCGCGCCCGCACCCATCGCGCGCGCGGCGGCGCACATCGCTTCGATCACCTTGGGATGCTGGCCCATGCCGAGGTAATCGTTGGAGCACCATACGACGACATCCCGCTTGCCGCTTGGACTATTCCAGACCGCATGGGGAAACTGTCCCGCTTTGCGCTCCAGGTCGGCGAAAACGCGATAGCGGCGCTCACCCTTCAGGGTGGCAATGGCCGATTGAAAACTTCCGATATAGTCGAACGGTCTCCGCCTATCCCCGGCCATCGGGCTATCTGCCACGTTCCGCTGAATAAGCGAAACGGCTTCTGCCGGCTCCGGTATCACGTGCGTTTTCATGATGCTTTTGCACGGCTGGCGATGAGCAGGATAGCGTTTTGGCAGTGAGTGGCGTAACAACCATGATCGCAGTAGGAGAGGCGTGTCCCGATTTCTCTCAGATAGCTCGCGCCGATCGGCTCACAGCACAGCGCGCAGAAAGATCGCGGGCAGGGCGTCCTGCCATTCACCAGGACGAATCTCACGTGGCGCCTCCCAATGCGAAACAAAACACAGTATCGGACGAGCTGTATCCACTGGGCGGAGGAGCGCAGAGGTGATTTCTACCATCGGGATTGTCTCTATTGCGCTCCACCTTGTTTGGGGGAATTAGGATGTACTTCCCGTCCTCTCTCCGCCTCGCATAGATGCTCCCATCAACATACCAAATTTCCGTTGGATAACAGTCTGCGTTGTTGCAACAGCTGGTATAGGGATGATCTGGCATATACCATGTTGAATAGAACTTCTCATGCAGGAGCTGATCCTGAGGAGGATGGTGGTGCGCAGCCTGGCTTTGCCCGCCGTCTTGCGCCTGGACTGGTCTCGCCAATAGGCAACAAAGAAAGCTCCATAGCAGGAGTTTGCAAAGGAAGTTCAAAGCGCAGCCTCCTTTTCGCCGAGTCCTGAACCGGAGGAAATTTCGGCCAGATTTTCTTTGGATGCAGTCTCAGCAGGCTTGAAAGATCCGCAGCCATCTCCGGTCGGCCTCCCGACGAACGTTGAAGCGATCAGCGCACTTCTTCGAACAGAGGTGCGATCGCCAGGAATAGTGCCGGATGAGACCGAACTTCCCGCCACACATCGCGCAGCGCTTCGCTGCGGTATGCTGAAAATCTTGGGGACGATTGAGCATTTCCGCCTCCTGTAGGTTTCGAGTGGGTAGTACAGCTTGACCTTGTCCTGTTCGCCGTCACATCTCGCGCAAGCGTGAGCTGTCGCTTCCGGATCATAGTGGTCTTCCAAGTCCCGTAGCGTGTAGGGGCACCGCGTGCAGAGTTTGACTCTCATGTGCCGCCTCCTGTGAGTTTATCCGCCGTCTACGAGGCTCTACCCTAGACGCAACCAACGTCTAGCCATCGGTTCGTGGCGATTACGGCTGAAGCCTTTTGACCGATACCTTGGCGTTTGCGTCCCGCGGTCAGCTATTCCCGAGTGTCATTGCTTGCTCCTCTTGAAGTAGTCGCGGAGCAAAGCATCAATGATCTTGTCTATCTCACTCATATGCCTGGCCTTTCCTATGCTTCGCTAATCAAATGGCGAGCAATGCCGACGTGGCTGCAAGCCATAACAATTGCTCGGCGAACTATCAGCGAGGCTAAAGCCATCAAGACCTTCTTTTCAATTGTACGGAGGGAAGCCTCCTCTATCGAAAGGAATCCGCATGGCTATACGAAGGTTGTGGCGCTTTGCCATTCAGGCGTAGTTCAACGCAGTCCCTGATTTCATAAGTCGACAAGTCTCGCGCGAACGACTTGCGCACGCAGCTGTCCAAGTTTCACGAACTCAGGGGCAAACTATACGTTGGTATCGATCCAGATATGCGAGGACCGGCGTCCGGATACTATTCGTACAATGGACCCGCAGGTGTGACCTTGTACAATCGTCTGGAACCCATCTGATTTGGCGCGTCGGCTCCATTTCAAGAGTTCAAAGGAGATTATCTTGACCAAACTTGTGCCGCAGCTGCCCGCTCTAAACGAACGCATCCTTCTGCTCGAGTTGAGCCATAGGATCGACAATGAGTTCGCTTCTGCAATCAACCTCGTCTCTGTTGCAGCCGTGCGGACGGACAACGCGGAGGTGAAGACCGCGTTGAGCAATGTCGTCGAGTTGCTTCACCGGCACGCTGACGTCCATCGTGCGTTAAAAATGCCGGACCGCGATGCAGTCATGGACGCGGCAAAATATCTTCAAACACTTTGCCGCTCGATGAGTCGATCTAAATTGGTAGGGGTTGGCATAAAGCTGGTGCTTGCGGCCGACCCGGTGTGGCTCCATTCGGCGAGATGCTGGCATTTGGGAATGATCGTATACGAGCTCGTGACTAACGCGGCGCGCCACGCATTCTTTGAGGGCAGAGATGGAGAGGTGCTGGTTGAGCTAGCCCCCGAAAGTGGGGTCGCAAAGTGCAAGGTGTCAGATAACGGAGCGGCCCCGAACGGCGTTAGGGCGGGACGCGGCTTGAAGATCGTCGGCCATCTGGCCAAAAGCCTTGGTGGCCAGGTCGATCACTCGTTTGGGACCAATGGGTCGTTATTCACGGTCGCTCTGCCATTCGTCGGAAGGGAGAAGCGAGCCAACCGAAGCCGCCGCGCGGCGTACCGGGTCGGGCCCGAGCGCGCAGGAGATCTGCATCATGCACAGCAATAGTCCGGAGCTCATCAAGCAGATGACTGATGTTCTCGATGAAATCATACCCGCGATACCCATCGATGACGGGACCTCAGCGCTGATCGCACGTATTGCAAGATGCATCCTTAAGACCTCTAGAGAAGGGCAGACGAGCTATGAGCTGCTCTTGGCAGCCGCGTCCGCCGAAATCAGCGCTGGCTCTAATGGGACAATTCTGACCGAAGACGCACCTTATGCACCCATCCAATGATCCGGAAGAGAGTGCCTTAAATCTGCGCAACGTTCGCTATATTATAACTTTCAAGCGCAGCAGACAAACGCCGTGTTGACCCGCGACATCAATAGTTCCGGCAAACAATCAGCTGACGGGATCAGTGGCCGGTATATGTCGCAGACGACAGTTCCAGGGCCGCAATCACGAAGTGCTCTCCGTGTCGGTGGGCACCGTGAATTGAAAGATGGCGCCACGGGGCACATTCGCGCTCGCCCACAATCGTCCGCCGTGCGCTTCGATGATGGATCGGCAGATCGAAAGCCCCATCCCCACGCCGGCCGATTTGGTGGTGTGGAAGGGCTCGAAGATGCGTTTAAGATCCGCTGCAAGAAGCCCAGGCCCCGTATCCCGCAGCGTGACCAGCACGTCAGAATTGGTGAGGGCGGAGCTAATCAGCAATTCTCGCGGCCCCCCGGCAACGCGGCCCATCGCCTCCAAGGCATTGGTGATCAGATTAAGAACGACCTGTTGTAGTTCAACCCGATTCCCTTTGACGAACGGCAAGCCGTCGGTGAGTTCCGATTGCACCAAGACGCCGTTCTTCACCGCTTCGGCATGCGTGAGCTCGACCACCTCGCGCATTGCGGCATTAATGTCCAAGCAGTCGATCCTTGCCGGCGCTTTCTTGATGAGCTGACGGATACGGTCGGTGACGTCCCCGGCTCGCTTGCCGCTCTTGACGATGCGCGCCAGAGCCTGTCGGACCTCCTCGAGAACCGGAGTCTGGGCAGTCAGCCAGTGCAGCGCCGCTTGGGCGTCGATGATCGTTGCGGCGATTGGCTGGTTAACTTCATGGGCAATCGCGGCGGTCAGCTGCCCCACGGTCGCAACGCGCGCGAGCTCGGCCTGGGCACGACGCAGCGCCTCTTCGGCACGCGACTGCACCAGGGCGATATGCGCCTCCTCCAATTCGCGTGCTACCCGGACGCGCTCGGTAATGTCACGCGTGATCTTCGCGAAGCCGATCAACTGGCCGTTGTCATCCCGGAGTGCGTCGATCACCACATTGGCCAAGAAGCGGCTGCCGTCCTTACGCACGCGCCAGGCTTCGGCCTCACACCGTCCATCGCGCGCGGCTATTTGGAGCAATTGCTGCGGCACATTCGCAGCGCGGTCCTCCTCGGTGTGGAAGCAGGCGAAGTGCCGGCCGACGATCTCCTCGGTGCAGTAGCCTTTGATGCGCTGTGCGCCCCGGTTCCAATTGGTGATGATGCCATTTGGATCGATCATGTAGATTGCGTAGTCGGTGACGCCGTTGACCAGCACGCTATAGCGCTGCTCGCTCTCGCGCAGCGCCAGTTCGGCTGCTTTGCGCGCGGTGATATCGACGATTGCCGACAACACCATTGGTCCCTCGTGGGTCTCGATCGGGTTCAAGCCAATCTCGATCGGGAATTCGCAGCCGTCCTTCCTGAGACCGCGGAGATCACGCCCGGCCCCCATCGGCCGTGGCTGCGGATCGGCAAAAAAGGTCTTCCGCAACTCCGGGTGACGACCACGGAACCGTTCGGGCACCAGCATCTCTACCGGCTGCCCCACCAGCTCTGCCTGGGCGTAACCAAAAACCCGCTCGGCCTGAGCATTGACCATGACGATCTCGCCGTCTAAGTCGATCATCACGATAGCATTCGGCGCAGCCTCTACGATCAGTCGGAAGCGCTGGTCGCCGGCCGATTCACCTCTGGAGCTCGTCAAAGGCTCGCCCTCGATGTAGGCAAGACGTTGAATTCCATGTCCGATGTCATAAGTTGTATCCGCTGTTTGAGGCTCAAGCAAGCGATGGAGCTCGTTACTTCCTTAACGTTAGGGCTTCCTACCGGATCTTTCGGGCTACGCGTTCACAATGTTGCGGGAGCTGGACTTCGTCGTATACCAAGTCCGGCAGCGGTCCTACTCGTCGCCCTTATGTCCGCCGGTCAACTCATCAGCTGACGGGAATCGTAAACTGAAACAACGCGCCCCTTGGTTCGTGCTTGCTCGCCCACAATCGTCCACCGTGGTCTTCGATGATGGAGCGGCTGATCGAGAGCCCCATGCCCATGCCGCTGGGCTTTGTCGTGTAAAATGGCTCAAACAGATGTGGCAGGTTCTCCGCAGCTACCCCTGGGCCCGAGTCCCGCACCGAAACGCGCACTTCCTTCAATCCGTTGTGCTCAGTGCTGATATGAAGTGTGCGTTCACCTTCGACGTCGCTCATTGCCTGGATGGCGTTGATGATCAGGTTGATCATTACCTGTTGCAGTTGGACCCGGTCTCCTCCAATCCGCGGCAGGTTTTCTGCCAGTCGCATCTGGATCGCGGCCCCGTGCTTGCCGACCTCCGCGCGGGTGATGGCAACAACCTCTAGGATCGCTTCATTGATATCGATCGCGTCCTTACTTGGCGGGGCTTTCTTTACGAAGTTGTGAATGCGGCTGATAACGTCAGCGGCTCGGTTGGCCTCATTAACGATGCTTTCTATAGATTGTTGTGTTTCCTCAATCTCAGGCGGATTTTTTGTGAGCCACCGAAACGCGGCATTTCCGCTCATTTTGATTGCAGCAAGTGGCTGTCTGATTTCATGCGCGATGGAAGCCGTGAGCTGTCCCATGGTGGCAACGCGGTTGGCGTGCGCCAGTCCCATCTGCACCTCTCGCAAGGTCTCTTCGGCTCGTTTCCGCTCGGTCAGATTGAGCACGAATGTGACTCCCTGATCGCCGGGTTCTTCGAGGCTCGCCACGCCGATCAGCACCGGCACGCGGCTGCCATCCTTGCGGAAATACTCCTTTTCGAACGGCGGCAAGATCCCTGTCCTCTTGTATTCCGGCAACCATTGTCGTTCGTCGTGGTCCAGCCATTCCGGCGGCGTCAGATCCGTCCAGCGGATGCGACCCGAGACGATATCCTCGCGATCATATCCAACGATTTGGAGAAAGGCATCGTTGGCCTCAACGATCCGGCCTTCGGCAGCAAAGATGAATATCCCGATAATGTTGGCGTCGACCAGACGCCGGATCTTCGCGTCGCGTTCAGTGAGATCGCGGTACAAACGAATATTTTCGAGCGCGATCGCCGCCTGCGAGGCGAGTAACTTAAGGACCGCGATCCGACCCGGCGCGAAGATGCGAGGAGCCAAGTTGTTCTCGAGGTAGAGTACACCGATGAGATTGCCCTGGGTGATTATTGGCACACCAAGAACGGATCGCGCCTGGCGCTGCTGAATGTAGGGATCCGCCGAAAGCGGGTTTTGCGCGGCGGCATCGTCGAGAATGATGCTCTCGCGGGTATGTAGGACATAATTGAGGACGGCTTCCGGCAGCATCGCCGCGCTCACGGGCTCGTCGCACAGGGCCACGGTGACGGTGTCACCGTCGATCCTGGCCTCCGCAGCGATCCGCGGTTCAGCATCGCGCGCAATAACCAGGATGCCACGCTCGGCACCCGCCTGGGCCATTGCATTGTGCATGAGCGTGTCGATGAGCTTCTCCAGGACGATCTCACCCGATACCGCTTGCGACACCTTGATTACGGTCGCGAGATCGAGATGCTCGATCGGCGCCGCGATGGTGCCCGTCGGAGCAGATGAGGACTCCGACTGAAAGAGTCGCGCATGGGATTCGTCGAGCTGCCGCACCTTGCCGTCGGCGCCCCAGCGGGAGTAGCAGTGCCGAGCATCGCGTAGATAGCTGTTCCCTATCTTTTCGAAACCGTGGTCCAGATAGAAGCGGCCGGCATACTCGTTCGCCAGCGCCTCGTCATGCACCAACGCGTTGTCGCGCGCGCACCGGATGGACTGCTCGTAGAGATGCTGGGCCTCGAACTCGCGCCGCTCAATCCGCGCGATCTCCGCACCCACCAGTGCCGTCCGGCTCTCGAAATTTTCGGGACAGTTCTCGGCCCAGACTGCCAGTTGCGCGTGGTGACGACGCAGCGCGTGCAAGATCTCAGGCTGGTCTTTCGCAGGCACCAACTCGTACGACTGCGCGCGCGCAAGGGCCGCGTAGAAATGATAATCGGCGATTTCGAGATGCGACGTGATCGTCCACAGGAATGGCTCGATCTTGGCTGCGGCCTCCATGGCCCCCGTCACGTCACAGGCGAAGATACGTCCTTGCAACTTACGCACCCAGTACCAGCCGATAGCTACCCTGAGGCCGGGATCCCGGTCCAGGCGACGCTCGAACTCCGATTCTGCGAACTCCGGGCCGTCGAACGAGGCCAAGCTGGTGGTGAGGCCGCGCAGCGCCATGACCAGCCGGAGCTGTCCGCTGATGATGTCGACGATGAGACTGAAGTGCAGCTTACGGACGAATTCGAGCTGGCGCTCGGCATCTAGCTGAACGTTGGCGAGCGGGGTCCCGGCAGCGAGCAGGGTCGAGATCAGATTGCAACTGCTGTAGGCTGCAAAGGTGACATCGCCGATTTCGTTCGCGGTGTTCAGCGCCCGTCGCACCAGCGCGGGGCCGGCCCGAGCGTGCTGCATCCATGGATTGACGACATGTGAGAAATCCAGGTACACGCGGGCGCGGAAGCGCGTGAGGCCGCGTTTTTCCACCAAATCGAGGCCAAGCTGTCCGAATTGGAACGCGGCAGGGTAGTTGTCGAAATGCGGCCCCAAAAGCAGGCCGAGCCAGACATAGGCCAGGCAAGACCCGTGCGTGTTCCCGTGCTCTACGCTGATATTCGCCATGCGCGCAACGATCAGGCAAAACAGATTCTCGTTCGTGAACAAGGCGGGTGGAAGGAGCGCAGTCAGGACATCCATTTGTGCCTGCCGGCCCGGATCCTTCATGTATGGCAAATCGATGAGCGTGTGAATGGGCCGAGAACCGAGCTGCTGCCATATACGGTCGAATTCGTGACGCATCTCGTCGCGTTGGGGATGGGGCGGCCAGGCAACCCCAACTGACCGTAGGTAATCGAGTCCAACTTCCACGCTCCGCTCGGAGTGTCCGAGCGTCATCAGGAGATCGATCCGCAGGCACGCAACGGCGGCCTGTTCGCCAGAGCCGACCGCGCGGCGGGCAAGCAACTCGAGATGCTGCTCCGAAGTGATATGATCGCCCGTGAGGAACTCGCATTCGGCCCGCTGCAGCTCGAGCGCGAAGGCGAGCTCGTAGCGCCGCTCCCAACAGTCCTCAGCCAGTAGCGCGCGGCCGAGTGCAAAAAACGTCAGTGCCGCGGCGTGGGCCGTCGATTGCTTGGCACGCCGACCAGCGATGAGATTAAGTTCGGCGAGCCGCTCCCGCTCTCCGGGCAACGTGATCAGTGCGGCACCACGGTTGAACTGGTTGACGATCTCGAAGATTTTCTCCTCGGTTTCTTGCGGCGCGGTTCGTGACACGAACAGCCTGCCGATCCTGAGGTGTTCCGCTGCCCGTTCGCCATCCGGGATCAGCGAATAGGCAGCCTCCTGAATACGATCGTGGACGAACTGGTAGGTGCCAGGCGCACGCTCGATCAATTCCTGACGGACGGCCGGCCATAGAGCCGTGTGGACTTGGTCTTCCGAAGTCCCGAGGACGAAGGTCAGCGTCGCGACCTCGGCGATGTTTCCAAGACAAGCCATCTGCTGAAGCGCCTTCCGCGTTCCTACCGGCAGGCGTGCGAGCTTCCCGACCATAAGGTCTACTACGTTATCGCTGTATCCTTTGGCATGGATCCGGTCGAGATCCCAGGACCAGCGCGCGGCGTCATGATCGAAGGTGAGCATCCCCTGTTCGGCGAGCGCGGAAATGAATTGAATGGCAAAAAACGGATTGCCGCCCGTCTTCTCGTGCACCAGTTGCGCGAGCGGCGCGGCCTGCTCCGGTTCGCAGCGAAGCGTATCCGCAATCAGCTGTCCGAGATGTTCGCGGGCGAGCGGTGCCAGTGTGATCTCGGCTACCTTTCCGCCGGCGCTCATGATGGCATCCAGCTTGCGGATCAGCGGATGGGCGGCAGTGACCTCGTTGTCCCGATAGGCGCCGATCAGCATGAGGTGCTGCAGATCCGACCGAGTCAACAGATCCTCAAGGAGGTCGAGCGTCGCCGCGTCGACCCATTGCAGGTCGTCGAGGAAGAGCGCCAGCGGGTGTTCCGGCCGCGCGAAGGCGCCGATAAACCGCCGAAACACCAGCTGGAAACGCCGTTGCGCGTCCTGTGGCGGAAGCTCAGGGACCGGTGGCTGTTCTCCGATGATGAGCTTCAACTCAGGAACAATGTCGACCATTAGTCGTCCGTTCGGGCCCAGCGCTTCAAGAAGCGTCGTGCGCCAACTACTCAGCTCGCCGTCGCTCTTACTAAGAAGGGATCGCACCAGGCTCTGAAAAGCTTGAGCGAGCGTCGAATAAGGGATATCGCGCGAGTACTGATCGAACTTGCCCGCCGCGAACAGCCCGCGTGGCGACACCAGCACCTTGTGCAATTCATTCACGACCGAAGATTTCCCGATGCCGGAATATCCTGAGATCAACACCAGCTCCGGCGCACCGCTTTTGACGATGCGGTCGAAAGCGGCGAGCAACGTTTCGACCTCGCGCTCGCGTCCGTACAGCTTCTCGGGGATTAACAGCTGGTCTGGCACGTCGCGTTCGCCGAGCGGGAAGTCCTCGATCCGGCGTTGAGCCTCCCATGCGGCGAGGCAGTACCGTAGGTCGCTCTCCAGGCCGGCCGCGGTTTGGAAACGTTCTTCGGCCGTCTTGGCGAGGAGCTTCATGATGATCTTTGAGACGGCGCCGGGCATGTCGCCCGAAAGCTCGGCGGGTGCAATCGGTCGCCTCGCAATATGGCAATGCACCCATTCCATCGGATCGGACGCGGTGAACGGTAGTTGACCCGTGAGCATCTGGTAGAACGTGACGCCCAGCGAATAGAGATCGCTGCGCGAGTCGAGGGACCGGTTCATCCGACCGGTCTGTTCGGGCGCCATGTAGGCTAGCGTGCCGGCGATGGCCTCGGGCGATTCAGGGGCCTGGCGCTCGCGCGGAAGCCGCGACGCAATGCCAAAACCGGTGAGCTTGATCTCATCGGTCGCACGATTGATGATAATGTTTTGCGGCTTGATGTCCTTATGCACAATGCCGCGCTGATGAACCTTGCCGAGAGCGGCGGTAACGTGGACAGCGCGGCGCAAGAAGCTTCCAATCTCCATCGGATCGCCGAGCAGGCGATCAAGCGGCTCGCCGCCGGGATCCTCCAGCACCAGCATGAACTGGCCAAGGTCTCGAACGAACTCCAGCGGTCGCACGGCCCACGCGCTATCCAATTCGTCCTTCAATCCATATTCGTGAGCGAGGCGATCGAGGACGGCGGGGTTCGGATGCTCCCGGATGGGCCACGCCGCCAGTACAGTACTGCGGTTGCCGCCGGTGCCCGCAAGCCATCCTCGGCAGAAGGCGAGATCACCGTCCTCCCACAGGACCCGAAACCCGTTATCTCCCTCAGTGCCGAACCGAGAAGCTGGTTTCACGTGCAGGATTCCGTCATTAAGCCGGACAGGCCAGTCACACTTACACCGCACTACGTACGCCCAGCCAGACCGAGCTCATAGGAAGTTTGCCATATACGAGGCTTTTTGGCGATGCCTAGAGCTCGCGGGCGCGCCTGGCGAAGGCGGTGTGGCGCCGGGCCAGCGGCACGGGACGAAGGCAGCCTGCGGTCAGGCCCGGCCCTTCACGCCGTCAACCGTTTGCGACCTGCGTTGGCGTCACGCCAGAGTGTGCCCGCCGTCCTCGCCCCGAATCAGGATGCGGTTTGGGCCAAATTGGCGTATTCTCGACTGGCGTCGCGCCCGGGGGCATCGGACGCTCAAACCGTGAAGACCCTCGTTGGCAAACGACGCTTGAACGCGAAAGTGACCGGCACGCGCGATTCCAGCGGGCAACAATGTCAGGGGGATTCATGGCTCGCATCACGCGGCGTAGCCTTCTGAAACTGTCCGGAGCCGGCGCCACTGCGGCGCACACCGGCGGCCTCGCCGCCATCTTGGCCACCGGACGGGCGCCGGCCTTCGCACAGGGGACGACCATCCATTGGCTTCGCTGGGCCGATTTCGTACCGGCCTCCGACGTGCTGCTCAAAGGTCAGATCACGCAGGAATGCCAGAAGGCGACCGGCATCACGCTCAAGGTCGAGAGCATCAACGCCAACGAACTGCAGGCGCGCATCACCTCGGCGATCCAGTCGGGAACCGGAGCCGACATCATCATGGCGATCGGAAACTGGCCGCAGCTCTACGCCGAAAGCCTCGCCGATGTCAGCGAGGTGGCCGAGGAGATCGGCAACGCCCAAGGCGGCTACTACGACGTCTCCAAGCTCATCGCTACGGCAGACAAGAAGTGGATCGGCGTGCCGTGGACCGTCGGCGGCGGACTGATCGCCTATCGCAAGTCGTGGCTCGAGGAGGTCGGGTACAAAATCTTCCCCGAAAGCTGGGACGCCCTGCGCGACGCCGGCAGGAAATTGAAGGCCAAGGGCCGGCCGCTCGGCCAAACCGCCGCGCACACGTTCGCCGATGCGCCGAACTGGTGGTATCCGTACTTGTGGTCCTGGGGCGGAAAGGAGGTCGAGGCCGACGGCAAAACCGTGGTCTTGAACAGCCGGGAAACGATCGAGTCAGTCAAGTTCGCGGTTAGCCTTTGGAAAGAGGCCTGCGACGAGGGCGGGCTCGCCTGGGACGACACCAGCAACAACCGCGCCTTTCTATCGGGCAGCATCAGCGCCACAAACAACGGCGCCGCGATCTACATCGAAGCCAAGCGCAAGCCTGAATCGTATCAGACCGAGAAGGGAGCGCCGATGTGGCAGGACATCCTGCACGCCCGCATCCCCAAAGGGCCAAGCGGCCAGTTCAGCTTGCCGTTCGCCTTAACTGACATGGTGATGGGCTACTCCAAGAACCAAAAACCGGTCAAGGATTTCCTGCGCTGGATCCACTCCAAACCGGTGTTCGCCGAATGGTTCGCCTCACAGCAAGGCAACTCCGACGGCGCCACCAAGGATTGGGAGAAGGACAAGGTGTGGGATGCCGATCCGGTCCTGCGGCCGTTTCGCGACATACCACTGTTCGGGAGGTTGGCCGGCTATGCCGGGCCGCCCAATCGCAAGGCCGCCGAAGTGGTGACGAAGTACATCATCACCGACATGTATGCTAAGGCGATTCAAGGTATGCCGGCCGAGGCCGCGGTCAAATGGGCGCATGACGAGGCCGTCAATATCTATACGTGACTGACTTCCATTTGGCGATCTCCGGAGCGTCTTGGTACCATCGGGGACGCGACACCACCGGTAGAGATTGCGGAGCCGTTATGGGAGTGCTTGGCAGGCCCGCGAGCCTGACCAGCCCATTCGAGGTTGGGTTGAACGCGAAGCGTCAACGAACTGACGGAGACAACCATGGCTGGCGGCGGCTAGCGATGCCAACGGAATGGAGCCCTGATCCTACTTGGGATCCTGCGCACGGAATCGATGCAATACGCGCGTTGTCTATTTTAGGGAGTTCTCGTCGCTGATCTCGTCAAGGCGCGGGCGTACGTTCCCCATTGCGCCACTCTCCGCTTCGTCTTCCTCTTCGGTCTCTCGAGGCCGCAAGATGAGCCCGGCGCAAACCAACGCGAAGCCCATGACGATAAGCGCGATACCGAGAGCAGTCATTTTGCCGGTCCGCCAAAACGACATTTTAGCTCAGTTTGTCACTTGCCGCACCGGGCGGCTTCAGACCGCATCCCGGCACTTAGCCTTCGCGGTCAGCGTCTCTCTTGCGTACGCCCTTACGTTGCGGAAAAACTGAGGTCGGGCTGAATAATTTCGGACACACGCGGGAACACCATGCGCAGTTGGATCACCGTTTGCGTCGCTGCCGTCCCTTTCGTTCAACCGGCAGCCGCGGGCACAATCGACGAAAGGGTCTTCTCAGCCTTCGAAGCTCTTTGCCTCGATAATATGAGCGAGATCGGACGAGTTCCATCTTTCGCGGGTGCAATTGGGATGGTTGAATTGAGCGGTGAAAAGGCAAAGCTTCTTCTGGATGGACATCCAGGTCATGCATGGATCAGCGGAGCGAAGGAAACTGCTCGATATGCGCTCATTTTAACTGATGAAGGATCTTGCGGGGTGACAGGCCCTGATGCAAACGGCAAGGACGTCCTGGCGCTATTCCTGTCCAATTCACGAAATCAGCGTCTTTCAACCGAGAAAATCGGGTCATCGGTCCAGTCTGTCTTCGCCGTCACGCATCCAAGCCGGCGCGGGCTCGAAGATATCCGTGCGATCGTTTCGATCACAACGTCGAACCTGCAAACAACACGTGGGGTGAATTTGAGCGCGGTCTCCGAAGCCGTGGCCTCCGCAAACGGAATCAGAGTACCCGTCTGGCCCTAAAGCTCTCGCACAGGCGGCTATCAGCCCACGTCGTACCCGCGCATTGGCCAGGTCCTTCTCTCGGCGTGTCAAACCGCTCTCGTCGGGCGATCCCGTGAGCCCGGCGTAGCCGCCTTCGCTCTTCGATCTAGAAGCTTCCGCGACAAGATCTCCTACGGCAGCATGTCCGCCGTCTCGATTCCGATACTGATCACCCTCGCGAGCAGCCGCACAATCGCATGCGGCCCTGTATCCGGTGCCCGCTCGAGCCTGTGTGTACCGAAAACCTTAGAGCCGATCCAGGAAGTTGGGATTCAGGAACAATGAGCTGGCCTGGTCAAGCGTCGGAGCATGAGGCGGACCATGGCGAGACGGATGAAGGCCGCCA
>Ga0335076_10002848_pt1 | contig 17258 bp, 16 predicted proteins | sample Lox_Sample_25_FD_206717 | JGI IMG/M metagenome (GOLD analysis project Ga0335076, IMG submission 206717) | Soil microbial communities from Loxahatchee National Wildlife Refuge, Florida, United States - Lox_Sample_2.5 | ecosystem: Environmental > Terrestrial > Soil > Wetlands | place: USA... | reverse complement strand
TGCGGGGAAACGCTTTCACGCTCTGAATATAGGACCGCTTCGGATCTACCGACGTCATGTGGAAATGCTGCTTGTATTCGCGCCCGAAACCGTCTGGCACATCGGTGGCGAACAGGCCCGTAACATCGATTATCGGCGTGCCGTCATTACCTTCGGCCACGGCGTCGAATGCCCGAAGTACCGTGCGCAGCGACGCGTCCTCCACGCCACGCTGCAGGTTCGCCATGTTGGGCGCCCACATTTCGTAGCGCACGTTTTCGAGGTACACCTTATTACCCCGTCTCACCCAACGCACCACTCGGCTGTCGACTACCGAGCCTGGCGCCACATAGTCACTCCCCGTCGACAGCGCCGCGAATTCGGTGTTCAGCAACATATCCCGATCCAGCATCGCTGCCGGCAACTCGAACAAGACGTGATCGCACACGACGTGCACAGTGAACAGCCCCGCCAGGGACACCATCCGTTCCGGCATGTTCGGCCGACAAGGCGCCACCTCGCTGGCCTTCATTGCATACGCCCCGGCGGCCCAGCTCAGCACGACCCACAACACGCCAACCTTCAGCCAGCCCTTCATCGCGTCTTGCCTCCTGCAGCTTCGTCCATAGTCGCCGGGGAAACCGAATCCTGACAGAATTTCTATGATACTCACCCCTGATCTCCGGTGCGGACCGGACGGCGAAGTATCGACAGCGGCCGCAGCCGCGGGTTCAACTCACCCTCGATGGGGTGGCCCTCGGGGGCCGGCCTGACCCGCATGCCCGCTCATTGACGAGGACAGGCGCTGACCCTATCCTCCGCTTCCCGCGGCCGCTTGAGGCCGCTAGCTATTTGACTATCGCCCGGGAGCCGAAGGTGGCCAAAGTGAGCGTGACCGTAGCGGCTGTGATCGAGCAGGAGGGGCGTTACCTGCTGGTAGAAGAGACAACCGAGGACGGCGTTCGCATAAACCAGCCGGCGGGTCACCTAGAGCCCGATGAGCCGATCGTCCAGGCGGCGGTACGCGAAACGCTCGAGGAGACCGCTTATGGGTTTTCGCCTGACGGGTTGGTCGGGATCTATCGCTGGCGGCATCCGACCAATGGCGTGACCTACGTCCGCTTTGCTTTCTGCGGCGAATTGGGCCTGCACCATTCAGATCGCGCGCTCGATCGAGGGATACTGCGCACGCTGTGGTTGACTCCGGAGCAGCTGCGAGCCCGGGCCAACTCGCATCGCAGTCCGCTGGTCCTGCGCTGCATGGAAGACCACCTGGCAGGGCGACGCCATTCGCTGGACATCCTGATTCACTACTCCTGAAACGCAGCCCAGCAGAATGTCGCGCGCTAGAGTGATCGTGGGCATGTCCGGGGGAGTTGACTCCTCAATCGCCGCTTGGCTGCTCAAGGAGCAGGGCTTTGAGGTGATCGGACTGTTCATGAAGAACTGGGAGGATGACGATACCGACGAGTACTGCACCTCGCGCGAAGATCTGGTCGACGCAGTTTCGGTTGCGGATTGCCTCGGCATCGACATTGACGCGGTGAACTTCTCTGCTGAGTACCGCGAGCGCGTGTTCCATAGTTTCCTCGCCGAATACCGCGCCGGGCGTACTCCAAACCCGGACGTCTTGTGCAACGCTGAGATCAAATTCAAGGCGTTTCTCGACCATGCGTTGAACCTCGGCGCTGACTGGATTGCGACCGGACACTATGCCCAGATCCGGCGCACAGAAAAGCAACCAAGCACGGGGCAGGTGCATTGCGAACTGTTGAAGGGGGTAGACCCTGGCAAGGATCAAAGCTATTTCTTGTATCGCCTGAACCAGACGCAGCTGTCACGCACACTGTTTCCGCTCGGCGATTGGCTCAAGAGCGATGTGCGGAAGCTGGCCCGCGAGTTGGGTCTACCCAATCACTCCAAGCGCGACAGCACGGGGATCTGCTTCATCGGGGAACGGCCATTCCGTGAATTTCTGATGCGCTACCTCCCAACCGCACCGGGGACGGCGCAAACGCTCGACGGACGCATTGTCGGGACACACGAAGGGCTGATGTACTACACCATCGGCCAGAGGCACGGCCTCGGGATCGGAGGCCCGGGCGAGCCTTGGTACGTCGCGGGCAAGGATCTACAACGCAACCATCTACTGGTAGCTCAGGGACACAGTCATCCTGCCCTGTTCAAGGACTCGCTCAACGGTGCGTCTACTACCTGGATCTCGGGATCTGCTCCAAACACTCCCCAAGCGTTTACTGCCAAGACTCGCTACCGACAGCTGGATGCCCCATGTATCTTGACCCACGCCGATGGCGACCTATGCAAAGTAAATTTCCGCGAGCCCCAATGGGCGATCACGCCGGGGCAGTCCGTAGTGCTTTACGACGGAGACGTGTGTCTGGGAGGCAGCATCATTTGCTGACGCTTCGGCTAGTTGCAAGCGTCATCGCTAGGCGATCGACACCATTCTCATCCGGGCGTTGCTACGCGGCCGGGCGGGTCCCTCGGCTCCGTGGCCTCGAAGGGCGGCCGCTTGCACAGCTTTCCCGCGTGCCGATCGGAGAAATGGTGTCAAGATACTCGACGATTACGCTCGAATCGCAGATGGATGCACCGTCATCGGTCACCAGCACCGGAACCTTCCCGAGCGGATTGAAATCGGACACGCTCCATGTTGCATCGTTGGGGTGGTCGACAACGAAGTCGTACTCGATGCGCTTCTCGGCGAGATCGATGCCGCCCTTGCGCACGAACGGACTCGCCTAGAAGCCCAGCAGCTTCATATCGTGAAGGGTCTCACCTGACTTTCAAATAGGGCGCGATTATAACATCCGCATTTTGTGGTTCCGGTCGCGAACACCGGTCCCTGAGTGCTGCCATGTTAGAATTGTCCTTGCAGCAGCCCAATGCAACGAGCGGTCAACGCAGGGCACATCATGTCGCTTAGCCCTCTTAACGCGCTGTCGCCTCTGGATGGTCGCTATATCGCCAAAGTCTCGCCGTTGCGCGAGAGTTTCAGCGAGTTCGGCCTGATCAGATTGCGGCTACGCATAGAAGTCGAATGGCTCAAGACGCTCTGTGCAGAGCCAGCCATCATCGATGTCCCGGCCCTGTCGGCTGACACGGCCCTGCTTCTCGATAGCCTCGTGGCAGCCTTCTCCGAATCAGATGCTCGCGAAGTCAAGGACATCGAGACGCGCACCAATCACGACGTGAAAGCTCTGGAATACTGGCTCCGGCAACGTCTGCCGGATAGTGAAGAGGCACGGCGGGTCACCGAACTCATTCACTTCGCTTGCACCTCAGAGGACATCAACAATCTCTGCTATGCGCTCATGGTCGATCACTCGCGCGCCCAAACCATGCTGCCTGCACTGGACCGCGTCATCGACAAGCTCGCGACTCTGGCCCACGAACTGGCCGATCTGTCGATGCTTGCGCGCACGCACGGGCAAGCAGCCAGTCCTACTTCGCTGGGCAAGGAGATGGCCAACTTTGCCGCGCGACTGCGGCGGGCGCGCCGACGCTTGGCAGGTGTGCGCGCAATTGGCAAGTTCAACGGTGCCGTGGGAAATTACAGCGCCCATCTTGCCGCCTACCCCGGCATCGACTGGCCGGCGCTCTCGCGTCGTTTTGTGGAGCGGCTAGGGCTCGAGTTCAACCCTTATACCACCCAGATCGAGCCCCACGACTTTCTCGCTGAAATCTTCGATGCTTATGCAGCAATCAACACGACCATCGTCGGCCTTGATCGGGACGTATGGGGCTACATCTCGCTCGGCTACTTCAAGCAGCGTACGAAGCCCGGCGAGGTTGGGTCGTCCACCATGCCGCACAAGGTAAACCCAATCGACTTCGAAAACTCCGAAGGTAACCTGGGCATCGCCAACGCACTGCTGGAACATCTATCTGCCAAGCTTCCGATATCGCGCTGGCAGCGCGATCTGTCCGATTCGACTGTGCTGCGCAATGTCGGAGTTGCACTAGGGCATACGCTCTTGGGTTGGGACAGCTGTCTGTCCGGCCTGACCCGAGTCGACGCGAATCCGATTCGTCTTGGCGAGGATCTCGACCAAGCCTGGGAGGTCCTCGCGGAACCGATCCAAACCGTGATGCGGCGCTACGGCGTCGAGCAACCCTACGAGCAGCTCAAGCTGCTCACGCGAGGCAGGGACGGCATCACGCGAGACGCATTGCACGCCTTCATCGACACGCTTCAGATCCCGGAAGCCGAAAAGAAACGGCTACGCGAGCTCACTCCCTCGAACTATATAGGCCTCGCTGCCCGATTGGCGCGCGAGGTTTGACGAAGTCTTGATTCCGCGGCACCGAACCTCCATCTGTTTAGGGTCGACGTACGGGTGGGGCCAAAATGTCAGGTTTCTCGCGGGTAATCACCAGCGCTGACTTCGACCAAGTCGTAGTTCAAGGGTCGCAGCAGGTGCCTGTCCTGGTGGACTTCTGGGCGCCGTGGTGTGGACCATGCCGCGCCCTCACTCCTATACTCGAGGACCTCGCCGACGAGTACCAGGGCAAGTTCCTGCTCGCGAAGGTGAACTCCGATGAGAACCTCGACCTAGCGCGCGAATACGGCATTCGCAGCATCCCCAACGTCAAAGCGTTCGTGAACGGCCAAGTGATCGACGAATTCCTCGGTGCGCTGCCGGCGTCTGCGGTACGCGAGTTCATCGACCGCCTCCTGCCAAGTCCCGGCGAGTTGATACGGCGCGATGCTGTCGCCCAAGCATTGGCCGGCAACCAGCAGCGAGCTCTGGAGCTGCTAGGTACTGCCGCCGACCTCGAGCCCAACAACGACGCCATTCAAGCGGACCGCATCGGGATGCTACTCGATCTCGGGCGCGTCCCTGAAGCACACGCGATCGCTTCCAGCCTGGGCCCGTTAGCGGTGCAGGACGCGCGAGTGGCGCGGGCGTTGGCCCGGCTGCAGGTAGCGGACACCGCTGCCGAACGCAGCGACCCAGCAGCGCTCGAAACACGCGTGTTCTCGAATCCCGATGACCTCGAAGCGCGGTTGCGTCTCGCCAAGTTACACGCAGGCGTCCAACGCTACGAGCCAGCGCTCGAGCAACTGCTCGAAATTGTCCGTCGTGACCGCAATTTTGGAGACGACGTCGGACGCAAGACTATGCTCGCGGTCTTCGATCTGCTGCAGAACGAGGGAGCGCTGGTAAGCCGCTATCGTCGATTGCTGGCGTCGACGTTGCACTGAGGGCGATGGAGAGTGGAGTACTTGACCTAGAAGCGCTGGTCTATCCTCACGTCCTCGCACGTAATGTGACGCGCACCGTGCGAATAGATCAGAGCCACCCTTAGACTCGTCGCAACCGATGGCGCACCAGTTCGACGATGGCCGGCAACATCGAAATCAGAATGATCCCGAAAATCACCAGAGTCAGGTTCTTGTTCACCAGCGGGACGTTTCCGAACAGATACCCTGCGTAGATGAGGAGCCCTACCCACAGTAGCGCTCCGACCACGTTAAACAGCAGAAACCGCGGATAGTTCATCGCACCGATGCCGGCGACGAATGGAGCATAGGTGCGCACAATCGGCACAAAGCGCGTGATGATGATGGTGCGCCCCCCGAAGCGCTCAAAATAGCCGTGGGTGCGTTCCAGATAGGCTTTCTTGAACAGCCATGAATGTTCGCTACGGAAAACGCGTGCGCCTAGCCAACGACCCACTGCGTAGTTGACCGAGTTGCCGACCACCGCGGCCACCGTCAGCACGGCCACGAGCACGTGCGCGTCCATGACGCCAGCTCCGGCTAACGTCCCGGCTACAAACAACAGCGAATCGCCAGGCAGGAAAGGCGTGACGACCAGCCCGGTTTCGCAGAAAACGATCAGAAACAGAATCAGGTAGACCCAGCCCCCGTACTCCTGTGTCAGGGTCAGCAGATGCTTGTCCAGATGGACAAGCAGGTCAAGGATGCCGGTAAGAAGGTCCACGCGCGCGGTGTCAGAACTGCCGCGTGGCGGCTAAACCACCGCTTCCTGCTTGGGCTTCTCGGGCTTGACCAGATCTTCGCGGGATACCCCGAGCCACATGACGATCGGGCTCGCCACCAGCACCGAAGAATAGATACCGAACAGGATACCGATGGTCAGCGCGAGGGCGAAGTAGAACAGCGTGTCTCCGCCGAACAGCAGGATGGAGGTCACCATGAGCTGAGTGCAGCCATGAGTGATGATGGTGCGCGACATCGTACGCGTGATGGCGTTGTTGATCACCTGCGGCACGGTTGCCTTGCGCAGCTTGCGGAAGTTCTCGCGGATCCGATCGAATACGACCACCGATTCATTTACCGAGTATCCAAGTACCGCCAGCACAGCTGCCAACACCGGGAGCGAGAACTCCCACTGGAAAAAGGCGAAGAACCCCAGGATGATTACAACGTCGTGCAAGTTCGCAATGATGGCCGCAACGCCGAATTTCCACTCGAAGCGCAGCCAGAGATACAGGACGATCAGCGCCGATACGAGCATCAGCGCGAGGGCGCCATTGTCCAGCAACTCTTTACCGACTTGAGAGCCGACGAACTCAACCCGCAGGCGCTCGGCGGTAGGGTCGTCCTGCTTGAGAGCGGAGAACACCTTCTCGCTCAACTCCGAGCCGGATACGTCCGCACGTGCAGGAAGGCGGACTAAAGCAGACTCCGAGCTACCGAAGGTCTGCACGGTGGCGTCCGGCAAGCCGATGCGCGTCAACGTCCCGCGGACCTTGTCCAGGTCCACGGTGTGTGCGTAGCCCAGCTCCATCACCATTCCGCCCGTAAACTCGACACCCAGATGCAGGCCGCGAGTAAGGAGGAAGAACACTGCCAGCAGGAACGTGATCGCCGAGACCACGTTGAACGCCAGCGCGTGTCGCATGAAGGGGATGTCGTTCTTGATGCGGAAGAATTCCATGTGCTGTTCCGTGAGCGCGCGTCAGGCAGGCTTAGCCGCCCGCTTATGCCAGTCCACGTTGCCGATCGGCAACCCCTCGAGTTTCTTGCGTGCGCCGAAAATCAGATTGACGATCGAGCGCGATACGGCCACAGCGCTGAACATCGAAGTCAATATCCCGAGACAGTGGACCACCGCGAACCCGCGCACCGGACCCGACCCGAGCAAAAACAGTGCGATGCCGGCACACAGGCTGGTGATGTTGGAATCGAGAATCGTCCCCCAAGCACGGGTGTAGCCCTCCTTGATGGCAGCCTGCGGGGTAGTGCCATTGCGCAGTTCTTCCCGAATGCGCTCGTTGATCAGGACGTTGGCGTCGATAGCCATTCCGAGGGTGAGAGCGATGGCGGCAATGCCGGGCAGCGTGAGCGTGGCCTGGAGCATCGACAACAGCGCTACCAGCAGCAGCAGGTTGACGGCCAGGGAAATCACCGACACCACGCCGAATACCATGTAGTAGACGACCATGAAGGCTGCGATCAGCGCAAAACCAACCCACAGCGCGTGAAAGCCTTTGCGGATGTTGTCCGCTCCCAGGCTCGGGCCGACGGTTCGCTCTTCTACGATCTCCATGGGGGCCGCAAGCGCACCCGCTCGCAGCAACAGCGCCACGTCTCGCGCCTCGGTGGTGGTCATCCGCCCGCTGATCTGCACGCGCCCGCCGCCGATCTCCTGGCGAATAACCGGCGCCGTGACAACTTCGGCCTTGCCTTTCTCGACCAGGACCATGGCCATGCGCTTTCCGACATTCTCGCGGGTCAGCTGCTGAAAGATCCTGGCGCCCTTCCCATCGAGGGTAATGTGGACGGCCGGCTCCCCGGTCTGGTTGTCGAACCCGGGTTGCGCATCGGCGATGCTGTCGCCGGTCAGCACAACCTGTTTCTTGAGCAGCAACGGCTGACCGTCACGGTCGTAAAGCAACTCGTCGCCGAAAGGTACTTGTCCCGCAAGCGCGCTCTGCAACGACTGCGGGTCCCGATGCTCTTCATCGACCATGCGCACTTCCAGCGTCGCAGTGCGACCGAGGATCTCTTTCGCCCTGGCCGTGTCCTGAACCCCGGGAAGCTGTACCACGATGCGGTCTGCGCCCGCCTGCTGGACGATGGGCTCGGCTACGCCGAGCTCATTCACGCGGTTGCGCAGTGTGGTCAGGTTCTGCTGAATGGCGAAATCCTGGATGCGTTTCTGCGCATCGGGTTTCAAGGCGGCCGTCAGCGCATATTCGCCGTCGCGATCGTCACGGGTCCACAGCAAATCTGGATAGGCTCGCTCGATGATCTGTTGCGCCTTGTCGCGATTGGATGCATCGCGAAAGCGCACGATAACCGCGTTTCCCTCACGGGCGATCCCGCTGGACCGCGCCTGCTCTTCGCCGCGCAATGTGCTACGAATGCCCGCCGCAGTGCTGTCGAGATACTTCGTGGTGGCGCCCTTCATATCGACCTGCAGCAGGAAGTGCACGCCACCACGCAGATCCAGGCCCAGGTACATCGGCTTGGCGCCTATGGCTGAAAGCCAGTGCGGGGAGTTGGAGAGCAGGTTCAACGCTACGACGTAGTTTTCTCCCAACTCCTTCTGCAGCACGTCCTTGGCCTTGAGCTGGGTATCGGTGTCTTTGAATCGAACTTTGATGCCGGTGGGATCAAGGAATGCCTCTTCATAGGGGACGCTTGCGCGCTGGAGCGCATCCTCCGCACTCTTGAGCGCGCCATCGTCGATCTTGAGCGTAGCCTTGGCAGACGATACCTGGACCGCGGGCGACTCGCCGTAGAAATTCGGCAGCGCGAACAGGAAGCCGAACATCAGGACGACCCCAATCACGATGTTGAGCCAGAGCGGGTAGCGGTTCATGGCATCCGGATCAGGAAGACGCGACGCGCAGCCCTCGGGCAACCCCCATGAGCACTGCCGCAACGCACATCAATGCGGGCCGGGGGATGGCGATCAGCTCGCATTTTTCAGCGTACCCTTGGGCAGCAGCGTCTGGACCGACGATTTCTGCACGGTGATCTCGATGTTGGGCGCGATTTCCACGCTCACGTAGCTGTCGCTGACCTTGGTCAGCTTTCCAAGCACGCCGCCGGCAGTGATCACCTCGTCGCCTTTCGCGAGCGATGCAATCATCTGCTTCTGCTCCTTCGCGCGCCGCATCTGAGGGCGTAGCAGCAGGAAATAGAGCAGGACGAACATCAAGCCGAGCGGAAGCAGGCTCATGATGTCCATCCCACCCGCTCCAGCCGGGGCGGTCTGCGCATAGGCTTCGCTGATCAGCATTTGTCTCCTCCAGGGGCGTTGACGGCCCGCGGGCTGCGTCTGTTATCGCGGCAATGGGACAGCGCTTTACTGCCGCGCGACCGTTGGGAAGGCGCGGATTTTAGCACTTTTGTACTGGCTCAAGCCGCGCCTTGCCGCAATCCAGACCGGAACTCGGCGAGCCGTCCGTGGTCGATGGCCTGCCTTAGGCCAGTCATCACCTCCTGAAAATAGTGCAGGTTGTGAATGGTGTTGAGCCGCGACCCCAGCATCTCGTTGACCCGCTGAAGATGGTGAAGGTACGCCCGGCTGAAGTGGCTGCAGGTGTAACAGCTGCATGCCGCGTCTACGGGGCCGAGATCGCTGCGGTAACGGCTGTTGCGCAGCTTGACAGTGCCGTTGCGCGTGAACAACCAGCCGTTGCGCGCGTTCCGCGTGGGCAGGACACAGTCGAACAGGTCGACACCGGCATCGACAGCATCCACGATGTCCTCCGGCGTCCCCACGCCCATGAGGTAGCGCGGCGAAGCGCCAGGCAATTGCGGCGCGGTATGACGTAGAACGCGAAGCATCTCCGCCTTGGGCTCGCCAACGGAAAGGCCCCCGATAGCGTAACCGTCGAAGCCGATCTCACACAGGCCCCTGAGCGACTCATCGCGCAGGTGTTCGTACATGCTCCCCTGGATAATGCCGAACAGCGCGTTGGGATTCCCTTCGTGCGCGCGCCGGCTGCGCTCGGCCCAGCGCAGCGAAAGGCGCATGGACTCGGCTGCCTGCGGCTCGTCGACGGGATAAGGAGTGCACTCGTCGAAGATCATGACGACATCGGAGCCGAGCGCGCGTTGAATGCGCATCGATTCTTCGGGGGAAAGAAAGCAGCGATCGCCGTTGACCGGCGACTGAAACTCCACGCCCCGCTCGCTGATCTTGCGTAACTTGCCTAGGCTGAATACCTGAAATCCGCCAGAATCGGTCAGGATCGGGCCTTGCCATCCCATGAATCGATGAAGACCGCCATGCAACTCGACCACCTCGACGCCGGGGCGCAGCCAGAGGTGGAACGTGTTCGACAAGATGATCTGCGCGCCAATCTGCTTCAGCTCGGCTGGACTCATCGCCTTGACTGTACCGTACGTCCCGACCGGCATGAACGCAGGCGTCTCCACAACGCCGTGGGCAAGCGTCAAGCGTCCGCGACGTGCAAGACCATCGCTCGCGAGAACTTCGAACCTCATGCTCATTCTCGCCGGGTGTCGGTCCGCTGGCGCGCCGCGGGCTCTGGGTCAATCAACATCGCATCGCCGTAGCTGAAGACTCGATAGCGTTGGGAAATCGCATGGCGGTAGGCCCGCATCGTGTTCTGCATCCCGGCGAACGCGGAAACCAACATCAGCAGCGTCGAACGCGGCAGGTGGAAGTTGGTAATCAGGCGGTCGACCACTCGGAAACGGAATCCCGGTCGGATGAAGATATCCGTTTCACCCCCGCCCGCGCGCATCGGCCCGGCGGATGCAGCCGATTCCAACGCGCGCACTGTAGTCGTGCCAACCGCCACGACGCGCCCGCCGCGAGCGTGGGCCCGGGCTATCGCATGCACCGTTGCCTCGGGCAACCAATACCGCTCACTGTGCATTCGATGCTGCTCGATGTCGGAGACGCGTACCGGTTGGAAAGTGCCAGCGCCTACGTGCAGGGTCAGGAAAGCCAGTTCCACCCCGGCCCCACGCAACGCGTCGAGCAGGGCTGAATCGAAGTGCAATCCAGCGGTGGGTGCGGCGACTGCACCTGGAACATTCGCGTACACCGTCTGGTAGCGCGCAGCATCCTCCTCATCCGCCGACCGTGTAATGTAGGGCGGCAACGGCACGCTGCCCACCCGCTCCAGCACTTCGAGGACGCTGTTCCCGCGAGCGAAGTCCAGAAGATAGAACTCGCCTTGCTGCTCCAGGACCCGGATTGATATGGCACCCGCGATTTTTAGCACCGCCCCTGGCCGGGGCGCGTGGCTGGTACGCAATAGCGCCAGGGCGCGATTCGCATCAATGATCCGCTCGATCAACAACTCGACCTTGCCCCCTGTGGCCTTCTCCCCGAACAAACGCGCTTTGATGACGCGGGTATCGTTGAGAACAAGCACGTCGCCCGGCGCGAGCAGCGTCAAGAGATCCTTGAAGATCAGATCTCGCAGCGCGCCATCGTTACCATCGAGATATAGCAACCGGCTCTGTCCACGCTGCGGTGGAGGATGCTGCGCGATCAGCTCCGGCGGCAAGTTGAAGTCGAACTGGTCGAGCCGCATGGCGCGCAATTATAGGCTGGCGCGGACACTCCGCTGCTTCATTGCCGACGTGATTGAATTCGCGGATAATTCCGCCTCCTCCGCGCCGGGATGGCGGAATTGGTAGACGCACGGGACTCAAAATCCCGCGGTGGCGACACCATGGGGGTTCGATTCCCCCTCCCGGCACCAACACCCGTGTAGGTTGGACCGGCCGACCAATTTCGCGCTAACCTGTTTCGGTACGTCGAATTTGTTCGCTCGAGAGCACGGGCTGACGGCCGGAACGCAAGGCCCGGAGTGGTTACGCAATGGGGTTCACTTTCCGCTCCGGCATCACCTACCTGCGCAGATGGACACCGATGCCGATAGAGGTGTGGTGGGTGACGTCTGCGCCTCGATTTCGCCCGAGAGCTTCACTATCGGGCCCTGGTCCGCAACCACGAGAGTGCCGCCACCGGCACCCGGAAGAGACTAGCCTTGAGACTGCTGATCAAGAAGATCGACAACGACGGACGTCTGAGCCTGCTACCTCAGTTCCTCGAGACGCACTGGGAAATCGAGGTCGTCGATCCGGATGATCTGACCACCTTCGATCAGGCGATAGCGCAGGCGGACGCCATGGTTTCGATGAGCTGGAAATGGGAGTTGCGGTCCGCATCGCGCCTCAAACTTCTGCAACTGCCCGGCGCCGGCACCGACGAGATCGACTTTGCGCGCGTGCCATTGGGAACTGCAATTTGCAACTGCTATGGGCACGAGATCGGCATCGCCGAGTATGTCCTGGGAACAATGTTGGAATGGACCATCGGGGCTCGCCACATGGACCAGGAGTTCCGTCGCGGCAGCTGGGCCGGGTCGTATTTGAGCGGGCCGAGACACGGCGAGCTGTTCGGTAAAACGTTGGGCATCGTCGGCTACGGGCGCATCGGCCGCGAGGTCGCGCGGCGGGCCAAGCCCTTCGGCATGCGCGTTATTGCTTGCACGCGCTCGCCGGACCGCGATGCCGCGTTGGTTGACCGCGTCGAGGGCATGGACCACTTTTTCGATCTGCTAGCAGAAGCCGACTTCATCGCCGTCACGCCACCGCTCAACGAGCATACGCGCGGGCTGTTCGATCAGCGCGCGTTTGCCGCGATGCGCCCGAGCGCGGTGATCATCAACGTCGCGCGCGGAACGATCATCGACGAGCACGCACTCTACCGGGCACTCGTCGAGCGGCGCATTGGCGGCGCCATCATCGACGTCTGGTACCAGTATCCGCCACAAGGCCAGGAGCATGGGCCGCGTCCGTCGACACTGCCCTTTCACGAGCTCGACAACGTGCTGATGACGCCTCATGCGTCAGCCTGGACCGACGGATTGCTGCCACGCCGCAACCACGCGGTCGCGACGAATCTGAACCGGCTCGGACGCGGCGAGCCATTGCTCAATGTAGTGCGGGCGCCGGCCTGAGGCGCGGAGGAGATGTGAGCGATGTTGAGCAAACAGCAGATGCAGACTGCCTCCGACGCGCTGTGGGATCTCTGGCATCAGGGGCGGCGGATCGCCGCCTTGCCCAGCCAGATACGCCCGACCACGCGCGAGGAGGGATACGCCATTCAGGCGCTGCTCGAGGCGCGGAGCGTGCACCCCCTGTACGGCTGGAAGATCGCAGCGACCAGCGCTGCGGGTCAGAGGCACATTGGTGTCGAAGGCCCGCTGGCAGGGCGGCTGCTGCGTGAGCGAGTGCTGGACAGCGGCGCGAAAGTGGCGTTGGGGGCAAACCACATGAAGGTCGCAGAGCCCGAGTTTGCCTTCCGCATGGCCCGGACCTTGCCGTCGCGAGCGACACCGTATGAGTTGGATGAGGTGATAGCCGCGGTCGAGACCCTGCACCCGGCCATCGAGCTGCCGGACTCGCGCTACGACGACTTCGCACAGGTCGGCGCTGCCCAACTTATCGCCGACAACGCGTGCGCGCATTACTTTGTGCTCGGGCCTGCGGCGCCAGATCACTGGCGATTCGAGGACCTCGCCCAGCACACGGTGACCGGGACGGTGACAGGAAAGCCGAGTCGAGTAGGCAACGGCGAAAACGTACTCGGGGACCCGCGCATTGCTTTGACCTGGCTCGCGAATGAACTATCGCGTCTTGGGATTGCGCTTGCGGCTGCTGAGGTCGTAACAACTGGGACCTGTGTGGTGCCGCTTGCCGTCGAGCCTGCAGACCATGTGGTGGCGGATTTCGGTGCGCTCGGGAAAGTCGAGCTGCATTTCTCCCCTTAACGAGATCCCGGCGGCATGGAAATCAGCTTCGAATGGTGCCATAGTCTGACCGGCGAGGTCCGCGGGGGAGCTTTCTAGTCGCGATGTGGCGCTTCTATCCAAAGTCCTTTCCTATGCTCATCCTGGCGGGGTTTTCGCTCGCCGTGCTTCCGCTCATCTTCGCCCTCATCAACAACGCTCTGTCAATTCACGAGATTGCGACCAAGAGTCAGCGCGCGGTATACAACGCCGTGCAAGCTACGCAGAACAGCCGAATGCTGATCGAGCAGCTCACCGGAATGGAACGCGGTGCGCGCCAGTACTCCATCCTCGGCAACGCCGATCTTTTCACAGCGTACCAGCAGTCGCATCGCGGATTCCTCGACACGGTAAAGCGCATGCAATCGCTGACGTTGCCGCGCGAGCAGGCGCGAGCCCTGGCCGAGCTGGTACAAGCCGAAGGCGTTATTTTCGAGAATATCACCGCGTTACGGAACGATCCCAAGCGCCTGCGCACTGTGGTCGACCACTATCAAGTCCTCGGCTCTTTAGCGCGCTCGTTGGACAACACTGGTGCCGCAATTGTCAACCGCGAAGTGGCCACAATGCAGGCACTGGCGGGCGAGGTGCACAACTTCATTTACTGGCAGCTCGTAGCGCTCGTGCCGGTAGCGCTGTTTCTCGTGATCGGCGCAACGATCCTGATTCTCAAACCGATACGCCAGATCGAAGGGGCGTTGCACCGATTGGGCGAAGGCGACTTCACGCGGCCCGTGTCGGTGTCCGGTCCGCGAGACCTGGAGGTGCTGGGGCGCCAGCTCGACTGGGTGCGGATGCGCCTGATGGAACTCGAGGAGCAGAAGACCCGTTTCATGCGGCAGGTGTCGCATGAACTGAAGACGCCTCTCTCCGCGATTCGCGAAGGCGCGGAACTGCTGGGTGACGGATCGGTCGGCGCCTTGTCCCAAGACCAGCTGGAAGTGGCGCGAATCCTGCGTCAGAACGCCCTTCGTCTGCAGCGGCTGATCGAAGACTTGCTAAACTACCACACGGTGCAGTTTCAGAAGTCCGGCCTGAACCTGAGGCAGTTTCAGCTCGCGCCCGTGCTGCATCGAGTCGCCGACGCGCATCAGCTGCCAGTGCGCGCGAAAGAGATACGTCTCCGGTTGGATTGTCCGCCTATCTCGCTCGAAGCGGACGAAAACAAGCTCGAAGTCATTCTGGACAATTTGCTGTCCAACGCCGTCAAGTTTTCCCCTCCATTCGGCGAGGTAGCGGTGGCTGCCCGAGTGCGCGGCAGCCAGGTCCTGATCGACGTGGCGGACGAGGGACCAGGCATCACCTTACAGGAGCGCGATAAGGTGTTCGATCCGTTCTATCAAGGCTCGGCCAAGCCTCGAGGGCCGGTGAAAGGCACCGGCTTGGGACTTGCGATCGTGCGCGAATATGTGCTGGCTCACCGGGGGCAGGTCCAGATCCTGCAGGATCGGGCAGCCGGCGCACATTTCCGCGTAAGTCTCCCGGTTGCACAGGCGGCGACCGCTGCATGAGCCGGACAAAGACTTACATGCTGGTTGCAGCAGCCTGCACACTATTGCCGCTGGCCGGCTGTCCGCAACCACAGCCCCGTCCATCTCCGCCGGCACCGGAGCCTACGACAACAGAAACGCCACCGCCGGCGTCGACACCGGATGCTCCGTTCTCGCACCAACGCGTCGGCGATGCAGATCGGGCGGTTGCCTACTACGGTTATCTCACCACGTTGTCCGCGGAGCAACTCACACGCGAATATGAACGGACGCAGCGCTTCTACCGAGAACAATACTCGGATCTTACATTCATGCAGCTGGTGCTACTGCACATGATGCCCAACGCCCCGTTCCGGGACAACGCTCAGGCCCGAGACATGTTATCTTCCTTCCTGAAGGAGCCTCGCGTCCGGGCTTCGGAGCTGCAACCGCTGGCGCTCATGCTGAACAACATGCTCACCGATCAGCAGCAGAAGGACGCCGAGATCCAGGCGCAGGCGCAGAGACTGAAGGAGGAGACGAAGCGCTACGACGCGGTCAAGCAGAAGCTCGACGCCTTGATCGATGCAGAGCGCAAGATGCTAGAGCGTAACAAACCTGTGAGAGCCCAATGAGCACATTGAAATCCAAAATTCTTCTGGTGGACGACGATCCGGATCTGCTGCGTCTGCTTTCGATTCGCTTACAGGGCGGCGGCTACGGCGTGACGGCTGTCGAGAGCGCGGAAGCCGCGCTGTCCCAGATCGCAGTGTCGAGTCCCGACGTCGTCATCACCGATCTGCGCATGGGCGGAATGGACGGTATGGCGCTGTTCGAATCGCTGCAAAAGAAACATCCGGCACTGCCCGTCATTATCTTGACAGCGCACGGTACGATCCCCGACGCGGTCGCTGCGACTCAGCGCGGTGTCTCGGGATATCTGACCAAGCCGTTCGACGGCAAGGCGCTCATCGACCAAGTCGAAAAGGCTCTGCAATTCGGCGGGAAGCCAGGTGCCGACGGTACGCCCGACAATGCGTGGCGAACCGAGATCATCACCCGGAGCCCCGATATGGAGGCAGTGCTCGCCAAGGCTCGTCTGGTTGCGAGCAGCGATGCCAGCGTAATGATCTTCGGGGAGAGCGGCAGCGGAAAGGAGATGCTGGCACGCGCTATCCACAAAGCCAGCGGACGCGCCGGTCAGCCGTTCGTCGCAGTGAACTGCGGCGCGATTCCGGAGCAGTTGCTCGAATCCGAGTTGTTCGGGCATGTCAAGGGTGCCTTCACCGGCGCGGCGAGCGACTATAAGGGGCTGTTCCAGGCAGCAGGGCACGGCACTGTATTCCTGGACGAGATCGGCGACATGCCGCTACCGCTTCAAGTCAAGCTGTTGCGTGTACTGCAGGAGCGCGAAGTACGCCCGATCGGTTCGACGCAGTCGGTGAAAGTCGACGTGCGGATCGTTTCGGCGACCCACCGCAACCTCGAAGATGCGATCAAGGCCGGCACTTTCCGCGAGGATTTGTACTATCGGCTGCATGTCGTAGCGCTATCGCTGCCTCCGCTGTCGCAGCGCCGGGAGGATATCCCCGTGCTGGTCAATCACTTCTTGAAGACGCTCGCGGCTCGCTACGGTAAGCCGCTCAACGGTGTCGCGCAGGACGCGATGGAAGTTCTGGTTCGCCACACGTGGCCGGGCAACGTGCGCGAGTTATACAACGTAGTGGAGCAGGCGGTGGCGCTTGCCACGACCCCGATCATTACGCCGGGGTTATTGGAGAGTGCGATCCGCGGCGAGATGGGAGACTTGTCCTCGTTCGAGTCGGCCCGCTTCGAGTTCGAGCGCGACTATCTGGCGAAGCTGCTCAAAATTACTAACGGAAACGTAACGCAGGCCGCGCGACTCGCGAAGCGAAACCGTACAGAGTTCTACAAGTTGCTGCAGCGTCACCACCTGAATCCCTCCATGTTCAAGCCGGTAGCGGAAGTACAGCGCTAGTTCTGCGGCGCGCGGATACTCCG
>Ga0335076_10002847_pt1 | contig 17270 bp, 9 predicted proteins | sample Lox_Sample_25_FD_206717 | JGI IMG/M metagenome (GOLD analysis project Ga0335076, IMG submission 206717) | Soil microbial communities from Loxahatchee National Wildlife Refuge, Florida, United States - Lox_Sample_2.5 | ecosystem: Environmental > Terrestrial > Soil > Wetlands | place: USA: Florida... | reverse complement strand
GTCGGCGCGACCTACACGTTCAACTCGACGACGCTGCTGGACGCCCACTTCGGCTGGACGCGCCAGGTCCTGGGGGCGGAGGCTCCGGACATCGGGGTGAACGTCGGCTCCGACTCGGACAAGATGAACATCCCCGGGACGAACGGCCCGGACCGGATGCAGGGCGGGCTGCCCAGCTTCCAGATCGCCGGCTGGAGCAACCTCGGGAACGACGGCACGGGCAACCCCTTCCATTTCGACGACCCCCAGTACACGGCGTCCCTGAACCTCCAGAAGGTGCTGGGCGGGCACGTGCTCCGCGTGGGCGGCGAGTTCCTGAACCAGCAGATCAACCACTTCCAGCCGCAGGGCGGCGCGTTCCAGACCGTGCGCGGCACCTTCGTGTTCACCGGCCAGTCGACCATGCTGCAGGGCGGGCCCGCGCCGGCGGACGCGCGGTTCAACTCCTGGGCGGCATTCCTCCTCGGGATGCCGTCGGGGAGCAACAGCGCCGGCAAGGTCGAGCAGCTCCTCAATCCGAACTCGATCCACGAGGACACCTACGCGGCGTTCGTGCAGGACACCTGGCAGGTCAACCGCGCGCTCACCGTCTCGCTCGGGCTGCGCTGGGAGCGGTACGCGTGGCCGTACCGGCCGGACGGCAAGGGCGTCTCGCGCTTCGATCCCACGGACGGATACGTGTACGTCGGGGGCTACGGCGACGTGCCCCAGGACACGTACGCCAGCGTGGGCAGCGGGCAGCTCCTGCCCCGCGCCGGGGTCGTCTACCGCCTCGACGAGAAGACGGTCGTCCGTGCGGGCTACGGCCGGTCGGCGGACCCGACGAGCTACATCAACTTCCGCAACGCGTACCCCATCGTCTACATCTGGTCGATGCCCCCCATCAAGCTCAACGGGGCGGACAACGCCTACCTCCCGGTGACGACCTTCCGACAGGGGCTCGTTCCGCCGCCGGGCTCCCCCGACCTCGAGCAGGGCAAGATCCTGCTGCCGAAGGGGGTGGGCACGACCACGTATCCGAAGGACGGCGAGCGCGGGCACATCGACTCCTTCAACTTCACGGTCCAGCGCGAGCTGACCTCGTGGATGACGTTCCAGGCCGCCTACGTCGGCACCCGGGCGAACGGGCAGTTCGCCTTCGTCAACATCAACGCCGGCGCCCCCGGCACCGGGACCGCCGGACGGGCGCTCTACGCGGCGGGCCTGACGAACGCCACCGTCGACATCAACTCCTACCAGCCGTACGGCGACACCGTGTACGACGGCCTGCAGACGGAACTCCGCCTTCGCTCGCGCAGCGCCCAGGGCGGTGTCACCTACACCTGGTCGAAGACGACCGACTACAACGACAACGGCGGCGGCAACGCCGCCGGCGCGGGGGGCCCGAGGATCCAGTACATGCCGGACAAGGAGCGCAACAAGGGCCTGGCCGGCTACGACCGGACGCACAACCTCCAGGCCTACGGGGTCTGGGACTTACCCTTCGGCAGGACCCGGCGCTGGGCCACGGACGGCTGGACGGCGGCCCTGCTCGGGGGCTGGCAGATCAACGGCCTGTTCACCGTCATGAGCGGCACGCCGATCTACGTCATTCAAAACACGGGGTACAACCTGAACGCTGCCGGCAGCAGCCAGGTGCCGGACCTGGTCAAGGACGCGGTGGCCATCTACCCCGACAACCAGGTGAACAAGCCACCGGCGGGGGGCGACGCGAACCAGTACCAGTACTTCGACCGCAGCGCCTACCAGGCCGTCAACATTCCCGCCGGCCAGCAGCAGCGGTTCGGGACCTCGCCCCGCAACAGCATCCGTGGCCCCGGCTTCTGGAACCTGGACCTGGGCCTCTTCCGTTCGTTCTCGCTGCCGGGGAACGTCACCCTGCAGCTCCGGGCCGAGGCGCTCAACGCGCTGAACCATCCCAACCTCGCGAACCCCGGCAACAACATCTCCGACGCCGGCACCTTCGGGTTCATCACGGCGACGACGGGGGCCTACGGCGAGCGCAACTTCCGCTTCGGGGCGCGGGTGTCGTTCTAGAAGCGACGGCTCGCTGCCGGTTCGGGGCCGGCGCTCCCTCGGGGGCGTCGGCCCCTCTTCGCTCGTCGCGCCGCCGCGGGCGCGACGGCCCGCAGCGGATATAATCGGTCGCTCTTCACGGGCTCCAGCACGTGCGCATCGCCGACATCCGGGCGACACCGGTCACCGTCCCCCTCGAGGCACCGCTGCGCCACGCGAACGGCTGCCACTGGGGGCGCTTCGTGCGGACGATCGTCGAGGTCGAGACCGACGACGGCCTCGTCGGCCTCGGGGAGATGGGAGGCGGCGGCGAGGCGGCTACGGCGGCCTTCGCGGGCCTCAAGGCCTACCTCGTGGGGCGCGACCCGGCGCGGCTCGAGGAGATGCGCTTCCTCGTCGCGAACCCGACCGCCTCGCTCTACAACAACCGGACCCAGATGGTGGCCGCGCTCGAGTTCGCCTGCCTCGACCTCCTCGGCCAGCGCTGGGGCGTTCCCGTCAGCGAGATCCTCGGCGGGCGGCTGCGCGACCGCGTGCCGTTCGCCTCGTACCTCTTCTTCCGCTACCCGCACCCGAAGACCGGCGACGGCGAGGTGCGCACCGCCGAGCAGCTGGTGGCGGAGGCCCGCTCTCTCAAGAAGAGCCACGGCTTCACCAGCCACAAGCTCAAGGGCGGCGTCTTCCCTCCGGAGTACGAGCTCGAGTGCTACCGGGCCCTCGCCGCTGCGCTCCCCGGCGATCGGTTCCGCTTCGACCCGAACGGCGTGTGGTCGACCGAGCAGGCGATCTGGTTCGGCCAGCAGATCGAGGGGATCCGCAACGACTACCTCGAGGATCCGGTCTTCGGCCTCCACGGCATGCGGCGGGTGCGGGAGAAGGTGCGGATGCCGCTCGCCACCAACACGGTCGTCGTGAACTTCGAGCAGCTGGCCGCGAACGTCCTCGACACCGCGGTGGACGTGATCCTGCTCGACACCACGTTCTGGGGCGGGATCCGTCCCTGCGTGAAGGCGGCGGGCATCTGCGAGACGTTCCAGCTCGGAGTGGCCGTCCACTCCTCGGGGGAGCTCGGCATCCAGCTCGCCTCCATGCTCCACATGGGCGCCGTCATCTCCAACCTGACCTTCGCCGCCGACGCCCACTACCATCACCTCGTCGACGACGTCATCGAAGGAGGGCCCCTGAAGTACGAGAGCGGGGCGATCGCCGTCCCGAGCGGCCCCGGCCTCGGCGTGCGCCTCGACCGGGAGAAGCTCGGCCGCTACCACGACCTCTTCCGGCGACTAGGCCCTTATCCCTACGACCAGGACCCGCTGCGCCCGGGCTGGACGCCGCTCGTGCCGAACGACCGCTGGGCGGACCCGCGCGACGCGCGGGTGCCGGAGGTCCCGCTCTGACGCCCCTCGGCCGGGCCGCGCTCCTGCTCGCCGTCGCCGCGGGCGCGGCGCGGGCCGAAGACGGCTACGAGCTCTGGCTCCGATACCACCCCCTCCCGGACGCCGTTCGGAGGACCTCCGGGGCCGCGGTCACCCAGGTGGTGATGGCCGCGGGCTCGCCCACGGCGCGCGCCGCACGCGACGAGCTCCTCCGCGGGCTGCGGGGGCTCCTCGACCGCGACGTCCCCGCCGTCGAGAGCGTGAGCCGGGACGGCGCGATCGTGGCCGGGACTCCCTCGCGGTCGTCGGCGATCGCGGCGCTCGACGTCGGGGCGGACCTGGGGCCGCTCGGCGAGGAGGGCTTCGTCATCCGCTCGACCCGGGTGTCGGGCAGGAAGGCCACGGTCATCGCGGCCAACACCGACCGGGGGGTTCTCTACGGCGTCTTCCGGCTGCTGCGCCTCCTCCAGACGGGGCGGCCGCTCGCGGGGCTGTCGATCGTCGACGCGCCGCGCGTGCGCCACCGCCTCCTCGACCACTGGGACAACCTGAACCGGACGGTCGAGCGCGGCTACGCCGGCTTCTCGCTCTGGGACTGGCACAAGCTGCCCGACTACCTCGACCCCCGCTACACCGACTACGCCCGCGCGAACGCCTCGATCGGGATCAACGGGACCGTCCTCACCAACGTCAACGCGAACGCGACGAGCCTGACCAGGGAGTACCTCGAGAAGGCGGCGGCGCTCGCCTCCGTCTTCCGGCCCTACGGCATCCGCGTCTTCCTCACCGCCCGCTTCAGCGCCCCGATCGAGATCGGCGGCCTGAAGACGGCCGACCCGCTCGACCCGGAGGTCGCCGCCTGGTGGAAGCGCAAGGCCGACGAGATCTACGGGCTCATCCCGGACTTCGGGGGCTTCCTCGTCAAGGCCAACTCCGAAGGCCAGCCCGGGCCGCAGGACTACGGCCGCACCCACGCCGACGGGGCGAACGTCCTCGCGGACGCTCTCGCTCCCCACGGCGGCCTCGTGATGTGGCGGGCCTTCGTCTACTCGCACGAGGTCCCGGAGGACCGGGCGAAGCAGGCGTACGACGAGTTCCATCCGCTCGACGGGACGTTCCGGCCCAACGTCCTCGTGCAGGTCAAGAACGGCCCGATCGATTTCCAGCCCCGCGAGCCCTTCCACCCCCTCTTCGGGGCCATGCCGAAGACGCCCCTCGCGCTCGAGCTCCAGATCACCCAGGAGTACCTGGGGTTCGCCACCCACCTCGTCTACCTCGCCCCGCTCTTCGAGGAGGTGCTCCGCGCCGACACCTACGCGAAGGGCGAGGGGTCCCTCGTGGCGAGAGTGGTCGACGGGTCGCTCCACGGCTACGCGCAGACCGGGATGGCGGGCGTCGCCAACGTCGGCACCGACCGCAACTGGTGCGGCTCGGCCTTCGCCTGCGCCAACTGGTACGCGTTCGGCCGCCTGGCCTGGGACCCGATGCAGGGCTCGGGCGAGATCGCCGAGGAGTGGGTGCGGATGACGTTCGGGAACGACGAGGCCCTCGTCGCTCCCGTCGTGGGCATGATGCTCGGCTCGCGCGAGGCCGCCGTCGACTACATGACGCCGCTCGGCCTGCACCACCAGATGGCCGAGGGTCACCACTACGGCCCCGGGCCCTGGGTCAGCGGCGGGCCGCGCCCCGACTGGACGTCCGTCTACTACCACCGGGCCGACGCGGCCGGCATCGGCTTCGACCGGACCGCGACCGGCAGCAACGCCGTCGCTCAGTACTTCCCGCCTGTGGCGGCGACGTTCGCCGACCTGCGCCGGGTGCCGGAGAACCTGCTCCTCTGGTTCCACCACGTGCCGTGGGACTACCGGATGGCGTCCGGCCGGACGCTGTGGGACGAGCTGGCCCTGCGCTACCAAGCCGGCGTCGACGCCGTCCGGCGCATGCAGGCCACGTGGCGGACCCTGGAGGGAAGGGTGGACCGCGAGCGGTACGAGCAGGTCCGGGCCTTCCTCGCCATCCAGGAGAAGGAGGCCCGCTGGTGGCGCGACGCCTCCCTTCTCTACTTCCAGACCTTCTCGCGCCGGCCGCTGCCCGCGGGCTGCGAGCCGCCGGAGCACGACCTCGCCTACTACGTCGCGCTGAGGAAGCGCTACGTCCCGGGGAGCTGAGAGATGGCGACCTTCGAGCTGAAGGATCGCGTGGCCGTCGTCACCGGCGGCTACGGCGTCCTCGGCGGCAGCATGGCCGAGGCGCTCGGAGCCGCGGGGGCGCGGGTCGTGGTTCTCGGCCGCGACCACCGGGCGGCGGAGGCGAAGGCCGAGGCCCTGCAGCGCGCGGGAACGGCGGCGATGGGCCTCGTCGCCGACGTCCTCGACGAGAAGGCCCTGGTGGCGGCGCGCGGAGCGCTCCTCGCGGAGTGGGGCCGGGTCGACATCCTCGTCAACGCCGCCGGCGGCCACGTCGCGGCGGCCCGGACCGACGACCTGCCCGCGTTCGAGATGTCGCTCCCCGCCTTCGAGGACGTCGTGCGGCTGAACCTCCACGGCACCGTCTACCCGACCCTGGTCTTCGGGGAGGCGATGGCGCGGCAGGCCAAGGGCAGCATCGTGAACATCTCGTCGATGGCGGCGACCCTCGCCCTGAGCGGCGTCCTCGGCTACTCCGTGGCCAAGGCGGCGATCGAGAGCTTCACCCGGTGGATGGCGGTGGACCTCGCCCGGCGTTTCGGCGCCGGGCTGCGGGTCAACGCGATCGCCCCCGGCTTCTTCGTGGCGAAGCAGAACCGGGCCGCACTCGTGCGGGAGGACGGGTCGCCGACCGAGCGGGCGCGGAAGATCCTCGCCCGGACGCCGATGGGGCGCTTCGGGGACCCGTCCGAGCTGCAGGGCCCCGTGCTCTGGCTGTGCGGCGACGCGGCGTCCTTCGTGACCGGCGCCGTCATCCCGGTCGACGGCGGGTTCAGCGCGGACAGCGGCATATGAAGTCGGCCGACGGCGAGGGACCGGCATGACCCCTTCACAGCCCTGGCAGGACTTCCTGGCCGCGGCCCGCGGCGGGCGTCCGGAGCGCGTCCCCGTCGCCCTCATCGTGGACAGCCCGTGGATGCCCGGCTTCGCCCGCATGCACACCCTCGACTTCTTCCTCGACACGGACGCCTGGCTCCGGGCCTACCTCGACGTGATGGCGCGCTTCCCGGACGTCGTGCTCCTCCCCGGGTTCTGGGTCGAGTACGGCATGGCCAACGAGCCGAGCGCGTTCGGGGCCGGCGTCGTGTGGCGAGCGGACTCGCCCCCGTCGCTCCGCCACCTCGAGCTGCCACCTTCGGAGTGGGGGAAGCTGCGGCGCCCCGACCCGGAGGCGGACGGGCTCATGCCCCTCGTGCTCCGCCGGCTCGAGCGGCTCGAGAGGGGAGGCCTCCCCGAGCCGCACCGGATCCACTTCGCGGCCGCCCGCGGGCCGCTCGCCATCGCCGCGCACGTCGTCGGCACGACATCGTTCCTCGAGGCGACCGCGGCCGAGCCCGATGCGACCGCGGCCGCGCTCGAGGTGTTCACCGACACGGTCATCGCCTTCCTCCGCGCGCAGCTCGCGCGCCTGCGGGAGCCGCTCGGCATCCTGGTCCTGGACGACCTGCCGGGGATGCTCTCCCCGCGGGGCTTCGACCGCATGGCTCTGCCCTACCTGCAGCAGGTCTTCGACTCGTTCCCCGGCCTCGTGCGCATCTACCACAACGACACCCCGTGCGCCCACCTGCTGCCCCGCGTGGGCCAGCTCCACTGCGAGGTCTGGAACTTCAGCCACGAGATGGACATCGCCTCCGTTCGGGCGGCCGTTCCCCGGATGGCCCTCCTCGGCAACGTGGCCCCGCTGGACACGCTCGTGCGGGGGACACCGGAGCAGGTGTTCGGCGAGGCGCGGGCGTGCGTGGAGAAGGTCGCCTCGGACGGCGGGTACATCCTGTCCGCCGGGGGAGGGCTGTCTCCGGGCACTCCGGCCGAGCACATCGACGCCCTCGTCCGGGCGGCAGGAAGGTCCGACGGACGCTGGGGGCGGCGACCATGACCTCGACCCGCCGCGTCACGCTGCCCTGGCCGGCCGCCCGGCGGCACCTCGTCCTCGTCGGCGTGCTCGCTCTCGGCGGGGTGTCCCTCGCGTCGGGTCAGGCCGGCCACGGGGCCCGCGTCGGCGAGCCCGCCGCCGCGCCTCCCTACCTGAACGGCGACCTCGACTTCGAGTCGCGGGCCCGGGACCTCGTCTCGCGCATGACCGTCGAGGAGAAGGTCTCGCAGCTCATGAACAGGGCGAAGGCCATCCCGCGCCTCGGTGTGCCCGAGTACGAGTGGTGGAACGAGTGCCTCCACGGCGTGGCCCGGGCCGGCGTGGCCACCGTCTTCCCGCAGGCGATCGGCCTTGCCGCCACCTTCGACGTGGGGCTCGTCCACGAGATGGCGGAGGTGATCGGCGACGAGGCGCGCGCCAAGCACCACCAGTTCGTCCGCCAGGGCCGGCGGGGGCGCTACCAGGGCCTCACCTTCTGGTCGCCCAACGTCAACATCTTCCGCGACCCGCGCTGGGGCCGGGGGCAGGAGACCTACGGCGAGGACCCCTTCCTGACCGGCCGGATGGGAACGGCCTTCGTGAAGGGCCTGCAGGGCGACGACCCGCGGTACTACCGGGTGATCGCCACCGCGAAGCACTACGCCGTGCACAGCGGCCCCGAGCCCGATCGCCACCAGTTCGACGCCCGGCCGAGCGAGCGCGACCTCTGGGAGACGTACCTCTCGGCTTTCCGCGACCTCGTTCAGGACGGGAAGGCCGGCTCGGTGATGAGCGCCTACAACCGGGTGAACGGCGAGTCGGCCACCGCCAGCCGGCGGCTGCTCGCGGAGATCCTGAGAGGCTCCTGGGGCTTCACCGGCTACGTCGTCTCGGACTGCGGCGCGGTCGACGACATCTTCATGCGCCACAAGCTGGTCGCGACCGCGGAGGAGGCGTCCGCTCTCGCGCTCACGCGCGGCTGCGACCTCGAGTGCGGCAGCACCTACCGGTCCCTCGGCGGAGCGCTGGAGCGCGGACTCCTGCGGGAGGCGGACCTCGACGTGGCGGTGCGCCGGCTGATGCTCGCCCGGATGAGGCTCGGGATGTTCGACCCGCCCGAGCGCGTACCGTACGCGCGGATCCCGTACGCGGTGAACGACGCGCCCGAGCACGATCGCCTGGCGCGGCGCGTGGCCCAGGAGTCGATCGTCCTCCTGAAGAACGACGGCCTCCTCCCCCTGCGCAAGGACACGGGCGCGGTGGCGGTCGTGGGGCCGAACGCGGACGACGTGGTCGCGCTCCTCGGCAACTACAACGGAACGCCCTCGCACCCGGTGACGATCCTGGCCGGGATACGGGCCGCCGTCTCGCCGGGGACGCGGGTCCTCTACGCCCGCGGGGTCGACCTGGTCGAGGGCCGGGAGGACCCGCGGGCGGCGGAGGCGATCCCTTCCGCCTTCCTGCGGCCGGCTCCCGGCTCGGCCGAGCGGGGCCTGGCCGGGGCCTACTTCCGCGGACGCGACCTCGAGGGCGAGCCGGTCATGCGGCGCCCGGACCCGAAGGTGGACTTCCGCTGGGACCGTGGCTCGCCCACCGACGAGCCGGTGGCCAGGGGCGAGCTCGAGGCGTCGCGCGCCCTCGACGGCGACGACTTCTCGGCCCGCTGGACGGGCGTGCTGGTGCCCCCGGTCTCCGGCGAGTACGAGCTGGTCGTGACCGCCAACGACGGCGCGCGGCTCTTCGTCGACGGGCGGAAGGTCCTCGACGAGTGGAGCGAGACGAGCGTGGCCCGGGCGGCGAGCGTGAAGGTCCGCCTCGAGGCGGGCCGCGAGCACGGCCTGAAGCTCGAGTACTTCGAGGGGACCCGCGACGCGGAGGTGCGCCTCGGCTGGCGGCCGCCGGGCACGGGGACCCCGTTCGAGGAGGCGATCCGCGCCGCCCGTGCCGCCGACGTGGTGGTCTTCGTGGGCGGCCTCACCGCCGAGGTCGAGGGCGAGGAGATGCGGGTCTCCTACCCCGGCTTCGCCGGCGGCGACCGGACGGACATCGAGCTCCCCGCCGTCCAGCAGAGGATGCTCGAGGCCCTCCACGCCACCGGCAAGCCGGTCGTGCTCGTCCTGACGACGGGATCGGCCCTCGGGGTGCGCTGGGCGAAGCAGAACCTGCCGGCCCTCGTCGTGGCCTGGTACCCGGGCCAGCAGGGAGGCAGCGCGGTCGCCGACGTGCTCTTCGGCGACGCGAGCCCCGCCGGCCGCCTTCCCATCACCTTCTACGAATCGGCGGCCCAGCTGCCGCCGTTCGCCGACTACGCGATGGAGGGCCGGACCTACCGGTACCTCCGGAAGGAGCCGCTCTACCCGTTCGGCTTCGGGCTCTCGTACACGAGGTTCGAGTACTCGGGCCTCCGGCTCTCGCGGCCGCGGCTCGGGAACGGCGACCGCCTCGAGGTCTCGCTCGAGGTGGCGAACGCCGGGACGTGCGCCGGCGACGAGGTGGTGCAGCTCTACGTGCGCGACGCGGAGCCGAGAGCCGGGTCGGCCCTCCGCCAGCTCCGCGGCTTCGAGCGGATCCGCCTGGCCGCGGGCGAGCGGAAGGCGGTGCGCTTCGCGCTCGTCCCGGAGCGGGACTTCGCCCGCTACGACGAGACGCGGAAGGCGTCCACGGTCGACCCCGGGGGCTACGCGATCGAGGTCGGCTCCTCCAGCGGCGACCTCCGGCTGCACGACCGGGTCGTCGTCGAGCAGCGTCCTCAGGGCGGGGGGCCTTCCTCGACCAGCCGGTAGCCGACGCCGCGCACGGTCTGCAGCAGGCGCGGGTTGCGGGTGTCCCTCTCGATGTGGCGTCGGAGGCGCATCACGAAGTTGTCGACGGCGCGAGTCTCGGTGTCGGGGTTCAGGTTCCAGACCTTCTCCAGGATCTCGGCCTTCGTGACCACCTGGCCCCGACGTTCCACGAGGAGCTTCAGCAGCATGGCCTCGAGCAGCGTGAGCTGGACCGTCCCCTCCGCCTTCCGGAGCTCGAGGTTCGCGAAGTCCGCCTCGACCTCGCCGACGCGCACGAGCGCCGCGCCCTCGGCGGGGGCGCGCGTCCAGTCGCGCCGGCGGATGAGGCCGCGCACCCGCGCCAGCAGCACCGGCAGGTCGAAGGGCTTGGGCAGGTAGTCGTCCGCCCCCGCCTCGAGGCCCTGGACCACGTCCTCGGGAAGGCCCTTGGCGGTGAGCATCAGCACCGGCGTGTAGTTGCCCGCCTGCCGCATGCGCTCGACGATCTGGAAGCCGTCGAGCCCGGGGAGCATGACGTCCAGGACGACGAGGTCGATGGCGGGACCGGCCTCTCCGACCGGCCCGTCCGGGGCGGGGGCGAGCCGCTCGGCCGCCCGCAAGCCGTCCCCGATCGTCTCCACGTCGTAGCCGTCCAGCTCGAGATTGAATCGGATCCCCTGGGCGAGGTGGTCCTCGTCCTCGACCAGCAGCACCCTAGGCATGGGCCGCCTCCCCCTCCACCTCGGCCTCCGGCCCGAGCAGGCCGGGCAGGCTGATGGTGAAGGTCGACCCCCGGTCGGGACCCGGGCTGTCGGCGGTGATCGACCCCCGGTGCCCCTTGACGATCGACCGCACGATGAACAGCCCGAGGCCGGTGCCGGTGCGGCTCCTCCGGACCTCGGCCCCGATGCGGTAGAAGCGGGTGAAGATGAACGGCAGGTGGGTGCGGCTCATCCCGATGCCGTTGTCGCGCACCCTCACGTGGGCCTGGCCGGAAGCGTCGCCCCACACCTCGATCTCGACCTTCAGCCGGTCCTTCGAGTACTTGACCGCGTTGTCGAGCAGGTTGAGCACCGCCGTCTCTAGGGCCTGCGCGTCGCCGCTCACCCGCAGCGCGTCCGGCCCCTCGTAGCGGATCGCCTCCCGCGGGAGCTGGTAGCGGCTGACCGTGAGGTCGACCGCGCGGCGGGCGAGCCGCGCGAGGTCGAGCGGCCGGGGGTCGGCCACCGGCCGGTCGGTGTAGAGGGCGGCGTTCAGCACGTTGTTGATGGTCGTGTTCAGGCGCTCGATGTCCTGCCGCATCGTGCGGTAGAAGTCGGCCCGCCTTTCCGGAGCCAGGTCGCGGTACTCGAGCGTGTCGAGGTACAGCTTGAGCGAGGCCACCGGCGTCTTCAGCTCGTGGGTCACCGCGCTCACGAAGTTCGACTGCCGCTCGTTGAGGCGCACCTCGCGCAGGAGCAGGATCACGATGAGGACGAGCCCCGCGATCAGCAGCAGGAAGAGCAGGCTGCCGAACACGTAGGCCACGACCCGGGCGGGCCCCACCGCCCGCGCCCCCGTGCTCGCCGGTGCGGCCAGGATCTGCCAGGCGATGGTGAGGGCCAGCGCCACGCCGATGAGGGCCACCCCCACCGCCACGTAGTGCCACTTCGGCCGCCGCGAGCGGGAGAGCTGGGAGGCTTCCACTTCCGTCGCCCCTAGAAGAGCTTGTCGAGGTGGGCGAGGAGGCGCCAGGGGCCGAAGCGCCGCCAGAGCCTGGGGAAGCGCGCGAGGCCGAGCTGGGCGGCGAGCCGGCGCGGGAGGGACGTGGCGTAGAGGGCGGGGACCGCGCGCGACATGAGGGCGGCGAAGCCTTCGTCGTAGGGATACCACCACAGCTCCGGCCCGCGGCCCCGGTCCCGGCTCACGTACTTCGTCTGCACCACCTCGCGCAGCCCGGCGAGGCCGTGGATGCGGCCGATCCCGCTCCACTTCACGCCGCCCCACGGCGCGGTCGGCTCGCCGAAGCTCGACACGTGGTCGTTGATCGAGACGACGCCCGCCTGGAGCTCCCGCTGCAGGCGGCGGGCGGTCTCCTCGCTGCGGGTCCAGCCGCTCGCGGTGAGTCCGTATCCGCAGTCGTTCGCGAGCCGGATCGCCTCCTCGAGCGAGCCCACGGTCGCGATGGGGAGGACGGGGCCGAAGGTCTCCTCGCGCATGACGGTCATCCTGTGGTCCACGTCCACGAGGACGGTCGGCGGGTAGAAGAAGCCCGGCCCCGCGGGGAGAGAGCCGCCGGCCAGCACCCGCGCCCCCTTGGCCACGGCGTCGGCGACGTGCTCCTCGACGACGCGCCGCTGGCGCTCGAGGGTCAGGGGGCCGACCTCGCCCGCCCCCGAGGCGTCCTTCAGGCGGACCCGGGCCGTCTCCGCGAGGACCTTCGCGAGGAAGAGCTCGGCCACCGGCGCCTCGACGTAGACCCGCTCGACCGAGGCGCAGGTCTGGCCGGCGTTCAGGAACGCGGCCCAGACGATGCCCCGCGCCGCGCGGTCGAGGTCGGCGTCGCGGCACACGATCGCCGCGTCCTTGCCCCCGAGTTCGAGGACGACGGGGACGAGGTTCTTCGCCGCCGCCGCCATCACCTTCTTCCCGGTGGCCACGCTGCCGGTGAAGACGATCTTCCCGACCCGCGGGTCCTCGACGAGCGCCGCCGCGACGGCGTCGTCCACGGCCACGACGTTGACGACGCCGTCCGGGAACCCCGCCTTGCGCGCGAGCGCCCCCATCCGGAGCCCGATGACCGTCGCCGCGGGGGCGGGCTTGAGGACGACCGTGTTCCCGGCCACGAGGGCGGAGGCGAGTACGGGAAGGGCCTGCGCCCACGGGTAGTTCCAGGGCTTGATGGCGAGGACGACGCCGATCGGGGCGTAGACGATCCGGGCCTCCTTGTGGGCGAGGAGCAGCAGGGAGGACTCGAGGGCGTCCTGACGGAGCAGGTCCTCCGCATGGGCCGAGAGGTGCGCGAGGGCCTCGAGGGACGGCACCAGCTCGGCGGCCAGGGCCTCCGCGTAGGGTTTGCCCTGCTCTCGCTCGACGAGGCGGGCGATGTCGTCCGCCTCGTCCACGATCGCCTGTCGCAGGCGGTCGAGGAGCCGGCTGCGCTCCCGGAAGGTCGTGCCGCTCCAGGCCGGGAAGGCCTCGCGGGCCGCGCCCACCGCCTCCGCCGCCTGAGCGGCGTCGAGGAGGCTCGTTTCGGCGAAGGGCTCGCCCGTCGCCGGGTTGACGGCCGGCCGGCGGCCGGCCCGTCCCTCCACCTCCCGACCGGCAACCCAGGAATGGAAGGTCGGAAGGCCCGCGCCCTCGGTGCCCATACGCGGAATTCTACGTCGGCCCTCCGGCGAGAGCCTTCGCGACCCTCGCGGTCCGTCTCAGGGCGTCGGGCGGGCGCGGACGGGGTACGGCGGCCGCTTCGGCACGACCGGCGGGTTCTTCGCCAGCGCGGCGAGCACGACCTCGATCGCCTTCTCGAGCTGGGGGTCCTTCCCCGCGATCACGTCCGCCGGCGTCTGCTCCACCTCCACGTCGGGCGGAACTCCCTCGTTCTCGACGATGAAGCCGTCCTCGGTCCAGATGGCCAGGTTGGGAGCGGTGACCGCCCCGCCGTCCATCAGCTCGGGGAAGCCGAGGATCCCGACGAGGCCGCCCCACGTGCGCTTGCCGACGAGCGGGCCCAGGGAGAACTTCCGGAACATCCACGGGAGCAGGTCGCCGCCCGAGCCCGCGGTCTCGTCGATCAGCATGACCTTCGGCCCGTGGATCCCCGCGATCGGCGTCTTGAGGTCGGCGCCGTAGCGCATGGCCCAGTAGCTGACCACCGGCCGTCGGAGGATGTCGATGTAGTAGTCGGCGACCGCGCCGCCGCCGTTGTGACGCTCGTCGACGATGATGGCCTGGCGGTCGGCCTGGGGGAAGAAGTAGCGCTTGAAGTACGTGTGCCCCGGCTCGGCCGTGTTCGGGACGTAGACGTACGCGACCCGGCCGTGCGTGGCCTCGGTCACGTGCCGGAGGTTGCCCTCCACCCAGTCCCGGTTCCGCAGCGCCCGCTCGTCCTCGAGGGGCACCACCTTGACCGAGCGCGAGCCCTTCCCGTCGGGCGTGGGCCCGACCGTGATCTCCACGATGCGGCTCGCCGCGCGTTCGAAGCGCTGGTAGAGGTTGTCCGGGAAGCGCAGGTCCTTCCCTTCGACGGCGAGCAGGTACTCGCCCGCCTTCACGTCCACCCCCGGCTCGGTGAGGGGGGAGCGGAGGTCGGGGGTCCAGTTGAGGCCGCCGAAGACCTTCTTGAAACGGTACCGCCCGTCCACGACTTCGTAGTCCGCGCCGAGGAGGCCGCCGGGGACCGTCTCCCCCTCGAACACGCTGTCGCCGGGACGCTGGTAGGAGTGGCCGACGGAGAGCTCGCTGAGCATCCACTGGATGACCCGGAAGAGGTCGTTCCGGGTCGCGAGGTCGGGCAGGAAGGCGGCGTACTTCCTCCGCATCGCCGGCCAGTCGGCGCCGTGGTATCCGGGATCGTAGAAGTAGTCCCGGTTGATGCGCCAGGCTTCGTCGAGCATCTCGGCCCACTCCGCCGGGGGGTCCACCTTCACCTGGATCCGCCCGACGTCGAGCTTGAACTTCGCGAGGTCGAGCTTGTCCGCGACGTCCACGAGGTGCCAGTCGTCCTTGACCCGCACGAGGGCCCGCTTCGCGTCCGCGGAGAGGGCGAAGTCGTCCGCCTTGTCGAGGAGGGTGTCCTCCTTCCGCTTCTCGAGGTCGTAGCGAAGGACGGCCGCGTCCGCGTCCTGGTCCGTCGAGGCGGCCCGGCGGTAGAAGACCTGGTTGGCCGGGCCGGCCTGGAGGTCGGAGTAGACGCCGGCCCTGGCGGGTAGAGCGAGGATCCGCTGGGAGAGGCCCTCGGGATCGAACTTGACCTCGACCGGCTTCTTCTCTTCCTTCTTGTCCGCCCCTTCCTTCGACGGTGCCGCCTTCGACCCGTCGGCGGGCTTCCGGGCTCCGCCCGCCTTCGCCTCGCCGGCGGCCTTCTCCTCCTCCTTGCCCTTCTCCTCGTCGCTCTCCTTCGCGAGCGGCGACGGGACCCCCTTCGCCAGCACCGCCAGGTAGATCTGCTGCACCGTCCGCATGTCCTCGTTGGCCTGGGAGAACCAGTCGTTCACGGGACCGGCGTCGGTCGAGACGAGGAAGTAGAGGTACTTGCCGGAGGCGTCGAACACCGGGCTCGTGGCGTCGGCGAGGCCGTCGCTCACCGGGTACGACTTCCCGTCCGCGACCGAGTACAGGAAGAGCCGGTTGAAGTAGGTCGGCGTGTTCTGCGTGTAGGCGAGGAAGCGCGAGTCGGGCGACCAGGCGTGGTGGAGGACCGGCACCGGGCCGTAGAGCGGGTCGCTCGCCACCTTCGTCTGAGCTCCGGTGGCCACGTCGAGGACGAAGAGCGTCCTCGAGTTGTCGGAGAAGCTGAGCTTCTTCGAGTCGGGCGACCAGCGCGGGCCGCCGTAGAAGCCTGCGCCGTGGAGGGCGATCGTGCGCACGCTGCCCTTCCCGTCCTGGGGAGAGAGGTGGAGACTGTACTCGCCGCCCTGGTCGGAGAAGTACGCGATCCACTTCCCGTCCGGAGACCAGGCCGGCGAGCGCTCGTGGACGCCCGGCGACTGCGTGATGTTCCGGTCGTCCCCCTTCTCGCGGGGAAGGGTCACGATCTCGCCCCGGAACTCGAACGCCACCCTCGCCCCCGAGGGAGAGAGGCTCGCGCTCCGGATCCACTTCGCGCCCTTCGCCCATCGGGGCCGGAGCTCGACGAGGTCGGCCGCGACGCCGAGGTGGAGGCGGGTCGAGGCGCCGGTCGCCGGGTCGAGGAGGTGGACGTAGCCCGCCTGCTCGTAGGCGATCCGGCCGCCGCCCGCGGAGGCGTTCAGGACCGGGAAGCCGGCGTGCGACGTCAGCCGCGTGACGGCCTTGGTCGCACGCTCGAACGCGTAGACGTTGAACTCGCCGTCGCGGTCGGACCGGAAGTAGAGCCTCTCTCCGATCCACATCGGATCGGTGTCGTTGCAGCGTCCGGGGGGCTGGGGCACCTGCTCGACCGCGTGCGTGGCGTTGTCGAAGAGCAGGATCCGCGAGGCCTCCCCGCCCCGGTAGCGCTTCCACTGGTTGAAGGGCTCGGCGAGGGGCAGGTAGGCGATCGTCCTCCCGTCGGGCGAGATCGCGGCCTTGCTCGCGTGCGGGATCGGCAGCTTGGTCGGGAAGCCGCCCTCGACGGGGACGGTGAAGAGCTGCGTGTAGCGGCCGGTGTAGACCTCGCGGGCCGACGAAAAGAGGACGGCCTTGCCGTCGGGTGTGAAGCCGAGGGCGACGTCGCTCCCGGGGTGATAGGTCAGCCGCTTCGGGACGCCGCCGGCGGCGGGCACGACGTAGACGTCGGTGTTGCCTTCGTAGCGGCCGGTGAAGGCGACGAGCGACCCGTCGGGAGAGAAGCGCGGGCCCGACTCGACCCCGGGGTGCGAGGTGAGCCGCCGGACGTCCGTGCCGTCGGCCCCCGCGATCCAGAGGTCGTTGGCGTACGCGAAGGCGACGAGCCTTCCGCTGGTCGCGGGCTCGGAGACGAGCCGGGTGTCGCCGACATCGATCGCTCCGGCCGCGGGGGCGAGCAGGGCGAGGGCCGAGAGCGCGGCGAGCGTGGGGCGCATGGTGCTGACCTCCGGTGAAGAAGGGACCCGTCTGCGAGCGGGCTTCGTGCCTCCGGGGGCGACGCACCCCCGGTCCTCCAGAGGGTGCCCCGGACGCCCGCCGGGGTCAAGCGTTCCCGACGAGGTCCAGATCGCCCGGCTCGAGGGCGCCTGCGGGCCCGCGGTCGCAGGCGCGGAGGCCCAGGCGGCGCATCTTCTCGTTCAGGGTCGTGGGCAGGCAGCCGAGCTCGGCCGCGGCGCGCCGCTGGTTGCCGCGCGCCCGCTCGAGCGCGGCCTGGATCAGCCGCCTCTCGTAGTCCTCGACGAGCTGCTTCAGGCTCGGGATCGGGCCCGGCGTCCCCAGTCCGTGAAGAACG
>Ga0335076_10002845_pt1 | contig 17276 bp, 13 predicted proteins | sample Lox_Sample_25_FD_206717 | JGI IMG/M metagenome (GOLD analysis project Ga0335076, IMG submission 206717) | Soil microbial communities from Loxahatchee National Wildlife Refuge, Florida, United States - Lox_Sample_2.5 | ecosystem: Environmental > Terrestrial > Soil > Wetlands | place: USA... | reverse complement strand
TCGTGTCCTCGCGAACCTTGTAGGAGTTCACCTGGTCCAGCTGTGGGAGCGAGGCCGCGAAGTCGAAGTTCGGCGCTCCCGGCACGAACAGGTTCGGCTGGCCGTCGAGGCGCTTCAGGGCGTCGAGCAGGGTCTGGATGTTGAACACCGCGATCGTGGTCGGGAAGCGCCCGCCGGCGCCCTGCATGTAGTTCGGGAAGGTGGTCGTCGAGATGACATTGGCGCCGAGTGAGCCCCAGGTGATCGGGGTCGCACCGGTCGGCGTGGTGTAGAAGTCGTACTGGCTCGAGCCGCCGGTCCAGTCGTTGTTGTAGTCCTCGCGCGTCTTCTCGCGGCGCGTCCAGCCGAGCCCGAACAGCAGCTTCCGGAACACGCCGGCGTCGTTGAAGGCGAGCGAGCCATCGAGTGTCGCCCCGGTCACCTTGTCGTGGATCGAGTAGCCGCTCAGGCCCGTATAGTGCGCGGTCCAGTAGTTGTTGTTCAGCTGCCCGGCGGCGAGCGCCTTGGCGTAGTCCTCACCGTTGGGGAGCGTCACGGTGATGTCCGGCAGGCCACCCGCGGTGTTGGTCCACTGGATGGTGTTCTGGTTGTAGGGCTGCGGGGACATGAGTCCCGAGGTCACGAACGCATCCTGGCCGCCCTCCGGGCGGTTGGCCTTGGACTGGTAGACATCGCCCGCGAAGGCGAGCCGCTCGCTCGCATCCCAGTGCAGGTTGAGGCCCAGGATCGAGGTCGTCACGCGGCGGTCGATGGTCTGGTTGACGATCTCGGGCGTGAAGGTGTTGGCGGTGAAGGAGGTGATCAGGCCGTTCTTGACCACGACGTTCGACCACTCCGGGTTCCCGTTCTGGTCGTAGTTGAAGTCCGGGTAGTAGGCCTGGTTGTAGGCGACCTGCGGGTCGGTGAGCCGGGTGTAGAGCGCATCGAAGGCCACCTGCAGGTTGGAGGTCGGGCGCCACTCGAGCGTGCCGGAGAACGCCTCGCGCTTCTTCTCATCGATCACCGAGCCGAAGGAGATGCAGCACTCGGCTACCACCGGCTGGCTGTTGCCGGTGAGCGGCCACACGCCCGGGTTGTCCGGGTCGTAGGTGTTGTAGTTCAAGGCATCGGTGCGGGTCTTGACGTCCGACCACACCACGCCGAACAGCAGGCCGAAGTTGCCGCCCGAGTTGGTGTCGCTGATGAAGGCCGAGGCGCGCTTGCCGTAGAACTCCGACATGTCGTCGTAGTTGCCCTCCAGGCGCACCGCCGAGTGGAACCCCGGCTGATCGAAGGGCCGCGCGGAGCGCATGTTCACCGTGCCACCGAGGCTGCCCTCCAGCGCCGAGGCCTGCGAGGACTTGTAGACGTCCGCGCCCGAGATCACATCCGCCGGCAGCACGTCGAAGGCGAACGAGCGGCCGTCATCGTCGGTCGCGACCAGGCGGTTGTTCAGGGTGACGATGTTGTAGCGCTGATCCAGCCCGCGCACGACGACGTACATGCCCTCGCCACCGGTGGTGCGGGTGATCGAGACGCCGGTGATGTGGCGCAGCGAGTCCGCGACGTCATCGTCGGGGAAGCGCCCGAGCTCGAGCGCGCTCACCGAGTCCTGCACGATGTCGGCGTCCTTCTTCAGCTCGAGCGACTTGCCGAGGCTCGCGCTGTAGCCGGTGACCACGATGGTCTCGAGGTCCTGCGAGGAAGCCGCGGAGGAGCCCGCGGCGGGCGCATCCGCAGCTGCAGCGTCGGCATCAGCCGCCCGCACCTGCGGGGAAGTGAGCAGAGCCCCGAATACCAGGGCCGTCGCCGACCCGCACCAGCCGCGCCAATTCATAGGAGTCTCCCCTGCCGTCGTCTTTTGATATACGTAAATAAACGAAAGTCTGTTCGCGTGTTTGATTTTTCGTTTTGTTTCCCACACTATTTCGAACGGTTACGTATCTGTCAAGACGCGTTCCCGCAACGTCCCTGGCTCTCGGGGCGGTTTGCGCAGGCGCGATTGGTAGACTCGGTTTCCAAGAGGGAAGGCATAAGCCAGGCTTATTTCGCAGCCCACGTGACTCGCGAGCCCACCACCCGCCGTCGATTTCTCAAGCTGGCCGCCGGCGCCGGCATAGCCGGCGCAGCTCCGCTCGCGCCCCCGGCGCTCGGCAATACCGGGCCGGCTGCCCATGCACCCGCGGCCGAGCTCGGTGACCCTACTCTTATCATTGAGTTCGACAGCGCGATGCGCTCGCGGGCCTGGTACCGCACGGGCGAGGGGACCGGTGCCCGGGTGGTGCTCTCGCCGTGGCGTGCCACCGAGTACGTCGTGCTCAAGGGCGGCAAGCGCGTCGATGACTTCCTGCTGAGCGAGCACAAGCGCGAGGATGCCGAAGGTCCGCATGGCGCAGGCACGCGGCTGGTGCTCACGGGAGTCGCTGCCGCCGGGATCGAGAAGCGTGTCGAACTGACTTTCTTCGAGCGCCATCGCGGTATCGCCTTCTATCGCGTCACTTACCGCAACGTCTCGGGCGCGCCGCTCAAGGTGGACGGCTGGACGAGCACGGATCTGATGCTGCTGCCGCAGCCCGGGCAGCACGAGGGCCCGCAGTTCTGGTCCTACTGCGGCAGCACCCACGCGGACCGGCGCGACTGGGTGCAGCCGGTGAAGGCGGGGTTCTCGCAGGAGAACTTCATGGGCATGACCGCGTCCGATTACGGGGGCGGCACGCCGGTCGTGGACGTGTGGCGTCGGGACGTCGGGCTCGCCGTCGGGCACCTGGATCTCGTGCCCGACCTCGTCTCGCTTCCGGTGGAGCACTCAGGCGGCGGGGTCCGACTGGCCGTGCGCTCGCACGAGGCGCGCACGCTCGCACCTGAAGACACCCTCACCACGCCTGAGACCTTCCTCGCCACTCACCGCGGCGACTACTTCGTCACCCTCACCCGTTACCGCCGCATCATGGAGGACCGCGGCGTGCACTCGCCGGCACCGCCTGCCGCGGCCTACGAGGGCATCTGGTGCGCCTGGGGCTACGAGCGCGACTGCACGGTGCCGCTCATCGTGGACACGCTGCCGAAGGTGAAGGAGCTCGGGCTCGCCTGGGCGGTGATCGATGATGGCTGGCAGTCGAACGTCGGTGACTGGAATCTCGCCCGCGCCAAGTTCCCGCGCGGCACTCCGGACATGCAGGATCTCGTGGCCAGGATCCGCCAGGAATCACTCAAGCCGCGCCTCTGGTACGCGCCGCTCGCCGCCGCGCCGGGCTCGGATGTCCTGCACGACCACACCGACATGCTGCTCCTGGACAAGGAGGGCGCGCCGCAGAACATCTCCTGGTGGAACAGCTTCTACCTCTGCCCCGCGTACGACAAGACCGTCGCCTACACCAACGCCCTGGTGCGCCGCTTCATGGGGGAGTGGGGATTCGCGGGCCTGAAGATCGACGGCCAGCATATAAACGGCGTCGCTCCCTGCTACAACCCGGCGCACCACCACGCGCGGCCCGAGGAATCCGTCGAGAAGCTGCAGGACTTCATGGCGGCGATGTACCGCACCGCGCTCGCCATCGATCCCGAGGCCGTGGTGGAAGTGTGTCCCTGCGGCACCGCCTACTCGTTCTTCAATTTCGCCTCCATGAACCAGGCGCCGGCCTCCGACCCTGAGTCCTCGTGGCAGGTGCGGCACAAGGGCAAGACGCTCAAGGCGCTGATGGGCCCGCAGGCCGCGTTCGCCGGCGATCACGTGGAGCTCTCCGACGGCGGCGATGACTTCGCCTCTACCGTCGGGGTGGGCGCGATCGTCTCCACCAAGTTCACCTGGCCGAGGGATCCGAAGCCCAGGGATTCCTTCCTGCTCACGCCCGAGCGCGAGGCGCTGTGGAAGAAGTGGATCGCGCTCTACAACCAGAACCTCCTGCCGCGCGGCACCTATCGCGGCGAGCTCTACGACATCGGTTTCGACAAGCCCGAAGCCCACGTGGTCGAGAAGTCCGGGCGGCTGTTTTACGCCTTCTACGCGCCGCGCTGGTCCGGGCCCATCGAGCTGCGCGGGCTGACGGGCGAGCGCTACCGCGTGCGCGATTACTTCAACGACCGCGAGCTCGGGGAGGTCGCGGGCGATCGCGCACGCCTCACGGTGGCGTTCGAGCGCTTCCTGGTGCTGCAGGCGACGCCGGTCTGATGCAGGAAGCGAGCGAAAGAGGCCTCTTGGTCGAGGAGCGGCGGCGGCGCATCTGCGAGCTGCTGCGCGAGCAGGGGCGGGTGACGGTGGATGCCCTGGCGACGCGCTTCGGCACCTCCCTCGTCACCGTGCGCGCGGATCTTACGGCCCTCGAGTCTGCCGGCGCCCTGATGCGCACCCACGGCGGGGCGCTCAGCGTCGAGGAGACCGACGAGCCGCTCAACGTCAAGCAGCTGCAGCACCATGCCGAGAAGGTGCGGATCGCGGAAGCGGCCTGCGGACTCATCCGTGATGGCGAGACCCTCATCCTGGATTCCGGCACCACCACCGCCGAGATCGCCCGCCGCATCCGCAAGCTCGACATCCGCTCCATCAACGTCATCACCAACGCCCTCAACATCGCCGCGCTCCTGATCGACGTGCCGGCGGTGCGCCTGATCATGCCGGGAGGGATCCTGCGCCGGGAGTCGAACTCCCTCTCCGGCCACATGGCCGAGGCCGCGCTCGCCAACCTGCAGGCCGACCGGCTCTACCTTGGAGCCGACGGGGTGGATCCGGAGATCGGCGTGATGACTCCGCACCTGGCCGAGGCCGAGCTAAACGCCAAGATGATCCGCATCTCCCGCCAGGTGGTCGTGGTCGCCGACTCCTCCAAGCTCATGCGCCGCAATATCTCCCTGATCGCCAAGACCGAGCAGCTGCACCTCCTGATCACCGACCGCGCCGCGCCGCCCGAGGCCGTCGAGCAGCTTCGCCAGCGGGGGGTCGAGGTGCAGCTGGTTTGAGGACCTCCACGCGGGTGGCACGGGTGGCGCTCCTCTGCCTGGCCTCTGCTGCCGCCCTTGCCGGCGCGGCCGGGGAGGGTGGCTACTACCGCTCGGCGGATTTCGCGCGGGTCGCGAAGATCGATGCCCACGTGCACGTGCACGGTCCGGGCGAGCGTTTCATGGCGCTCGCGGCCAAGGACAACTTCCGCATCCTGACCATTAACGTCGACTACCCGGACTTCGAGCCCATCGAGCGCCAGCTCGCCGATGCGGTGTCGCTGCGGGCCCGCTACCCGGGGCGCGTGGCCTTCGCCGGCGCCTTCGCCGGGGCCGGTTTCGGGGAGAGCGGCTGGCAGAGCGCCGCCTCGAGGCAGATCGATGCTGCGCTCGGCGCCGGCGCGGTCGGGATCAAGATCTGGAAGAACTTCGGCATGTCGCTGCGCAACGCCGACGGCAGCTACGTGATGCCGGACGACGTGCGCCTGGCGCCGCTGATTGCGCGCCTCGAGCGCGACGGCGTGGTGCTGCTCGGCCACCTGGCCGAGCCGCGCAACTGCTGGCTGCCGTTTGATGAGATGACGGTGCGCTCCGACCGCGATTACTTCCGCGAGCACCCGCAGTACTACATGTACCAGCACCCGGAGATGCCCTCGCACGAGGCGATACTGGCCGCGCGCGACCGCATGCTCGCTGCGCACCCGGCGCTGAAATTCGACGCCGTGCACCTGGCTTCGCTCGAGTGGGACGTGGACAAGGTGGCGGATTTCCTCGAGCGCTTCCCCGGGGCGCGGGTGGACACCGCGGCGCGCATCGTGCACCTCGAGTACCAGGCGGTGAAGGATCCCGGGAAGGTGCGGCGGTTCCTCATCCGCTACCAGGACCGCATCCTCTACGGGAGCGATGAGGCGTGGGGACCGAAGGACGACGATCCGGCGGCGGCGCGGGAGGTCGACGCGGCCTGGCGCAGCGACTGGCGCTTCCTGGCCACGACTGAGGAGATGTACTCGCCGGACTTCCCGGGCACTTTCCGCGGCTTGCACCTGCCGCGGGGGGTGATCGACAAGATCTACAGGCAGAATGCCCGGGCGCTGTTTAGGAACGCCGGCTGGCGCGTCGAGGGTCCGCCGAATTAGCGCTGCTTCGGCAGCGGGGAGCCGAGTACCCAGTCCAGGCGCGCGAGCGTGCCGACACCCTGGTCGGCGGAGAGCGTGAGCTTGCCGCCGGTCATCTGTGCGCGCTCACGCAGGTTCCGAATGCCGTGGCCGGTGCCGAAGGAGCCCGTCACCGAGGGCGAGGGCAGGCCGATACCGTCGTCGCAGACGATGAGGGTGACCTTGTTGTGATCGCGCGCGAGCGTCACCGAGACGTGCTCGGCCTTGGAGTGCTTGGCGACGTTGTTCAGCAGTTCCTGGGCGCAGCGGAAGATCGTGGTCGCAAGATGCAGCGGGATGTCACCGTCGGCGGCATCGATGCGCGTGTGCACGCCGATGTGGCTGTAGGTCTCGCCGAACTCGCGCGACAGCCATTCGAGCGCCGAGGCGACGCCCAGGTCATCGAGCACCGGCGGCCTGAGGTTCATGGCGATGGAGCGGATATCCGCGATCGCCTCGCGCACGCGCTCGATGGTGCGCGACAGGAGCGGCTGCGTATCGGCGTGGCGCGCCTGGCGGTGCAGCTCGACGCCGCGCTCGAGTGAGTACTTGATGGCGCTCAGTGAGGGTCCGACCGAGTCGTGCAGCTCGCGGGCGATGCGTCGCCGCTCGCGTTCCTGGGTCTGGATCAGCTGCTGGGACAGAAGCTCGAGCTCGTTGCGCGATTCGCGCAGGGCCGCCTCGGCGGTCTCGCGGCGTGAGATCTCGCTCTGCAGGTCGCGGTTGGCATCCTCGAGCTCGCGGGTACGGGTCTGAACCCGGGCTTCCAGGCTCTCGTTCAGGCCCTGCAGGGCATCGCGTGCGGCACTCAGTGGCGTCACGTCCGCCACCACCAGCACCGCGCGCACGCTCCCGGAGGTCGAGCGGCCGTTGCTCTCGCGGGTGACGGGGCGCAGCGAGACCGCCAGCGTGCGGGCGAGGCGGTTGTCGACCAGCTCGAACTCGATCGACTCGCCCTCCTGCACGCGCTTCCAGGCATCGCGCAGCTGGGAAGCGAGCAGGCAGTCCTTCTCGCAGCCGTCGGGGTGCAGCAGGGTGTGCATGTCGCGCCCGGTCACCTCGTTGACCCGGCCGAGCTCCCAGGTCTCGATCACCCGGTTGACGCGCAGCGCCTTGCGCTCCTCGTCGAGCAGGCACACCACCAGCGGCAGGCTGTCGGCCGTACTCTCCCAGTCGAGCTTGGCTCGCGCAATGGCCTGCTGGATGTCCTCGGGTAGGTTCTTCACGCGGGGAGGTACCACGGGCGCCGCTCCTGGTTCATTTTGTTGTTCGTTTGTGGGAGCGTCCATGACCTCATCCCGACCCGGTCGCCTCGACCAGGCGGTGATAGATGCGCAGCACCCGCGGCACGTAGTCGAGGGTTTCCTTCCAGGGCGGGATGTGCCCGCCGCGGGCATCCACCGCCTCGGGGCCGGCGTTGTAAGCCGCCAGTACCAGCTGCCAGTCGTTCTCGTAGCGTCGCGCGAGGTCGCGCAGGTAGCGCGTGCCCGCGTGGATGTTCTGCTCGGGATCGAAAGCGTTGCGCACCCCGTAGGCTCGGGCGGTCTCGGGCATCAGCTGCATGAGTCCGCGCGCGCCGCGCTTGGAGGTCGCCTTCGGATCGCAGGCCGATTCGGCCACGATCACCGCCCGCACCAGGGCCGGGTCGACCCCGTTCGCCCTGGCCGCGCGCTCGATGGCCGGGGTGAAGGCCCGGGATTTCTCCAGCAGAACCGTGAGGCTGGCCTTACCGTCTGCCTCCCCCGGGGGTGAGGCGATCACCAGCCGATAACGGGGATCGGAGGGGACGTTCGAGTAGTGGACCGTGCCCTGCTCGTCGGTGAAGGCGTAGATCGCCGCCCGGGCGGGGCCGAGGCCCCCGCTCAGTATCCCGGCGCCAATAATAAGGAGTACGGCGGAGCCTCTCATCGCTGTGCGAGTATGCACGGGCCTTGTGGATGTTCAGGTAGGTAAATACTGTAGAAAAAAGGCGACAAAACCCTGCCTTGGAAGCGCCCAAGAGGCCCCGGGAAGCCCCGTGACGGACTGCCCACACTTGGCGAGTTGGGTAGAATTAAGTAAAAGTGGCTGGGCAGCCCGGATCCAGTCTTGTTACCCTGATCGAGCCGATTGTCATGAAAAGTGTATAGATACTATAAGAAGGGCACAGCCCCACCCGCCTGGCACGGATGTCAAGCACGGTAGGGTAAGGACTGACGCCCGCAGTACTCGGGGGGAGAGACACAGTGTCTGCTGATCCGAGAGAGAGCATCGTTCAGGACGTCAGGGCCCGCATCGTGGTCGTCGAAGACCATGCCATTCTGCGCGAGGGCCTGCGCGCGCTGCTGGAACTCGAACCCGACCTGCACATCGCGGGCGAGGCCTCGAACGGCATCGACGCGGTGCCGGTGGTCGAGTCGCTCAAGCCGACGATGCTCATCACCGACATTGCGCTGCCGCGCCGCTCAGGCATCGAGCTCATCGGCTGCCTGCGCCAGATGCGGCTGGAGCTGAAGATTCTCGTGCTCACGGCGCACAGCTCCGAGGAGTACATCCGCGCCGCCCTCAATGCCGGCGCCGACGGTTACGTGTTGAAGGATGCGAGCCGTGCGGACCTGCTGCAGGCGATCCGCGCCGTGCTCGAGGGACAGACCTACCTGTGCTCGTCTGTCACCGCCAAGGTGGTGTCCGGTTACCTGCGGCCGAAGAGCAGCAACCCGGAAGTCGTGACGGTGGAGCAGGTGACCGGACGCGAGCGCGAGGTGCTCACGCGCGTCGCGCTCGGGCAATCCAACAAGGTGATCGCGCGCTCGCTCGGCGTCAGCATCAAGACCGTCGAGAAGCATCGCGCCAACTTGATGCGCAAGCTTACTTTGCACAATACTGCCGCGGTCACGCGTTTCGCGATCCGCCACGGCATGGTCACCGCGACCGACCTCGACGCCGCGGTCGAATAAGTTTCCTCGCCTTACATAGTTTCCCTACCGCGGGCTACCGCGCTCTACTGATTTGAGGCTACTCCCGGGTAGCAACCGTCCCACTACCGGTGGCGCCCCCCCGAACCGAACATGGCCGTGGGGTAATCGATCGTAAGCGGACGGGGTCCACATGCGCTGGGGCATGGAGAAGGCGGCGAAGACCGCCGGCAAGAACGGCGGCTTCACGTTGCTGGAGCTGCTGGTCGTCATGGTCATCATCGGCCTGCTGGCCGGCTTTGTCGCGCCGCGCTACTTCTCGCAGGTCGGCAAGTCGCGCATCAAGGCGGCGCGTGCGCAGATCGACGCCCTCGACAAGGCGCTCGAGCAGTTCCGGATCGATACCGGGCGGCTGCCGAGCACGGAAGAGGGGCTCGCGGCCCTCAACACCGCACCCGCCGGGATGACCAACTGGGAAGGACCGTACCTGAAGAAGGCGGTGCCGCAGGATCCCTGGGGTCACCCCTACCTGTACGCGCAGCCCGGTACTCACGAAAACGATTTCGATCTCGAGTCCTACGGCCGCGACGGCCAGCCTGGGGGCACCGGCGAGGACGCGGATATCGGCAACTGGTAGGCGCGATGGAATTTCGCGTCAAGGCTTTGGACGGCGGCAGGGGGGTGGTCTCCCGTGTGCTGGATGCGGTCGATGAGAGCGATGCTCGCCGGCAGCTCGAGCTGCAGGACCTGCGCGTCATCTCGCTCGCCCCGCTGCACCGCCTGCGCCTCAGCGCGCGCAAGGGGCACCTGCAGCTCGCCGTCTTCAGCCAGCAGCTGGTCTCGCTCCTGGATGCCGGACTGTCGCTGGTCGAATCCCTTGAGGCACTCGCCGAGCGCGAGGGCAGCGCCGGCACGCACGGCGTCCTGGAGCGCGTGCTGGGACGGCTCTACGAGGGACAGACCCTCGGCGCGGCCCTCGCCGAGCACCCGCGCACCTTCCCTGCGCTGTACATCGCTTCGGTGCGCGCGAGCGAGCGCACCGGGGCTCTCAAGGAAGCCCTGACGCGCTACATCGCCTACCAGCAGCAGGCGGATGCGCTGAAGAAGACCCTGGTCAATGCCTGCATCTACCCGGCGGTGCTCCTGGGCGCGGGCATCCTGGTGATGTTCTTCCTCATGGGTTACGTGGTGCCGCGATTCAGCTCGATCTACGAGGACGTCGGCACCGACCTGCCGTTCGCCTCGCGCGTGCTCCTGCAGTGGGGCCAGCTGATCGATGCGCACGCCGGGCTGGTCGCCGTGCTCGTGATCCTCTTCCTCGGCGGCGCCGCCTACGGGCTGACGCGCCCCGAGGCGCGCGCCCGCATGGGTGAGTGGATCACGAAGATCCCCGCCGTCGGCCGGCAGCTGCACCTCTACCAGCTCGCGCGCCTCTACCGCACCACCGGGATGTTGCTGCGCGGCGGCATGCCCGCCGTCACCGCGCTGCAGATGTCCTCCGGCGTGCTCCGTGCCGCCTCGCGCACGGCCTTCGCGCGCGCCACCCAGTCGGTGCGCGAGGGCCAGTCGCTCGCCCAGGCGATGGAATCCAACGGCCTCACCACGCCGGTCGCCGCGCGCATGCTGCGGGTGGGCGAGCGCAGCGGCAACATGGGGGAGATGATGGAGCGCATCGCCACCTTCTGCGACGAGGAGCTGGCGCGCTGGGTCTCGGTGGTCACGCGCCTCATCGAGCCGCTGCTCATGACGGTGATCGGCCTCATCATCGGCGTCATCGTCGTGCTCATGTACTTCCCGATCTTCCAGCTGGCCGGGAGCATCCGGTGAACGCGGCGCGGATCGACCTGCCGGCCATGGCGATCGAAGCGGCGGAGGAGCTCCCGGGGGTCCCGGCGCTGCTCGAGGAGGCCGCGATCGCGCGCGCCATGGCGGGCGCGGCGGCGACCGGCGAGTCGGCGCACGACATCCTCGCCCGCGAGAGCGGGCTCGAGTCCGCGGTGTACGCGCGTGCGCTCGCCAGCGCCTTCGACTACCGCTTCATCGAACCCGAGCAGCTGCTCGCCATGGAGCCGGACTTCGCCAAGCTGCCGCCCGCGGAGGCCACGCGGCGCAACTGCCTCGTGGTGCACGAGGGCGATCACCTGCTGGCGGTGTTCGCCGACCCCTTCGATGCCACCCTGCGCGGCTGGCTGGAGATGCGCCTGCCGGGCCCGCTCGAGTGGGCGCTCACCCCGGCGGCGGATCTTGCGAACCACACGGCGCGGCGCGCCGAGGCGCTGCGCGCCATCGATGCGGTGCTGCCGGATACGCAGCACGGCTCCCACAGCGAGCAGGGCATCGACACCCTTTCCTACGTCACGATCAGCGAGGACACGAGCCCGGTGGTGCGCCTGGTGCACTCCACGGTCTACGACGCGCTGCGCGGAGGGGCGAGCGACATTCACCTCGAGACCACGGCCTCGGGGCTGCTGGTGCGCTACCGCCTGGACGGTGTGCTGGTCAACATCGCCCCGGTGCCCGGCGCCGAGCTCGCCGAGCAGGTGATCTCGCGCATCAAGGTGATGTCCGAGCTGGACATCGCCGAGCGCCGGGTGCCCCAGGACGGGCGCTTCAAGATCGCCTTCGAGGGCCGGCCGATCGACTTCCGCGTCTCGATCATCCCGAGCATCTTCGGCGAGGACGCGGTACTGCGCGTGCTCGACAAGAAGGCGCTCACGCAGATGAGCGGGCTGCGCCTGGACGTGCTCGGCTTCCACAACGGCATCGTCAGCGAGCTGCGCAAGCTCGCCACGCTCCCCTACGGCATGCTGCTCGTGACCGGGCCGACCGGCAGCGGCAAGACCACGACACTCTACGGGGCGATCTCCGAGACCCAGACCGGGCGCGACAAGATCGTCACCATCGAGGATCCGGTCGAGTACCAGCTCCCCGGGGTGCTGCAGATCCCGGTGAACGAGAAGAAGGGGCTCACCTTCGCGCGCGGCCTGCGCTCGATTCTGCGCCACGATCCGGACAAGATCATGGTGGGCGAGATCCGCGACCCGGAGACGGCGCAGATCGCCATCCAGTCCGCGCTCACCGGCCACCTGGTGTTCACCACGGTGCACGCCAACAACGTGTTCGACGTGGTGTCGCGCTTCGTGCACATGGGCGTGGATACCTACAGCTTCGTTTCCGCGCTCTCGGGCGTGCTGGCGCAGCGCCTGGTGCGCGTCATCTGCCCGCAGTGCTGCGTGTCCTTCCTGCCCTCGATCCAGCACCTCGAAGAGTCGGGCGTATCCATTGCCTCGACCAACTCGTACCGCTTCCGCAAGGGCCAGGGCTGCGCGCACTGCCGCGGCACCGGCTACCGCGGCCGCAAGGCGGTCGGGGAGCTCTTGGTGCTGAACGACGAGATCCGCGAGGCCATCGTGAATCGTGCTCCGGTGCGCCAGCTGAAGGAGCTCGCCCAGCAGGCGGGCGTACGGCTGCTGCGTGCCTCGGCGCTCGACCTGGTGCGCTGCGGTCAGACCACGCTCGAGGAGGTCAATCGTGTCACCGTTATGGCGTGACGAGCTCGGGCTGTACCTCGCGCCGCGGCGCCTGTGCATGGTGCGCCTGAAACGCGGCCTGCGCCCGACGCTCGCCGGCGAGCACGAGCAGGTGCTCGAGAGCGACCAGATGGGCCACTGGGGCCCGGTGCTCGAGGCGGCCGATACGCTGCTTTCGCAGCCGCAGTGGGGCGGGGCACTGCTGCGCGTGGTGCTCGCCGACTGGTGGGCACGCTACGCAATCGTGCCGTGGGTGGCAGAGGTTAACTCGGGCGAGGAGCGCGTGGCGCACGCCCGGCAGCTGCTCTCGAGCGCCTACGGAGAGGGTGTGAGCACCTGGGCCGTGCAGGTCTCGGATGCCCCGCCGACCGTGCCGCGCGTTGCCTGCACCATGCCCGCCGACCTGGTCGAGGGGGTGCGCGCCCTCGCCGCCCGGCACGGCGTGCGCGTCGCCTCGCTGCAGCCGCAGCTGATCGTCGCCTACAACACCTGGCGCGAGCAGTTGCCGGCCAGCGGCAGCTGGTTCGTGTCGATCGGCGAGGGCACGCTTGCGGCGGCGCGCGTCGTTGATCACAGCTGGGACCGTGTGCACAGCGTGCGCATCGGCCCGGACTGGGCGCGCGAGCTCAAGCGTCTGCAGACCTTCGGCCGTCTCGCCAGCCTGAACCCACAGGACGGGCAGGTATACGTGGATGCGCCCTACGCCTGGCGCGAAGTGGCCGGCCCCGCCGGGCGCGACCTGCACTGGCTCGAGGACGGGGAGCGGCCGCTTGATACCCTGGAGCGGCTCTCGCGCGTGCGCAGGCTTGCCGCATGAAGGCGCCACCGCTGCTGCTGGATTTCTCGGCCCCGCGGATGCGCGTGACGCTCCTGGGGATGGTGCTGCTGGTCTTCGGGCTGTGCGCCGTAACGCTCGCCTGCCTCGAGTACCGCGTCATGACGCAGCGGCACGCGGGACTGGAGATGCGTCTCGCCGACCTCACGCGCCGGGCGGCGCGCAACCCCGCGGAGGTCGAGCGCAACGTGCGCCTCTCCGAGGAGGCGACCGGCATCACGCGCGAGCTCGGCACTCCCTGGACCGGGGTGCTCGCCGACCTCGAAGCGGCGGCCAAGAGCAGCGAAGGGCAGATCTCGCTGCTCGCGCTCGAGCCCGACCACGAGAAGCACCGCATCCTCATCAAGGCGGAGTCCAAGGACCTGTCGCTCGCGCTCGATTACCTCAAGCGGCTGCAACAGGCGCACTCACTGCGCTTTCCGATGCTCGACAGCCACGAAGTCGTCGCCGAGGACAAGGACCGCCCGGTGCGCTTCTCCATGACGGCCGACTGGCGGGAGGCACCATGAGCGAGCCCTCGCCCCCGGATGGCACGCTGATGCTCCGCCGGCCGGCGCTGCCCGCGGGGGAGGCGGCCGAGGTTGCCCGCATCGCCGAAGTCACCGTCGAGGTGGTCACGGAAGTGGCCGTGGTCACGGAGACGGTGCTCACGAGCGCCGATCCCCCGGCACTCGAGGTCGCCGCGGCAGAGGCCCAGGCCGGCGGCGCGGTCGCCCTCGCGGATGCGGACCCGGCACTCATGACACCCGCGGCGGAGGCACCCTCGGTGCCGGTGCTGGCGCGCGCTCACGCGCTCATCGAGCAGCTGAACCAGCGCCTGCAGCTGTTCGTCGCGCGCGACCTGCCGATGCTCTGGTTCCGGGTCACGCGCATCGGCCCGGCGGGGCTTGCGGGCGCGGCGGCGACGCTCGCGGCGCTCATCGTCGCCGCGGTCACCTTCTTCGGCGCGCGCACGGCGAATGAGGCCCTAAGCGCGCAGCTCGCACTGGCACAGGGGCACCCTGGAGCGCAGCCCACCGGCGAGCCCACGGTCGGCAAGATCGTCGGCTCGCTGCCTGGGCGCGGGGACATGCCCGCCGTGCTTGGCGTGGTGCTCGAGCAGGCGCGCGAGGCGAACGTGTCGCTGGACAACGGGCACTACACCTACAGTGCCCCCAAGGGCGGCACCGTCGCACGCTACGAGCTGGAGTTCCCGGTCAAGGCGGAATACCCCGCGGTGCGCAACTTCATCAACCGTACGCTGAGCGCCGTGCCCGCGGCCGGTCTCGACAAGCTGCGCATCGAGCGCAAGGCGGTGGGTGATGCCATCGTCAACGCCGACATCCGCTTCGTCATCTACGTGCGCCCCGAGTAGCCATGAAGCTCGCCCTTCGCACCCGCATCCTGGTCGGCGTCGCCGCGGCGATCGCCGCCTACGTGGTTTTCGGGCCCTCGGACAACGCACCGACGGCCGAGGCGGCACCCGCGTCTGCGCGCGACCACACCCCGCACGCAGCAACACCCTCCGCCGGCAAGGCACACGGGGGCAGCGCGACCGAGGCGCTGGCGCTGTTCGCGCACCGCGTGGCCGATGCCACCGCGGCCGCGGCGCTGTTCGCGCCGCACTCCTGGTACGTGCCCCCGCCGCCGCCCCCGCCGCCGCCGCCGGTGGCCGCGGGGCCGCCGCCCAAGCCGACCGCGCCGCCCTTGCCCTATCAGTTCATGGGGACCTTCAGCAGCGCGGGCGAGGCCCCGACGGTGTTCCTCACGCACGGTGACGTCGTGTTCAGCGTGCACGTGGGCGACACGCTCGAAAACACCTACAGCGTCGACAAGCTCGAGGGCGGCCAGCTGTACCTGACTTACAAGCCTCTGAACATACAACAACAACTCAGCGTTAGCGCAGGGGGCTCCCCGTGAGGACCCAGATCTATGGATGGCTCAGCGGCGCACTGCTCGGGCTGGTGCTCGCCGGCTGTGCGGCCGAGAAGCTGCACCGTGACGGCATGGCTTCGATCGACCGCGGCGACTACGAGGCCGGCGTCGCGGAGCTGAAAGAGGCTCTCGCCCAGGACCCGACCAACATTGCCTACCGGCTCGACTACGAGGCGCGCCGCGACAATGCGGTGATGAAGCTGCTGTCGCAGGCCGACCAGGCACGTGCCATCGGCCATCACGATGCTTCGGTGGAGCTCTATAAGCGCGTGCTCACTCTGGACCCTACCAACCAGCGGGCCCAGCGCGGCCTGGACGCCATCGACGAGGACCAGCGACATGGCGTGATGCTCGAGGAGGCGCGCAAGGAGTTCGAGAAGAAGGACTACGCCGCCGCCGACGCCAAAGTGAAAAGCATCCTGCACGAGGACCCGACTTTCGATCCGGCGCAGGAGCTGGCTGCCGAGATCAACATCGCCCGCGGCCCGACCACGGTGGCCCCGAGGCTGAAGACCCGCGACAACCGCAAGGTCAGCCTGCAGCTTCGGGACGCGCCCACCAAGATGGCCTTCGAGGTGCTGCAGCGCGAGACCGGCGTCAACTTTATCCTCGACAAGGACGTCAAGAGCGACAGCAAGACCACGATCTTCGTGCAGGACGTGCCGGTGGACGAGGCGATCGACCTGGTGCTCGACCAGAACGGGCTCGCGCGCCAGATCCTCTCCTCGAACATGGTGATGATCTACCCGAATAACCCGACCAAGCAGAAGGAGTACGAGCAGCAGATCGTGCGCACCTTCTACATCACCAACGCGGAGCCCAAGGACGTGGAGTCGATGCTGAAGGCGGTGCTCGGCGCGAAGAACCTGTTCATCGACGAACGCTCGAGCGCGGTGATGATCCGCGACACACCGGACGCGGTGCACATGGCCGAGAAGCTGGTGGCATCGCTCGATGTCGCCGAGCCCGAGGTGATGCTCGAGATCGAGGTGCTGGAGATCTCCTCCAGCAAGCTGCAGGACCTCGGCATCCTCTACCCGAGCACCGCAACTCTTTCACCGACCCCGCTCGGCACGACCGGCAGCATCTCCGGCAGCAACGGCTCGCTGACGCTGTATGACCTGGCGCACCAGAACAGCAAGACCATCACGATCTCGCCGCTGAGCGTGACGCTCAATGCGATGAAGCAGGCCGGGCTCACCAACACCCTGGCGAGCCCGCGCATCCGCTCGCGCAACAAGGAGAAGGCCAAGGTCCTGATCGGCAGCCGCCTGCCGGTCATCACCAACGCCGTAACCCCCACCGCCTCGGGCGCTCCCGTGGTCACCGGCAGCGTGCAGTATCTGGACGTCGGCCTCGTGCTCGAGGTGCAGCCGACCGTGCACCTGGACGGTGATGTGGGTGTGAAGATCAACCTCGAGGTGAGCTCGATGTTGAAGCAGGTCACGACCCCGCAGGGCACGATCGCCTACGAGATCGGCACGCGCAACGCCAACACCGTGCTGCGCCTGAAGGACGGCGAGACGCAGATCCTCGCCGGCCTGATCCAGGATTCCGACACCCGCACCGCCAACTCCATCCCGGGCCTCGGCGACATCCCCGTGCTCGGCAAGCTGTTCGGTACCAACCACACCGACCGCGAGAAGGGTGAGATCGTCCTCTCGATCACCCCGCACATCATCCGCATGCAGTCGCGTGCACCGGCCGAGGCCACCGAGTTCTGGTATGGCAGCGAGACGCACACGCGCAGCTCGCCATACATGGGAGATACCTCAGGGGGCTCCGGCGCCGCCGCCCCCGTGATGGTGCCGGCCGCCGCGCCGAGCGGCGTGCAGCCCGTGAGTCCCTCGCTGCCGGCGGGCGCGGTCTCCGCGCCACTCGGCGGCAGCGAGTTCCCACCGACAACCGCCGTCGCCCCGACCTACTCGACACCGACACCCCAGCCCTCACCCCAGGGCTTAGCGACCACGTCCGTGCCGGTGCCGATTGCGGCCGGGGCGGCGGCGGGAGTCGCAGCCACCGCCGCCGAGGCCTCGCG
>Ga0335076_10002844_pt1 | contig 17276 bp, 15 predicted proteins | sample Lox_Sample_25_FD_206717 | JGI IMG/M metagenome (GOLD analysis project Ga0335076, IMG submission 206717) | Soil microbial communities from Loxahatchee National Wildlife Refuge, Florida, United States - Lox_Sample_2.5 | ecosystem: Environmental > Terrestrial > Soil > Wetlands | place: USA... | reverse complement strand
CAGCGCGGCGATCCCGGTGAGGATCCAGGCGACCCGGATCGAGCGAACGTCGTGGAGTCGAAGCATCAGCAGCGACCTTTCTCTCTCACGCGGCCTCGCCGACCCCGAAGTTCGCGCGTGTCCGGCCGCCGCGACCTCGAGCGGGCCCTGGGCGCCCTTCTAGTTGATGGTGAGGGACCCGCACTGGGAGCCCCCGGGCGCAACCGGGATGTCGGCTGCGGCGCAGGCCTCGTAGGTCCCGGGTCCCTTGGCGACGAGGAGGAACTGGTTGTTCTGGTCGTTCTTGCAGCCCGGCGTCGTGTCGCCCTGAGCGGTGCAGGGCAGGTCGTTCCAGTACCAGGTGGGCCCCCACCGTCCCGTGTCGAGCGCCTTTCCGACCGCGAGCTGGTCGCACGCCGAGGCCTGCGGGTCTCCTTCCACACGCGTCCAGCAGAACTTGGGGCTGCCCTGGCCGACCGCATCGCAGTACCCGTTCATGTTGATGACCTGGGGCCTCGAGTCCAGGATCCGTCGGAACCCGTCGCCCGGGTCGTGGACATGCACGTTGATCCCGTAGAGGGGTGGCGGGGTGGGGCTGCAGAGGGCCCCGGGAGGCGTCGGGGTGGGGACGGGAGTCGGGGTCGGGGTCGGAACCGGGGTCGGAGGTGTCGTCGGTGTCGAGCCTCCCCCGCACTGGACGGTCAGTGCGAGCGCGAGCGCCCCCGACAGCAGGCCTTCGGCCCGCCTGGACAAGACGGCGTGCGCGATTCGCAGCATCAAGAGCGACCTCTTTCCCTCGTCTGTCTCACCGATTCCGGCACCCTTCGACGCCCTCTTCCGGCTCGTACCCGAGCCCGGTCGCCGCAACGGCACGCGGGAGGCGCACCGTGGGCCAGCGCCTCGCCAGGTCGATCGTTCCGCACCGGCTGCCGTAGGACTCCACGGGGATCCCCGCTGCGGCGCAGGCGGCGAACTCGCCGTCGCCCCTGGCGAGGGCCTCGAACTGGTCCGTCGGGTCGTCCTCGCAGCCCGGCGCGTCGCTCGGCCCGATGCACGGCCCGCCATTATAGTATCAGGTCGGGCCCCAGCGCCCCGTGCCCGGCAAGATCAAGGCGAAGGAGGCAAGAGAAAGTGCCCAGGAGGGCCTGGGACCGCCGAGGGTTCAGTAGCCGCGAACGGTCGTGAAGTCCGAAGGGTGGTAAGCCGTGCAGGGCGGACCGGGAGGCGGGGAGCCGGAGCCGAGCAGCCCCCGTGCGAGGAGAGCGTCGCGTATCGCGTGGGCGGCCACGCGGTGGCCGAGGGGGCTCGGGTGCACGACGTCCACGCGGAGATCGCGGAACCCGTACGCCGAGTAGCAGTCGAGCAGGTCGACGGCTCCGAGCCCGGCGCCCTCCGCCGCGTCGACGACCACGCGGTGCAGCTCGCGGTGCGGGTAGTGCTCGAAGCGCCCCACGAACACCGGGAAGACCACGACCAGCGCGGGAACGCCGCGAGAGGAGAGGAGGTGCCGGAGCACCTCGAACCTGGAGGTGAGAGCGCCCCTCTGCTGCTCCACCGCCTCGGCGTAGAGCGGCCCGGCGATGGGGTTCCGGGCCGCAACGAACCTCCGCCGGGCCTCGAGCTCCGAGAGGCGGTACTCGATCCAGGAGAAGAGGAGCGAGCGGTCGAGGAGGTCCTCGCGCAGGCGGCCGGGGAGGGATCGGCGGCGCTCCGCCCGGTCCTCCACGAGGCCGAACTCGTACGAGAAGAGCCCCTCGAGGTCGTTCAGGCAGAAGGCCAGCACGACGACGTCGGGCGAGAAGGCGAGGGCCTTCGACCGCAGGGTCTCGATCTCCTGGTCGAGGTTGTAGCCGGGGACGCCGAAGTTCAGGACTTCGACCCGCCGCCCGGACCCCGAGCCGTTGAGCATGGCCTCGAGCTGCCGCGGGAAACCGTCCCCTTCCGCGACCCAGTAGCCGAACGCGATCGAGTCGCCGAGCACCGCCACGCGGCGCACGCCGTGCGGCTTCTCGACGGTCGTCTCCCGGCCGCGCAGCCCGTCGGCGTTGATCCGGTACTCGACCTCGGCCCGCACCGCGCTCGACGGCCGCAGCTCGAAGCGGAGGAGGGGATCGTCGCTCCGCCGCACGGTGGCGCGATTGATCTGGACCGTGCCGACGTTCACGCCGGTCAGGCGGAAGGCGCCCTCGAGGAGGAGCGACGTGAGGAGCAGGCTGGCCACGGCGAGCGCGATCGAGCCGCCGAGCCGCCGGAACGCCGCGAGGACTCGCCCCATCGGATGCGCCTCATCGTATACCCCCTCCCGCCGTTGACGCTCCTCAGGGGCGTGACTAGACTGCACGCGTGGTTTCCACGGCCAGGGACGCGAGGGGAGCGATCCTCGCTCTCGCGCTCTCGTCGGCGAGTGGAGGCGGCTCTGCGTCGGCGCCGACGCCTCCCGTCCCGATCCCCACGCCGACGCCCCCCAGCTTCGTCGTCGTCGTCACCGACGACCTCGACGTTCCGACCGCGGTCGAGCTGCCCCGGCTGCCGGACCTGATGGCCAACCAGGGGCTCTCCTTCACTCGGGCCTACGTGGCGGAGTCGCTCTGCGCGCCGTCGCGCGCCTCGATCCGCGTCCCCATCCCGGACTGCGTCGACGGGCGCTCCCTCGCCCCCTTCCTGCGGGGCAAGCCGCCCGCCTCGCGGCGGACGGAGGTCGAGATCGAGAACTTCGGTGCCGACTTCTCCTACGTCGTGCGGACTCCGGACTGGATGTACAACCACCAGGACACCGACGAGATCGAGCTCTACGACATGAAGGCCGATCCCTACCCGCTCAAGAACCTGCACCGGACGGCGGACCCCGCTCTCCTCGCCTCCTTCGAGAGCAAGATCAAGGCCTTCGTCGCCTGTCACGGCGCCTCCTGCCGCGGCTGACGGAAAGGAGCCTCGACGTGACGGACTTCGGCTTCAACGGGACCCGGCGGGTCCCCTCGCCAGTCAACGAGCCGGTCCGGGCCTACGCTCCCGGCTCTCCGGAGAGGGCTGAGCTCAAGGCCCGCCTCGCGGCGATGGCTTCGGAGAGGGTCGAGATCCCGCTCGTCATCGGGGGCAAGGAGGTCCGGAGCGGCGAGACCGCGAAGGCGGTCATGCCCCACGACCACGGCCACGTCCTCGCCCTCTGGCACAAGGCCTCGACGGAGCACGTGGCCCAGGCGATCGAGGCCGCGGCCGCGGCCCGCCGGGAGTGGGCGAGCTGGCCCTGGGAGGACCGGGCCGCCGTCTTCCTGAAGGCGGCCGAGCTGCTGGCCACGACCTGGCGGGCCACCCTCAACGCGGCGACCATGCTCGGCCAGTCGAAGACGGCCTACCAGGCCGAGATCGACTCGGCCGCCGAGCTCGTCGATTTCTGGCGCTTCAACCCCCACTACGCGCAGGAGCTCTACGCCGAGCAGCCGCTCTCGAGCGCCACGATGTGGAATGAGCTCGACTACCGGCCGCTCGAGGGCTTCGTCTACGCGGTGACGCCCTTCAACTTCACGTCGATCGCGGGCAACCTCCCCACCTCGCCCGCCCTCATGGGCAACACCGTGCTCTGGAAGCCGGCCTCTTCCGCGATCCCGAGCGCCTTCTTCATCCTGAGGCTCCTCGAGGCGGCGGGCCTTCCCCCGGGCGTCATCAACTTCGTCCCCGGCCAGGCCTCGGCCGTCTCCGAAGTCGCCCTGAACCACCGCGACCTCGCCGGCGTCCACTTCACCGGCTCGACGGAGGTCTTCAACTCGATGTGGCGGACGATCGGGGCCCAGATGGACCGCTACCGGTGCTACCCCCGCATCGTCGGCGAGACGGGGGGCAAGGACTTCATCGTGGCCCACGCCTCGGCCGACCCCCAGGCCCTCGCGGTTGCGGTCGTCCGCGGCGGCTTCGAGTACCAGGGGCAGAAGTGCTCGGCGGCGAGCCGGATCTACGTCCCGCGGTCGCTGTGGAAGGACGTGAGCGACCGCATCGTGGCCATGATCGGCGAGATCCGGATGGGCGACGTGCGGGACTTCCGGAACTTCATGGGCGCGGTCATCGATCGCAAGGCCTTCGACTCCATCTCTTCCTACCTCGACGAGGCGAAGAGGGGCGCCCGCGTCCTGGCCGGGGGCGGCGCGAACGCGGAGACGGGCTTCTTCGTCGAGCCGACCCTCGTCCAGGCGGACGACCCCGGCCACCGGCTCCTCTCCGAGGAGGTCTTCGGCCCCGTCGTGACCGCGTACGTCTACGACGACGCGAAGTGGGACGAGACGCTGCGCCTCGTCGACCAGACCTCGCCCTACGCCCTCACCGGAGCCGTCTTCGCGAACGACCGGGCGGCGGTCCGGCAGGCGGCGGCGGCCCTACGAGGCGCAGCCGGCAACTTCTACGTCAACGACAAGCCCACCGGGGCCGTCGTCGGCCAGCAGCCCTTCGGCGGCGCCCGCTCCTCCGGCACCAACGACAAGGCCGGCTCGAAGCTGAACCTCGTCCGCTGGGTGAGCGCCCGGGCCGTCAAGGAGACCTTCGTCCCCCCGCTCGACTTCCGCTACCCATTCATGGCCGCCGAGTAGGCCGGTGTCGGACCCCGCTCCGGCCCCGCGACGGACGGGCTCCCGCCTCGGGCTCGCCGCCGCCCTCGTCCTCGCCCTCTGGCCGACGGTCTTCTGGCAGGGCCGCCTCTTCGACGAGGAGGTGCCGGGCCTCCTGCGCAAGAACTGGAGCGACGCCACGTTCCTCCAGAAGGCCTTCGACTCGAGGAGCCGCGACGCTTATCAGGGCCGCGAGCTGAGCTACGCGATCGACTACGTGGATGCTCAGTGGCTACGGCTGCTCCTGTCGCACGACGTGGTGTACCTCGTCCCGCCGAGCGCGGTCCTCGCCTCGCTCGGCTTCGTGGCCGCGGGCGCGCGGCTCGCACCCCGCGCCCTCCCCGACCTCGCCCCCGCCACGCGCTGGCTGGCGCTCCTCGTCCTCCTCGGGAACTTCGTCTTCCAGAGCACGATGGGGATGATGTACCGCGCCACGAAGCCCCTCGTCGCGCCCCTCGTCTTCGCGCTGCCGCTCCTCCTGCTGGCCGAGCGCCGAGAGCCACGCCTCGGCCCGAGAAGCGCCTTTACGGCCGCGTTCCTCCTGGCCCTCGCCCCCTGCCTCCTCGACCGGCAGGGGCTCTTCTACGTCCTCGCCTTTGCGCTCGCCCTGTCCGTCGCGTGGTCGAGGAGCCGCCGCGGGACCGCCCTCCTGCTCGGCGTCCTGGGGGCGCTCCTCTCCTGGCTCCTCTACTTCCGCGTCCTGGGCCCGCCGATCGTCCACGCGCTGAACGGCTACTGGCCGAGCGACCGCTTCCAGCGCCTGCGCCTGGGCCTGCTGCTCCAGAAGGAGCCGTGGCTGCAGGCGGCCGACCTCCTGGGGGACTGGACCTCCGTCCTGCTGGGCGGTGCGCCCCCGGCTCTCCTCCTGCTGGCTGCCGCCGGCGCGGGCGGGCTCTGGGCCTTCTCCCGCCGCCGCCGGCCCCGAACCCTGGCCCTCGGCGCCGCCTGCGCCCTGGCCGCGGTCCTCGGCCAGCTCACCATGGTGGCGATGATGTTCGAGCGGCACTCGCCCGTGTCGTGGCTCGGGAATAGGCTCTGGTACTACCCGCTGCCCTACCAGGCCGTCTTCGCCTTCGGCCTACTGTGGGGCCTCGAGAGGCTCGCCCGCGGTGGCGACGCGAGGATCGTCCGCCTGGTGCCCCTGGTCCTGGCCGCGTTCGTCCTCGCCAACGTCCTGCGTTGGCCGGAGGAGCGCCGCGCCATGGACTCGGACCCCCCGTTTCACGACCAGTTCCGCCGCTCCGACCTCTTCGTGCGGTCCTTCCGCGACGGATACCCCGACCGGCTCCTCGACGACGACTACCGGCGCTTCTACTTCGAGTGCCTCGGCACCTTCCCCCGCCTCGCCGCGCGCGCGCGCCCGCAGGTCGCCGAAGGCGACGGCGTTCTGCGGGCCCGCATCGTCGACGGGCGCCTGCGGGCCTGGGCCGGCCGCGACGTCCGGCTCGTCGCTTGGACGCCTTTGGCCGGGCGGTACCGGCTCTCCGGGAGCGCGTGGCTGCGAGCGGGAGAGACGATCGCCGTCCTGCTCGGAGAGGACCGTCCCCGCCAGCTCGCCGAGATCCGTCGGGACGAGACGAGCGACGGCAGCGAGCCGATCGCGCTGAGCCTCGACCTGGCGGCGGGTCCCACACAGGTCCGGCTCGTCTCCAGCCTTCCCGAGGTCCAGGTCCCGGAGGAGGCTCGGGGCACCCTCGGCGCGTACGAGCTGGCGCTGCCGTTCATGCTGACTCGCGAGAAGGCGAAGGACCTCGGCGGCGCGGCGCCTCCGGCCGGCGTGGACAGACGCAGACCCGGTCGCTAGACTCCCGGCGTCGCCCCGCCTTCCTCGCACCGGAGGACTTTGGCCCTGCCCCTCGAAGCCGTGCGGACGGCCTCTCGTGCCCGTGGCTGGGCGTGGCCGCTCGTCGCCGCGGCCGTCGCGCTGCTTCCGGTGCTCTTCTGGCGCGGGGGGGTCGTGGAGGAGGAGGCGATCGGCTTCCTCCGCAACTACTGGGGCGAGCGGCCCGTCCTGCATCGCATCTTCGACCCGCGCGGCTACGACGCCTTCCAGGCCCGCGAGCTCAGCTACGCGATCGACTTCCTCGACGCCCAGTGGCTCCGCCACCTCCTCTCGCACGACGTGCTCCTCTTCGTGGCGCCGAGCGTCCTCCTCGCCTCGCTGGCCACGGTCCTCGTCGCCCGCCACCTGGTGCCGAAGGCGCTACCCGGCCTGAGCCCGGCCGTCGCCTGGCTCGTCGTGCTCGTCTTCCTCTCGAACTTCGCGGTGGCGAGCACGGCCGGGCTCCTCTACCGGGCCACGAAGCCCCTCGTCGCGCCGCTCCTCCTCTTCCTCCTGCTCTTCGTCCTGACCGAGCATCGCCACCCCGCGCGGGCGGCACGATCGGCCTTCGCGGCCGTCTTCTCGGCCGGCCTCGCGATGAGCCTGCTCGACCGGCAGGGGCTCTTCTACCTCGTCGTCGTCGGCCTGGTCCTCGCCGCGGCGTGGCTCCGCACGCGTCGCGGCCTCCCTGTCCTCCTCGGCGTCGCCGCGGCCGTCGCCGTCTGGCTCGTCTACCTCTACCTGCTCGGTCCCTGGATCATCCACTCGCAGAACGGGTACTGGCCGGAGATGCGCTTCCAGCGCTTCCGGCCGGCGGCGCTCCTCCGCGCGGATCTGTGGCTCGAGGGCGCACGCCTCCTCGCCGACTGGGCACGCGTGCTCTTCGGGGGGCTGCCGCGCACGGCCCTCGGCGGGGCGGTCGTGGCCCTGGCCGCGGGGTGGGCCTTCGCCAACCGGCGTCGGCCGGTCCGAGTGGCCGTCGCCGCCATCGCCACCCTGGCCGCCCTCGCCGCGCAGGTCGCGATGGTCGCGATCATGGTCTGGCGCCACGAGCCGGTCACGTGGATCGACCATCGGTTCTGGTACTACCCGCTGCCCTTCCAGGCGCTCCTGGTCTTCGGCCTCCTGTGGGGGCTCGAGCGGCTGTCGGTCGGCCGGGGGTCGCTGCCCGCCGCGGTCCCGATCGCCCTCGCCGGCCTCGTCCTCGCCAACCTCGCGCAGTGGCCCGAGAGGCGGGCCGTGATGGCGACCGGACCGTGGTTCGGCGACGTCGAGCGGCGCTCGGCGCTCCTCGTCCGCTCGCTGCGCGGAGGACGCGCGGAGCCGCTGCTCGACGGCGACTACCGACGCTTCTTCTTCGAGTGCCTCGACCGGTTCCCGCGCCTTCGCGCCCGGGCCGACACCCAGGTCAGCGAGGGAAGCGGGTTCGAGGTGGCCGAGCTGCAGGGCGGTGGAGTTCGTGCCCTTGCCCGGCGCGAGGCGCACCTCGTCGCCCGCGCCCGGGTGGCGGGACCGCACGTGCTCGTCGGAACCGTGGTCCTCCGTCCGGGCGACGCGCTCTCGGTCCTCCAGGGCTCGCCCCCTCGTCTCCGGGGCCGGTTCCCGCGGGGAGCCGGCGGAGAAGGGCCCGAGACCTTCCGCGTCCAGCTCGACCTCCCGGCGGGCGTGAGCGACCTCCTGTTGCTCTCGGAGCTTCCCGAGAGGGAGGTTCATTGGGGCTCGAGCCACGTGTCCGGCGGCTTTCTCCTCCAGCTGCCGGTCGTGGTGTGGCGCGAGTCGGCCTTCGAACCTCGCGCCTCGGAACGATCGGCCCCCCCGCCGGGCTCCCCCTAGACTGCCGCTCGCCTCAGAACCACGAGGGCATGCAATCGCCTCGATACGAGTTGGGTCCCCGCCGGATGTACCCGCTCGAGACGAGGATGTCGAACTGCTCGCTGAAAGCGTTCGTCGTCTTGACGGCGAGCTCCTCCCCGTCCCAGTACGAGCACGCACCCTGCCCGGCGAGGACCTGCTGGACCGTGGCCACGTAGCCGTCCACGTTCGTGACGTAGTAGCAGTTGCCGCAGTTCGTGCGGCCGAAGTCGAAGTACTCGGGGTGGATCTGCGTCGCCTTCGTGATCGCGGCGTCGACCATCGGGTAGAGCTGGGAAGGGTCGTCTACGCACACCGGGTTGGGCGGGTTGGAAGCGGGAAGGCTGCAGCTGCTGCCCGACGGGGGGGTGGGCGAAGGCGCGGGGGTCGGCGTCGCGCCGGGAGTCGGGGTGGGCGCCGGAGTCGGCGACGGCTTCGGGAGGACGATCGGGATCGTGAGGGGAGCGACGGTCGCGCTCGGGCTGGGGCTCGTGCTGGGGCTCGGGCTGGCGCTCGGCTGGGTTGGGAGAAGGTTCTGGATCGCCTGGCAACCGAGGGCGGCGAACGCCCCGGTCGCGAGGAGTGTCAAACGCCAGCGCCCGTTGCCCATGCAGACCCCCAGAGTCTAGAAGCTACATGAGCACTATATGCTTAACTAGTCTCCATTACAAGAGTTTTCTCCTCTCTGGCGGGTCCGGTCTCACCCGAGCTCTGCCCGCAGGCGGTCGAGGAAGTAGCCCACGTCCGTCACGAGGCCGATCGCCTGCATCGAGCCGCGGTTTCCGAGCTTGACGGGCACCGACTCGGCCATGTCCACGCAGATCGTCCGCACGCGCGCGGGCAGCAGGTTGCCCACCGCGATGGAGTGAAGCGCGGAGGCCAGCATCAGGCAGCACCCCGCCCCCTCGAGCGCCGCGAGATAGGCCTTCTGGGCGAGGACGGTATCGGTGACGACGTCGCGCAGCGGCCCGTCGTCCCGAATCGAGCCGGCCAGGACGAACGGGACGCCCCGCCGCACGGCCTCGTACATGACGCCGGTCTTCACGAGGCCGGCCTGAACCGCCTGGCGGACGCCGCCCAGGCGGTTCACCGCGTTGATCGCGAAGAGGTGGTTCCGGCTGCCCCCCTCGACGGCCCGTCCGCTCATCTGGCAGACCCCGAGGCTCGTCCCGACGATCGCCTTCTCGAGGTCGTGGACGGCGAAGGCGTTCCCGGTGAGGAGGCCGTCCACCCAGCCCTCGCGCACGAGGGTGGCGAGCGCCGCCTCCCCCCCCGAGTGCACGACTGCGGGCCCCGGCACGACCACGATGCGCTCCCCCGCCGCCCTCACCCGCCTCATCTCCTTCGCCGCGGCGCGGATCACGATCGCCTTGTTGACCTCGGCGGAGACGTCGTTCGACATGAAGCCGAAAACGGCGTAGTCGCGGCTCCGCTCGAGCGGTCGGACGCGGATGCCGGGCCCGCGGAGCGCCACCGCCTCGCCCTTCCGCACCTGCGCCTGCTTCACGCAGCAGGGCGCGCCGCCCCGGAGGACGAGGGCGGAGTCCATCTTCTGGTCGCGGGCCTCGACCCAGCGGCCGCCGAGGCGGACGAGGGTGGGGAAGTTCGTCGAGGAGTAGAACTCGTCGGGCAGGATCCCGTCCGCCTCGGCCGGCGCGAAGGCGCAGTCGCCGACCTCGGTCGTCGCCCCGAGGTACCGGACCGCCTCGAGGATCCGGTCGAGCGCGTGCGGGTCCTGGGCCCGGATCTCGATCCGCGCGAACGAGGGCTGGTCGTTCGTGCGGCCGACCCGGAACTCCTGGACCTCGAACTCGCCCCCCTCCTCCACCACGCGGTCGAACACCCGCCGCATGATGTCGGAGTCGATGAGGTGGCCTTCGAGGGAGATCGTCTCGTGCACCATCGCCCGCTCCGCTCCGCTCCGGACCTCCCGCCCCCGCCTCGCCGCCGCCCCGTCGGATCAGAGCCGGGGGAGGGTGAGCCCCTTCTGCGCCTGGTACTTGCCCTTCTTGTCCGCGTACGAGGTCTCGCACGGCTCGTCGCTCTGGAGGAAGAGGAACTGGGCGATCCCCTCCCCCGCGTAGATCCGGGCCGGGAGCGGCGTCGTGTTCGAGACTTCGAGGGTGACGATCCCCTCCCACTCCGGCTCGAGCGGGGTGACGTTCACGATGATCCCGCACCGAGCGTAGGTCGACTTCCCGAGGCAGCAGACGATGACGTCACGCGGGATCCGGAAGTACTCGACGGTCCGCGCGAGGGCGAAGGAGTTGGGCGGAATGGTGCACTGCTCGCCCTTCAGGTCCACGAACGAGCGGGGGTCGAAGTCCTTGGGGTCGACGATCGTGTGGTTGATGTTGGTGAAGACCTTGAACTCGTCCGCGATGCGCGCGTCGTAGCCGTACGAGGAGAGGCCGTAGGAGATGACACCCTCGCGCACCTGCTTCTCGTGGAAGGGCTCGATCATCCCGTGCTCGAGGGCCATCCGCCGGATCCATCGGTCGGACTTCACCGACATCCACGCCTCCTTCGGGCTCGCCGAGCGACCGGAAAAGTGGCCTAGGATTCCACGATCCCGCCCCGCCGGCAAACGCGCTCACCACCACCCCCGCTTCTCGGAGAGGGCCCACAGGACGAGAAGCCCGATCGCGGCCCCCGTCGTGTCGAGCAGCACGTCCCACGCCGACGCGGTGCGGGTGGCGGTGAAGGCCTGGTGCACCTCGTCGGTGGCCGCCCACGCCGCGCAGGCGAGGAGGGCGAGGCCGGCCGGCCGCCACGCCCAGGGGCGGGGGTCGCGCCAGACCGGTCGGCGGAGCGCCCGCCACCAGAGGCCGGCCAGCACCGCGTACTCGCTGACGTGGGCCGCCTTGCGGATCGCGAAGACCGCGAGCTCGACGCCGGCCTCGGTCAGGCCGGGGAAGAGCCAGCGCAGGAGGGGGCCCAGGAGTCGCGACGTCTGGCCGGACGAGAACGTGTCGGTCGAGGCGACGAAGGTGACGGCCGACCAGCCGAGGACCGGCAGCCAGTCGCCGGCCCGGGAACGCCGATCGACCGGCGCTTCGTCGCTCAGACGAGCTCGACGCCGGGGAAGAAGTAGCCGATCTCGAACGCCGCGGTCTCGCGGGCGTCCGAGCCGTGGACGGCGTTCCGCTCGATCGAGGACGCGAAGTCCTTGCGGATCGTGCCCGGCGCGGCCTTCGCGGGATCGGTGGCGCCCATGATCTCGCGGAGGTGGGTGATCGCGTTCTCCCGCTCGAGCACGAGCGTGACGCAGGGGCCCGAGGACATGAATGCGCAGAGGGCCGGGAAGAACGGCCGCCCGGCGTGGACGTGGTAGAAGCCTTCGGCCTCGGCGCGGGTGAGCGTCCGCAGGCGGAGGGCCACGACACGGAAGCCGGCCGCCTCGAGGCGGGACAGGACGGCGCCGGCCTTGCCTGCCGCGACCGCGTCGGGCTTGATGATGGACAGCGTGCGCTCGTTCACGATCGGCTCCTCGCTGCTCTCGGTTCCTCGTTGCTCCCTGGCGACCGCGGGCCGGTCCTACCTCTTCAGGGCTTCCTTCACCGCCGTCCCGATGTCTGCGGGGGAGCGGACCACGCGGATTCCGGCCGCCTCCATGGCCCTCATCTTTTCCGCCGCCGTGCCCTTGCCCCCGGCGATGATCGCCCCCGCGTGGCCCATGCGGCGGCCGGGGGGCGCCGTCTGCCCGGCGATGAACCCGACCACCGGCTTACTCACGTGCTGCTTCACGAACGCCGCCGCCTCCTCCTCGGCGCTGCCCCCGATCTCGCCGATCATCACGATCGCTTCGGTGGCCGGATCCTCGGCGAAGAGGCGGAGAGCGTCCGTGTGGTTCGTCCCGATGATCGGGTCGCCACCGATGCCGATGCAGGTCGACTGGCCGACGCCGAGGGCGGTGAGCTGGGCGACCGCCTCGTAGGTGAGCGTGCCGCTGCGGCTCACGACGCCGACCGGCCCTCCCATGTGGATGTGGCCGGGCATGATCCCGATCTTGCACTTCTCGCCGGGAGAGATGATCCCCGGGCAGTTGGGCCCGATGAGGCGGGTCGGGCCGCCCTTCAGCCGGGCCCAGACCCGGACCATGTCGAGGGTCGGAATGCCCTCGGTGATGGCGACCACCACCGGGATCCCGGCGTCGGCCGCTTCGAGGATGGCGTCGGCGGCTCCGGCCGGGGGAACGAAGACGACCGACGCGTTGGCGCCGGTCTTCCGCACCGCCTGCTCGACGGTGTCGAAGAGCGGGAACCCCTCGACCGTCGTCCCCCCCTTGCCCGGCGTCACGCCACCCACGACCTCGGTCCCGTAGTCGCGGCAGCCCATCGCGTGGAAGGTCCCGTGCTTGCCCATCCCCTGGACGAGGAGGCGCGTTCTCCGGTCGACGAGGACGCTCACCGGACACCCCCCGCCACGCGGACGACGTGCTCCGCCGCCTCGGTCATGGTGTCGGCGGTCTCGAAGTTGAGCCCGGACTCCTCGAGCATCTGGCGGCCTCGGTCCTCGTTGTTGCCCTTCATGCGCACGACCACCGGCACCTTGACCGAGAGGTCGCGCACGGCGGCGATGACACCTTCGGCCAGCACGTCGCAGCGCAGGATGCCGCCGAAGATGTTGATGAGCACGGCCCGGACGTCGGCGTCGGCGAGGAGGATCCGGAAGGCGTTCTTGATCTGGTCGGCGCTCGCGCCGCCGCCCACGTCGAGGAAGTTCGCCGGCGCGCCCCCGGCGAGCTTGATGATGTCCATCGTGGCCATGGCGAGGCCGGCCCCGTTCACCATGCACCCGACGGAGCCGCCCTCGAGCTTGATGTAGTTGAGGCTGTACTTGGAGGCCTCGACCTCGAGGGGCTCCTCCTCGTCGAAGTCCCGCAGCTCCACGAGGTTGGAGTGGCGGAAGAGCGCGTTGTCGTCGAAGTTGACCTTGGCGTCGAGGGCGAGGACGTCTCCCGCCTTCGAGATCAGGAACGGGTTGATCTCCACGAGCGAGGCGTCCGACCCCTCGAACGCCCGATAGAGGGAGAGCATGAAGGGCTCGGCCTTCTTGACGACCTCCGGGGCGAGGCCCAGGCCGAAGGCCAGCTTCCTCGCCTGGTAGGGGCGGAAGCCGACGACGGGGTCGACGGGCTCGCGCAGGATCGCCTTCGGGTCCTTCGCCGCGACCTCCTCGATGTCCATGCCCCCCTTCGCGGAGGCCATGAACACCGGCTGTCCCGTGCCGCGGTCCACCAGGATCGCGAGATACATCTCCTTCGAGCCGGAGAGGTCCATCGCCTGCTCGATGAGGAGCCGCCGGACCACGCGGCCCTCGGGGCCCGTCTGGTGGGTGCGCAGCGTCATGCCGAGCATCGCCTTGGCGATCGCCTCGCACTCGTCGAGGCCCTTCGCGAGCTTCACGCCTCCGCCCTTCCCCCGACCGCCAGCGTGGATCTGCGCCTTCACGACGACGGGGAAGCCGAGGCCCTTCGCCGCCTCGGCGGCCTCGTCGACCGTGTAGACGACCCGGCCCCTCGGGACCGGCACGCCGTACTGGGCGAGGACCGCCTTGCCCTGGTACTCGTGGATCTTCACGGGGGGGACCTCCTGCGCTCCGGCCTAGCGGCCCGGAGCCGGGGCGGTCGGCGGGTTGATGGCCAGGAGCTCGACCTCGAAGACGAGCGTAGCCCCCGGGGGGATGACGGGCGGGCTGCCCTGGTCGCCGTACGCGATGTCCGACGGGCAGACGAGCTTCGCCTTCTCCCCCACCTTCATCCGCTGCACTCCCTCGGTCCAGCAGGGGATCACGTGGTTGAGCTGGAACTCGGCGGGCTGCCCGCGCTGTACGGAGCTGTCGAAGACCTTCCCGTCGGTGAGCGTGCCGTGGTAGTGGACGCGCACGGTGTCGGTGGCCTTCGGGCTCGGGCCGCTGCCGGGCTTCACCGTCTTGAAGACGAGGCCGGAGGCGGTCTTCACCGCTCCCGGCTCCGCCGCCGCGCCGTCGCGGAACGCGGCCGACTTCTGCTTCTCACCCACCGCGGCCGTCGCGGCGTTCTTCTGCGCCCGCGCCTGGAGAACCCCGCCGTACTGCTGGATGTCGTACGCCGGCTTCGCTCCGTCGATCGAGGCGAGGAGGGCCTTCTTCAGGACGTCCAGCTCGGCCGGGCTCAGGTTGAGGGGCTTCACCTGCTGCGCGACCTGCTGCCCCACGACGCCGCCGAAGGCCTGGAGGGCCTTCTCGTCCTCGGTCGCCGCCGCCGGCGAGGCCGCGGCCTTCGGGACCTCCTCCTTCTTCTGGCATCCGCCGACCGCCACCGCCGCCCCGAGGAGCAGCACGAGAGCACTCTGGCGCATCATCTTGAGGTCGCCTTTCCGCCGGCACGCCCCGGGCCACGCACGGGCCCATCGGCCGAACGTCCGATGCTATCCGCGCCCGCTCGGGGAGGCAAACGAGGCACGGTACAATCGGGCCGCAGGAGGAGCGGCGATGGCCGGTGCGGAGAGGTCCTCGAGCGCCTGGCCGTTCCTCGCCGGGCTCGCCCTCGGCGCCGTCTCCGCCTGGGCCGCTTCGGGACGAAGGAAGAGGCTCGACCCGCGCCTCCTTCGCCGCCCGCCCCTCAGCGCCGATCCGCCGATGGTGGTGTTCGTGCCCGGGATCCTGGGCAGCCAGCTCCTCCGGCCGGACGGGACCGAGGCGTGGCTCAACCTGGGCAACACCCTCGGGCACCACGACCTCTCGCTCCCCCGCCGGCTGCCGCTCACGAAGAGCCGGGACGACCTCCACCCCGGCTTCCTCGTCGGCACCGACGCCGTCTTGCCGCGCGCGTTCGGCTTCACCGAGTACGCCGACGCCCTCGACCTCCTGGACACCGCAGGGTACGAGCCGGGGGCGGGCCCGGGGCCGCGCTACGCCGTCTACACCTACGACTGGCGGCGCGACCTCGCGGAGAGCGCGAAGGGCCTCGCCCTCCGCCTCGAGGGCCTCGCGCGGGAGATCGGCGACCCGGAGGCCCGCTTCCACCTCGTGGGCCACAGCATGGGCGGCCTCGTCGTGCGGTACTACCTGCGCTACGGCACCGCCGAGCCATCCCCGGACGCACCGGTGAGCTGGGCGGGCGCCCGGCGCGCGGCGAGCGTCGTCCTCACCGCGACCCCGAACGCGGGGAGCATCCCCGCCCTGGGCGCGATCCTCAACGGGGAGCGGGTGGGTCTCTCCTACACGACGCTCGCGGCGGCGGTCGTGGGCCGCATGCCGTCCATCTACCAGCTCCTGCCGCCGGCGGGAACGAAGCCCCTCGTCGACCCGCGGGGTCGGCCACTCGACCTCGACCTCCACGACCCGGCCACCTGGGAGCGCTTCGGCTGGGGACCCTTCGCTCCCTCCTCCGACGACCGGCTCGCCTCCGAGCGCACCTTCGTCCTCGCCGCCCTCGAGAGGGCGCGGGCCTTCCACGCGGCCCTGGCCCGTCCGGCGGAGGGCTGTCCCGTGCCCGTCCACGCGCTCGGCGGCGACTGCCTCCTCACCCTCGCCCGGGCGGTGGCGGGCGAGGGCCCGCCGGGGTCGCCGCCGCGGCTCGAGGCGAAGACGCGGCGCGAGCAGGACCTCCTCTACGAGGCGGGGGACGGCCGCGTCACGCGGGCGAGCGTCCTGGGCGCGCATCTCCCGGGTGCCGAGGTCTCCGCCGTCGGCAGCGGGCTCCCCGAGATCAGCCACGTCTTCTTCGGGGCGGCGGACCACCACGGGCTCTACGCCGACGTCGCCTTCCAGAGCCTGCTCCTCCGGCTCTGCCATCGCCCCTCGCCGTCGCCCCTGCGCGTCGCCTCTTGAGGAGCCGCGGGTGAGCGAAGACGCGCGCCTCGCGAACGAGCTCCGGGCGGTGATGGACGTCCTGCGCCAGCGGGACCAGCAGTACCGCCTCCTCGCCGAGCAGGCGGCCGACGGCGTCCTCCTCCTGGCCGCCGACGGGAAGATCGCCGACGCGAGCCCGGGGGCGGCGGCGCTCCTCGGCCGGCCCCGCGCCGCCCTCCTGAAGCTCGAGCTCGGCGACATCGTCGAGGCGGACAAGGCCGTCGACACCGTGGCCGGCCTGCTCGTCCTGCCCACGAGGCAGCGGCTCACGCGCGCCTTCCGGCTGCGCCGGCCGTCCCAGTCCCCGCTCGAGGTCGAGGTGAGCGCCCGGCGGCTGAACGACGGGCGCCTGCAGCTCGCCCTGCGGGACACCGCCGAGCGGCGCCGCGCCGCCGACGCCCTCCACGAGAGCGAGGAACGCTACGAGCGCCTGGCCGCCTCGGCCCCCGACGCGATCGCGGTGGAGGCCTCCGGACGGGTGGTCTTCGCGAACCTCGCCCTCCGCAAGCTGCTCGGGCTGCAGCCGGCGGCGGCGATGGCCGGGCGCTCCCTCGCCGACTTCCTGCACCAGGACGAGCGGCTCGAGGTGGCGAAGGCGCTGGCCGGAGCCGCGGACGCGGGGGGAGCCGGGCTCCGCCTCTCCACGAGGATGCGGCGCGCGGACGGGTCGACGGCCGAGGTCGAGGGCACGGCCACGCCCGTCACCTACCGGGGACGGCCCGCCCTCCAGATCCTCCTCCGGGAGGTCGCAGACGACCGGGTCCTGGTCGGCGACGCCTACCACGACGCCATGACCGGCCTCACGAGCCCGATGCTCATCCCGGATCGACTGTCCGTCGCGATCGCGCAGGCCTATCGCCACCGGGCCCGGGTGGGCGTCCTCCACGTCGACCTCGACCGGCTCGCCGCGGTGAACGACCGTCTCGGCCGCCCCCAGGGCGACCGCGTCCTGCGGGCGGCGGCACGCCGCCTCTCCCACTGCGTGAGGGTCGGCGACACCGCCGGACGCCTGGACGCAGACGCGTTCGTCCTCATCCTTCCCGGCCTGCACCACGGCGAGGACGCGACGCGCATCGCGGACAAGGTGCTGCGGGCGCTGCGCAAGCCCTTCCCCCTCAGCGAGGAGACCGTGTCGGTGACGGCCAGCGTCGGGGTCGCGATCTTCCCCGAGGATGGGGAGGACGCACCCGCCCTTC
>Ga0335076_10002842_pt1 | contig 17278 bp, 13 predicted proteins | sample Lox_Sample_25_FD_206717 | JGI IMG/M metagenome (GOLD analysis project Ga0335076, IMG submission 206717) | Soil microbial communities from Loxahatchee National Wildlife Refuge, Florida, United States - Lox_Sample_2.5 | ecosystem: Environmental > Terrestrial > Soil > Wetlands | place: USA... | reverse complement strand
AGGTCGCGGCGATGGTCAGCGCCGCGACCACCGGGCACACCCGCACCTGGCCGCGGCGCTGGCCGCCAGCGAGCCATCCGGGGTCTGGGACGCGGACGAGGTGTACGACTCCGTCGTGTCCCGCCTCATTGACGGCGCGCTGGCTGGCTAGGTCCGGCGCCGGTAGACGCGGGCGGCCAGCGGGGCGAACACGACGAAGATGCCAAGCGCCCACAGCAGCGACCTGCTGGCCGGAGTGGCAGCCGGTTTCGCATAACGCTCAGTGATGCGCCCGTGGAGCTACTCTCGCTGACGCGAGTTGCCGAACATGATCTCGTCCCAAGATGGCACCGATGAGCGCTTACCGCGCGCCGCCTTCCGGCCCTGGCGCGGCGTCGGCTCGCCTGCGGATTCCACGGGAGCCGCGGCCTCGGCCTCGGCCTCGGCCCGAGCCGGGGCGGCCGGCACCGGGGCGGCCGGCACCGAGGGCGTGGCCGCGGCCGACGAACGCGCCGCGGCGCGGCGCGGCGCAATCGTGGCGGTCGTCTCCTCACGAGCCAGAGCTGCCCGTGCTTTCTGGGTTGGCGGTGCTTTCTGGGCTGGCGGTGGTTCCATGGCTGGCGGTGGTTCCATGGCCGGCGGCGCTTCCTGGGCCGGCCTGGCGCGGCGCGCGGGCGGGGTCGGCTGGGCGGACCGTCCCGGCTGAGCCGCGCGGTCCGGCTGGCCTGGCCCGGCGGGCGTAGGCGTCCGGCCCGGCTGGACCCCGGAGGCTTGCGCGGCCATGGTGGCCGGAATGACCGGGGGAGCACCCGGAACAGGGAATACGACGGCCGCCGGAGCCTCCGGCTCGGGAGGCTCGGAAGGCTTCGGCGGGGCCATGTGGTCCTCGGGAGCACCCGGCCGTCCGGAGCCGGCGCGCTCGTGCCGGGCCCGTCCGCCGTTTCCCATCACGCCGGTACCCGCGGCAGTGCCCGTGGCCGTGCCCATACCCGCGGCGGTGTTCAGCCGCGGGGCCAGGTGCGTCACGGTCGCCTCACCGGGCGCGGGCGCGGTCGGCTCCGGCGGTTCGGCCCCCGGCAGTGACATCCGGGCGGCGTTGTCGTCGGCCGGAAGCACATGCCGGCGCCGTGGGTCGAAGATCCACTCGGCCGTGTGCAGGCGGCCCCCGGAGATGAAGGCCAGCTGTACCTGCCAGCTCCCGTCACCGAGCTTCTTCGCATCCCACTGCGCGTCTTCCGGATCGACGCCGAACACCTTAAGCCGTTCGGTCACGATCCCGCCCAGCCGTGGACCCGGGGTGGCGTCCCCCTGACGTCTTACCGATGCCGACTGGGCCTGATCTGCTATGTAGGCGCGCTCGGCCAGGACCGGCCCCTCGAACCAGCGGACGCGCTCGACCGCGATGCCGGCTGCGTCCGCGATCTCCTCTACCGTTTCCCCGGCCCGGATTCGTGCCTGGATCTCCTTGGGTCGCAACGGGCTCTCCACTTCGATCTCGTACTGCGCGAGCCGGGAGGTCTGGCCGAGGGCAACGGCCCTGAGCCGTTCGTCGATCGGCAAGATGAAGCGTGCGCTGCGCCCCGGCACCGCGACGACGGCGTATCGGCCGTCCTCGCTTACCGCGACGAAGCGCAGTTCCTGCATCGTCGTCCCTTCCGCTCCGGCCCGTCCGCGTGCCGGTCCTGCTGCCGCCGGGTGTCGTGCTGTGCGCCACTCTCTTCGCTGGCGCTTTCCCGGCGTACTCTAGCCGAGCGGCCGACCCGCAGGCCGTGGACCACCCCACCTCCCTGAGTCTGTCGGGTCCTGAACGCCAAGGCCAGCACCGCGCCCGGCATGTCCGGAGTTAATCCGCGAGACGTGATCCCCGATAGTTCGCTTACAGAAGTATTTGGTAGGCTCATGGCCTCCGCCGCCTGCGGCCTGGCCCCGTCACTCGGCGCCCTGGCAGCACTGCGGCCCGATCCAGGCCGTTGGCGCGGCGATGCTGGCCTTGCGCCTGGGTACCCTTATTTATCAGGCCGGCAATCGGGGATATCCGGTCGACCGCGGGTACGCTGAGACGGAACAGGCACGGTCGGCGTTTGGCGTGCTCGCCGCCGTCGCCGCAGCGGCGGCCGCCGCGATCGCGCTGGCCGGCCAGGGCGGGCTGGCAGGCGGCGCAGCGAGACCCGTCCCAGGGAGGCGGACCCGACAGGTGCATATCGCCGAGGGAAAAGCGCAGGATCAGGCGCCCCGGGAGCAGATCGGTCCGGAGCTAGCCGGCATCGTGTCCCGGCTGCGCCGGGCCATGCGCCGGGCGGCGCGCGCGGCGGATCCCGACATGGCGCTCTCCGTGGCGCAGCTCGAACTTCTCTCCTGCATCACCGAGCACCCCGGCATCAGGCCGAGCCAGCTCGCCCGGATGCTCAGGCTGGCACCGAGCTCGGTGGCCACCTTGCTCGGCGGGCTCCAGTCGGCGGGGTACGTCGCGCGCACTCGCGGCGGTGACAGCACGGGCGACCGCCGCACGGTCAGCCTGGACCTGTCGGAAGCCGGCGCCGCGGCGGTGACCCGCTGGCACCGGGTGAACGAGGACATCATCCAGGCCGCGCTGACTGCGCTGCCGCACCGCGACCGCGCCGCGCTGCGCGACGCCGCCCCCGCCCTGCGCGACCTGACCGCCTCCATCGACGCCCAGGCGGAGTAGCGCTTTCATGATCGTGGGCAGAAATGGGCGCTATGGCAACATTTCAAAATAAGCAGAGTTTTCCGCGTGTCCGGGAGGGTTAATGTGGCTTCTGGGAGAGTATCGTGCTGAGCAGGCGGAATGAATATCTCGATTCCGTGCTGCCCGGCGTATTTACGCAGGTCATCGATAGTTCTGACGGGCTCAGGCGGGGGTCCGGCAGCCGCGGGCACGGGGATGGCGTTCTCGTCGATGAGCCGGCGGGTGAGAGTGACCGCGTGGCTGACGCTGGTCGGATGGATGCCGGAGAGAACAGCGGCGGCGCGGTACGAACCGGTTAGCGGGCGCGCGGCGCGGCCCGCTCGGTGTCCCGTTCCGTGCCTTCCTCGGGGCGGCGGCCGGGCTGGAAGTCCTTCCGGCTGAGCGCGGACGGCCACCAGTTCCATCGTCCGAGCAGTATGACGGTGCACGGCACCAGGATCGTGCGGACGATGAACGTGTCCATCAGCACCCCGAGGGCCAGGCCGATGCCGACGTCGCGGATCTGGCTTCCGCCCGAACCCCGGCTGCCGACGACCGCGAACACCGAGAACGTGCCGGCCAGCACCAGGCCGGCCGAGGTCACCGTGGTGCCGGTAGCGGCTAGTGCCCGGCTCACTGCGTCCCGTAGCGGAAGGTGATGAGCCTCCTCCCTGATCCTGCTCATCACGAGGATGTTGTAGTCCTCGCCAAGCGCCAGCAGGAAGAGGAACATCAAGAACGGCAGGATGAAGGTCAGGCCGCTGTCCCCGCCGATCTTCATGAAGATGATGACGGACAGTCCCATTGCCGCGAAGAACGACAGCGCCACCGACGCGATCAGGTACAGCGGCGCGATCAGCGAGCGCATCACCAGCGCGAGCAGCACGCCGATCACGAGGATCGCGATCGGGATGACGTGCGCCAGGTCGCTGTCGGAGATCGAGCTGATGTCGTAGAACGCGGGGGCCTCACCGGCGACGCCGTAGTCGGTGGCGCCGAGGGTCTTCGCCACCGCCGCCGCCTCGGCACGGACCGAGGGCACCGCGTTCATCGCCGCGGTCGTGGAGGGGTCACCCGCCTTCAGGCCGGTCTGGAACTGGATCGTCTCCCCGTCCGGGCTGACGTACTGCGCGGTGGCCCGGTAGACCTGGTAGGCGGGCAGCGGGACGCCGGGATTGCCGGTCGGAACCGCGGGCAGCGCCGCGGGGTTGCCCAGTTTCGCGTGCAGTGCCTGGTACTGCGCCGTGGTCAGCGTGACACCCACCGGGTTCAACGGGCCGGTGACGCCGGTGAACAGGCCGCTCGCACCGAGCTGGCTGGTCGCGGCCTCCACCGGGGCCGGGTTGTCCCAGAGCGGCTGGGGCAGCTTGTAGACCAGGTTCGTCGGGTTGGCCGCGCTGGCCGGGAAGTGCTTGGTGAGCAGCGCGGTGCCCGCCGCGGAGTCGGTCCCGGCCGGGGCGCTGATCGTGCCGCCGAACCCGCCCGGCTTGTACCCGAACACCCCGATCGCGAGCGCACCCAGGGCGACCACGCCGATGGTAAGCGGGACCGCGGGCCTGCGCACGATCCGCGCCGCGACTCGTCCCCACACCCCGGCCTTGCCGGTGCCCGCCTGGGTCTTGCTCGGCCAGAAGACCGCGCGGCCGAACACGGCGAGCAGGGCCGGCAGCAGGGTCAGCCCGGCGATCAGCATGGTCCCGATCCCGATCGCCAGCGGGATGCCGAGCTGGGAGTAGATCTGGAAGGTGGCGGCGAGCAGGGACAGCAGAGCGGCGATCACGGTGAGGGCGGAGAAGGTGATGGTCTCGCCGACCCGGGTCACCGCCGCGCGCACCGCCTCCTTCGGGTCCGCCCCGTCGCGCAGGTTCTCCCGGACCCTGAAGACTAGGAACAGGCCGTAGTCGGTGCCCGCGCCGAGCACGAGCACGATCAGCATCAGCTGCGCGAGCTGGGAGACCTTCAGGCCCGCGTGCGCCGCCTCGCCGACCAGCGGCCCGGAGATGACCACCGCGAAGAACGCCGGGATCAGCGTGATCAGCGGCGCGAGCAGCGCCCTGAAGATCAGCAGCAGCAGGATGAGGATGAAGACCACCGACACGAACTCGACCTGGTTGCCCGTCGTGCCGGACTTCGCCTGCTGGTCGACCTGGATCGCGAGCTGCCCGCCCAGGTGCACCTGCAGCCCGGGCGGCGGGTTGGCCCGCTGGATCGTCGTGCGCAGGTCGTCGACCAGCGTGGTCACCGCGTTGTCGTTGGGGCCGCTGCTGACGTTCGAGAGCACCTGGAGCTGCTCGGCCTGCTGGTCGGCCGACCGGCCGAGGTCATGCACCCTGACCACGGTCGGCACCGTGGCCAGGTCCCGCTGCAGCTTGACCAGCCAGACCTGGTCCGCGGGCGTGAGGGTGCCCTGGCTGACCGCGGCGACCACCGGCACCGGGATCAGGTTCGTGGTCCCGAACGGCGCGGCGAGTTGCGCGGCCTGCTCACTGGGCGCGCTCGCGGGCAGGAACGCGCTGTTGTTGCCCTGGGTGACGCTGGCCAGCGAGGGCAGGAACTTTGGAACGGCAAACGCGGCGATCAGCCAGGCCGCGATGACGACCCAGCGGAACTTGACGGCGAACGCGCCGATTCCCCCGAAGATGGCGTGGATGCGCACCCGGCCAGCTTACAAAGGAGCCCCGCATGGAGGTCAAACCGATAGCGCTGCCCGGGAACGGCATGGCAAAACCCCGATATCGTTCGGAATCATGCCGTTGATCAGCGTGGTCATCCCGGTGCACGGGGTCGACGCCTACCTGGACCGCTGCCTGGACTCGGTGCTCGGCCCCATTAGCCTGGCGGCCCGCGGCCCTACTGGCCTGGCCGCCCGCGGCGGCCCTACTGGCCTGGCCGCCTGCGGCCCTACTGGCCTGGCCGCCTGCCGCGGCGGGGCGGCCGCCTCGATCGAGGTGATCGCGGTCGACGACGCGTCCCCCGATCGCTGCGGTACGATCCTCGCCGCCCGGCACGACCCCCGGCTGCGGGTGCTGAGCACTCAGTCTCTCGGGGGGGTCGTCCCTCCCGGAGGCAGCAGATCCCCGGTAGGGCCCGGGGCCGCCCGCGACCTAGGCGCTAAGGAGGCTACCGGGGAGTACGTCTGGTTCGTCGACGGCGACGACGAACTGGCCGAGGGCGCGCTCGCCGCGGTGGCCGGGGCGCTGACGCGGCTGCGCCCTGACGTGCTCGTCATCGACTTCGAGAACCTGTACCCGGACGGGACGACCAGCCCGAGTGGCGGCGCGCGGTACCTGCGCGGCGGGGCCGCTGAGCCGCCGCGCGGCGGGGAGGGCTCCGGGTCCGGCCCGCTCGCGGACCATCCCGCCCTGATCCACCTGACCATGACGGCGTGGAGCAAGGTGTTCCGCCGCGACTTCCTGGCCGGCCTGGGCGTCTCGTTCGGAGCCGCGGGACCCGCCCCGCACGAGGACGTGCCGGTCACCACGATGGCCCTGCTCATGGCCGGCACCATCGGCGTGCTCGACCAGGTGTGCTACCGCTATCGCCGGCAGCGCCGCGGCTCCTACCTGGCCGGGGTCAGCGCGGCCAATTTCCATATCTTCGGTTCCTACCGGCTGATCTTTGATTATTTTTCCGAACGGGCCAGGCTGCGCGCCCCGGTACCGCCGCCTGTTTACGCGGCCGTGTTCGAACGAGCCGTCTGGCACTACACCACGCTGCTGCCGCTGGTGCCGCGGCGCAGGCGCCGGGAATTCTTCCACCAGATGTCGGCGGATTTCCGGCGCTGGCGTCCTGATGGATTCCGTTTCCCGCCCGGCCCGCGCGGGGTGAAGTTCCGGCTGGTCGCGCGCGACGCCTACTGGGCCTACGTGCTCCTTGATCCGGTGAACCGGCTGCGGCTGGGGCTGCACGTCCGGCGTGCCCCGCCGTAAGCTTCGGTCTGTGTAGCACCGGAAGGGTTGATGGATATGCGCCATCTACTGGGTGTCGCCCTGGCGATCGTCCTGGCCGCCGCGGTGTTCTTCGCGGCCTCCTGGGGGTACCAGAAACTGCTCATCGCGCCGGCCGGCCTGGGCAGGCTCCCGGCGGGCGGCGGTTCCCTGCTGCATAACCACGCCGTACTCGAGGGATTCGGCGCGCTTCTCGGAGTAGGCCTGGTCGCCGGGCTGCTGATCGCGGTGCCGCGGATCTCCCCGCTCGCAGCCGGGCTGCCTGGCCTGGTGCTGCTCGCCTGGACCGGCCTCTACCTGTTCAGCGTCCGGCGCGCGGTCCGGTACATCCCGCTGAAAACGCATGCCTACGGAATCGGCTTCGAGACCATGCTCTTCGACGGGGTGCTGGCCCTGGCCGGCCTGATCATGATCATCCCGCTGTTCGTCCCGTCGCGGTGGCGGGGCAGGCCGGCGGTGGCCCAGCCCGAGCCCTACCCGGGCACCACCGCCGCCTTCCCCGACCTGCAGGCCACCCAGACGACGCACGCCGACAGCGGCCTGCTGTCCGGCTGGACCCAGCCGCAGCCCCAGGCGGACCCGGACCAGCCGGGTGCCGCCGGCCCTCAGCAGGCACCCTGGGGTCCCGCGGAATACGGCTGATCCGCGACCATCACCTGCCCTCGCCTAGCCCATGCGCGCCCGCGTCCTGGCGCGGCGTGAGAGCGTCCAGCGAACGGTGGAATTGCCGTCCTCAGTGACCGGGAGATGTCTCTCACCTGCGGCGACGGACGCCGCGTCGCTCCGAAAAGCCCGGAAATCGGACAGTTCCCGCGGCGTGACCGCCCCGCCGAGGGGTGACCGGATAGCCAAAGGCCGGCCCGATGCGGCGTCGGGCCGGCCGTTGCCGGGCTGGCTGGATCAGGCGGCGTGGAACTGCTCGGTCTCGGTAGAGCCGGACAGGGCAACCGTCTCGGCCCTGGGCGAGATCGCCGAGGTCACCCGGTCGAAGTAGCCGGTGCCGACTTCGCGCTGGTGGCGGGTGGCGGTGTAGCCGCCTGGCTCCGAGGCGAACTCGTCCTGCTGGAGCCGCACGTAGGCGGGCATACCCTCCGCGGCGAAGCCCTTGGCGAGCTCGAACATCGAGTGGTTGAGGGCGTGGAAGCCAGCCAGCGTGATGAACTGGAACCGGTAGCCCATCGCGGCGAGTTCCTTGTTGAACTTCGCGATGGTGGCCTCGTCCAGGTGCGCGCGCCAGTTGAACGACGGCGAGCAGTTGAAGGCGAGCATCTGGTCCGGGTAGACGTTCTTGATGCCCTCGGCGAACTCGCGCGCCACCTGGAGGTCGGGCTTGGACGTCTCCATCCAGAGCAGGTCGGAGTGGGGCGCGTAGGCGAGCCCGCGCGCGATGCACGGCTCGATGCCGTTCCGGACCCGGTAGAAGCCCTCGGCCGTCCGCTCGCCGGTGACAAACGGCTGGTCGCGCTCGTCCACGTCGGAGGTGAGCAGCGTGGCCGCCTGCGCGTCGGTGCGGGCGATGATCAGCGACGGCACGTCGCACACGTCGGCGGCCAGCCGGGCCGCGCTCAGCGTCTTGATGTGCTGGCCGGTCGGGATCAGGACCTTGCCGCCCAGGTGGCCGCACTTCTTCTCGGAGGCCAGCTGGTCTTCCCAGTGGACGCCCGCGGCACCGGCCGCGATCATGGCCTTCATCAGCTCGAAGGCGTTCAGCACGCCGCCGAAGCCGGCCTCGGCGTCGGCGACGATCGGGGCGAGCCAGTAGGACGAGTTGCGCGTGGTGCCGTCTTCCGACTCCGACCAGGCGATCTGGTCAGCCCTGAGCAGGGCGTTGTTGATCCGGCGGACCACCTGGGGAACCGAGTTGACCGGGTAGAGGCTCTGGTCCGGGTAGGTCTGCCCGGCCAGGTTCGCGTCCGCCGCCACCTGCCAGCCGGACAGGTAGATGGCCTGCAGGCCGGCCTTGACCTGCTGGACCGCCTGGTTGCCAGTCAGCGCGCCCAGCGCCGTCACGGCGTCTTCCTCGGCGAGCAGCTTCCGCAGCCGCTCCGCGCCGCGCCGGGCCAGCGTGTGCTCTTCCGTCACCGATCCGCGCAGGCGCACTACGTCCTCAGCCGAGTAGGTCCGCTTGGTGTCCCGCCACTGCGGGCTGGTGTCCCATTCGGTTTGCAGCCTGGCTGCTTGCTGGCTGATCGTCTCCACTGATGCCTTCCTCAGGTGCATGGTCTTGCGGGGGTTCCCCCCCTCCTCAGGTGCATGGTCTCGCGGGGGTTCCCCCATGGCTCCGGGCGCTAACGACAGGGTGTCCAGCGCGGAGCGGCGCGGATAGAGCCCAAGGTCCTAAATTTTCTTAGTTTTTTCCAGATTGGAAAGTTATACTGAGCTTTGTCATGAAAAATCTGCAAACTTTGGTCTATACCGATGGTATAGACCTCGTGACGTTCGGGCAGCGGCTCCGGCACCTGCGCCGGATGCGCGGCCTGACCCTTACCGAGCTCGGCGAGCGGGTGAACCGGGCGCCCTCGGTCCTGTCCCTGATCGAGAACGGCCGCCGCGAGCCGAAGCTCTCGCTGATCGAGCAGCTGGCGACGGCGCTCTCGGTGCCGATGACCGAGCTGCTGAGCCGGCAGCCGCCCAGCCGGCGGGCGCAGCTCGAGATCGCCCTGGCCGGCGCCCAGCATGATCCGTCTTACCGGCGGCTGGGCCTGCCGCAGCTGAAGATCGGCGCGCGTGTCCCCACCGACGTGCTCGAGCACCTGGTCGCGGTGGCGACCGAGCTGCGGGCGCAGCAGTCCAAGCCCGCCGCCACCCCAGAGGAGGCCCGGGCGGCGAATGCCGCGCTGCGCGAGGCGATGCGCGAGCGGGGCAACTACTTCGAGACCATCGAGCGCGAGGCGGCCGGCGCGCTGCGCACCGTCGGGTACTCCGGCGGCGCGCTATCCCAGGGCATGCTGGTCTCAGTGGTAAGCCGTCACGGCTTCGCGGTCCGGTATGTCCAGGACCTGCCGCGGTCGGTTCGCTCGCTGACCGACCTGCGCAACCGCAGGATCTACGTCAAGCAGGAGCCGGTCGGTGCCGATTCGCCGCGCGCGGTCGTGCTGCAGGCTCTCGGCCACTTCCTGCTGGGCCATCAGGTGCCCCGCGACTTCGCCGACTTCCTCAGGCAGCGGGTCGAGGTGAACTACTTCGCCGCGGCCGTTCTCATGCCGGAGATCGCGGCCGCACCGCTGCTTGACCAGGCGAAGAAGAGCCGGGATATGGCGGTCGAGGACCTGGTGGACCTGTTTTCCGTGTCCTACGAGATGGCCGCGCACCGGTTCACCAACCTCGCCAGCCATCATCTGGACCTGCCCTGCCACTTCGTGAAGAACGACGCGAGCGGCATCATCTACAAGGCCTACGAGAACGACGGCGTGCGGTTCCCTGCCGACGCGGCGGGCGCGATCGAGGGACAGCGGCTGTGCCGCCAGTGGTCGGGCCGGCGGGTGTTCGGGGCCGCCGACCGCTTCTCCCCGTACTACCAGTACACCGACACCCCGTCGGGCACCTACTTCTGTATCGCGCAGGTCGACCCGAAGGCCGACCGCGGGTTCGCCATCACCTTGGGCGTGCCGTTCGAGCACTCACGCTGGTTCCGCGGCCGCGAGGCCACCACCAGGACGCGTTCGGCCTGCCCGGACGGCGAGTGCTGTAGCAGGCCGCCGGCCGCGCTGGCCGAGCGGTGGGAGGGTCACGCCTGGCCGTCGGCGCGGGCGCACTCGCACATCCTGTCCGCCCTGCCGGCCGGCAGCTTCCCCGGCGTGGACGACGCCGACATCTTCGAGTTCCTCGACCAGCACGCCGCCGGCTGACCGCTGCGTCGGCTCCCGCCGTCAGGCAGTCCGCGCGGGCGCCACCCGCTCCGTCAGGCCGGCCACCGCCTGCCCGGCGCTCGCGCCGATCAGCGAGCCGACCACGATGTCGCCCGGATAGTGCACTCCGGTGTGAACCCGGGAGTACGCGACGGCCGCGGCCAGGAAACGCAGTCCGAGGCCGAGCCAGGGCTGCTCCCGGCTGACGGCCGCGGCGAAGGCGAAGCCCGACGCCGCGTGACCGGACGGGAACGACGTGGACTCCGGCATCCGGACGTTCCGCTGATCGGGGACCCCGGCGCCGGCCCGGTCGGGCCGCGCCCGGGGCCACACGGGTTTGACCCCCAGGTTCACCAGGGCGGAGGTGACGCCGATGGCCAGAGTTCCCTGCACCGCCGCGCGCCGGCCGGCGCTGCCCCCCGCCACGGCACACCCGGCCGCGATGGCCAGCCAGATACGGGAGTAGTTGGCGGCGTCGGAGAGCCGTCGCAGTGGCTCGTCGAGGGATGGCGTGGGAGTGGTCGCGACGGCGGCATAGACCGCCCGGTCCACGGCCCCCAGCTGGCGCAGCCCTGCGGCCACCCGCCGGCGGACCGGTCCGCCGACACGCCCGACCAGGCTGGCCAGCCGCTCCTCGGGGACTTCGCCCCGGAGGACTCCGGCCCCGGGGGCTGGCACGGCTGGTTCATCGGGGGACACCACCGGCGTATGGTAACACCGGCACCTGGTCAGGACCGAGGCTGGGCCAGGGCGCCCGGACCGCCCGGCCGCCGTCGACCGGGTCGGCGACCGCGGCCAGCCCGTCCAGGGCGCGATCCGGGCGCGGCCGGGCCGCGCGGCCGCGGCCGGGACCTGGCATGCTGGTCACGTGGAGGAATTGCCGCCCCGGGGCCGGCTGGCGCGCCTGTGGCAGGCCGCCGAGCTACGGAACGTCCCGCTGCGCACGATCGTGGTCGCGGTCGCGGTGGTGGCGGCCACCTACCTGGCCGGCAAGCTGATCTACCGGCTGCGGGACATCGTGCTGCTGATGCTCGTGGCGGGGTTCGTCGCGCTGCTGCTCAACCCGATCGTGGTCCTGCTGCAGCGGCGACTGTTCCCACGCCGGGGGGTCGCGGTCGGCATCGTCACCCTGCTGGCCGCGCTGGTTTTCCTCGGCCTGGCATACGCGTTCGGCTACCCGCTGGTCCGCGGGATCACCAACCTGGCCGACGAACTGCCTGGCTATGTCGCCAAGGCGCAGCACGGCCAGGGCTGGATCGGCCACATCGTGACCAAGTACCATATCCAGACCTGGGTGCAGCGGAACGCGCCCAAGCTGGTGACCTACGCCGAGTCGCTCAGCAAGCCGGCCCTGAGCATCGGCAAGGGCGCCCTCTCCCTGGTCCTCGAGCTGCTGACGATCTTCTTCCTGGTCCTGCTCCTGCTGCTGGAAGCCCCCAAGATGCGGCGCTGGCTCCTCGGCCAGATGGTCCCGGCCCAGGCGGCCAGGGTCAGCAGGGTCGCGGCCGACGTCAACAGCGCCGTCACCGGGTACATGCTCGGTAACCTGCTGACCTCGCTCATCGCCGGCGTGGTGGTGTTCGTGACGCTGATCATCCTCGGCGTGCCGTTCCCGTACGTGTGGGCGCTCTGGGTCGCCCTGGTGGACTTCCTGCCCATGATCGGCGGGGCGCTGGCCGGCATCCCCACGGTGCTGTTCGCGTTCGGCCAGGGACCCACCGCGGGTATCGTCACGGCGATTGTCTTCATCGCCTACACCCAGATCGAGAACCACATACTCAACCCAGTGGTGATGAGCAAGACGGTGAAGATCAGCCCGCTGCTCGTCCTGATCGCAGTCCTGGTCGGCGCCTCGCTCGGCAGCCTCGTCGGCGGGCTGTTCGGTGGCTTCGTCGCGGCGCTGCTCGCCATCCCGGCGGCCGGCGCGCTGCAGGTGCTGGTCAGGGAGATCTGGCAGGCCACCGCCCCGCCGCCGCCGGCCGGGCCGGAGACGGAAGATCCGGTTAACCCTCCGGGTGAGCTCTTCCCTGTTCCGCCCGATAAGCGGGAGCATGGCTCTTAGGCAGCCGCAGGGTAACGCCGCAGCAAGCGTCTTAGGAGGACCCGACATGGGACAGCCGTCAGTCCTGGGGATCGTGCTCGCCGGGGGTGCCGGGACCCGCCTCAGCCCGCTCACCGCGGACCGGGCCAAACCGGCGGTCCCGTTCGGCGGTCTCTACCGGCTGATCGACTTCGCGCTGTCCAACCTGGCCAACGCCAGCGTCCGCAAGATCTGCGTGCTGACCCAGTACAAGAGCCACAGCCTGGACCGGCACATCTCGACCACCTGGCGGATGAGCGCCCTGCTCGGCAACTACGTGACGCCGGTCCCGGCCCAGCAGCGGCTCGGCCCGCACTGGTACACCGGCTCGGCGGACGCGATCTACCAGTCGATGAACCTGATCAACGACGAGCGGCCGGACATCGTGATCGTCTTCGGCGCCGATCACGTCTACCGGATGGACCCGATGCAGATGATCGACCACCACGTGACCCACGGCGCCGGGGTGACCGTGGCGGCCATCCCGGTGCCCCGGCACGAGGCGTCCGCGTTCGGCATCGTCAGCGTCGGGGCGGACGGCCGGACGATCGACGCGTTCCTGGAGAAGCCCGCCGACCCGCCGCCCATGCCGGGCAACCCGGACATGTCCTACTCGTCCATGGGCAACTACGTGTTCGACACCGACGTGCTCGTCGACGCGCTGCGCAAGGACGCGGAAGACGACACCAGCCGGCACGACGTCGGCGGCAACATCATCCCGAACCTGGTGCAGAACGGCGGCGCGCAGGCGTACGACTTCATGCTCAACGAGGTCCCGGGGGCGACGCCGCGGGACGCGGGCTACTGGCGCGACGTCGGCTCGCTCGACGCCTACTTCGACGCCCAGATGGACCTGTGCGCGGTGGAGCCGATCTTCAACTTGTACAACGACAAGTGGCCGATCCTGACGCACGTGCCGTCGCTGCCGCCGGCCAAGTTCGTGCACGAGGCGGGCGACCGGGTGGGACGGGCCATCGATAGCCTGGTCAGCCCGGGGGTCGTGGTCTCCGGCGGCCTGGTGCGGCAGTCCGTGCTCTCGCCCGGGGTGCGGGTGAACAGCTGGTCCACGGTCGAGCGGTCGGTGCTGCTGCACAACACCAAGATCGGGCGGCATGCCGTGGTCCGCGACGCGATCATCGACAAGAACGTCACGGTGCCCGAATGGGCGCAGGTCGGGGTGGACAAGGAGCACGACAGGGCGCGCGGCTTCGTGGTCTCGGCGGGCGGCATCACCGTGGTGGGCAAGGGCCAGGAGGTCGTGCCGTGACCGATACTTTTCCCGGCAAGCTCAGGGTCGCCCTGCTGACCCGCGAGTACCCGCCGGAGGTGTACGGCGGCGCGGGCGTGCACGTCACCTACCTGGCGCGCGAGCTGGCGCCGCTGGTGGATCTCACCGTGCACTGCCAGGGCGCGGACCGCCCGGACGCGGTCGCGCACCGGCCCTGGGACCTGCTGGCCGACGCCAACCAGGCGCTGCGCGTGGTGTCCACCGACCTGTCCATGGCCGCCGGGGTGGAATCCGCCCAGCTGGTCCACTCGCATACCTGGTACGCCAACCTGGCCGGCCACCTGGCCTCGATGCTCTACGACATCCCGCACGTGATGACCATGCATTCGCTCGAGGCCCTGCGGCCGTGGAAAGCCGAGCAGCTGGGCGGCGGGTACGCGGTATCCACCTGGTGCGAGCGGACGGCGGCGTCCTCGGCCGCCGCGGTGGTTGCCGTCTCGGACGGCATGCGCGCCGACATCATGGCCGCGTACCCCGAGATTCCTGCCGGACGAATCCGGGTGATACGCAACGGCATAGACACGACCGAGTATCACCCCGACCCGCACACCGATGTGCTCGAGCGCTATGGCATCGACTCCAGCCGTCCCTACGTGATCTTCGTCGGCCGTATCACGCGGCAGAAAGGCGTGCCCGTCCTGCTCCGCGCGGCCTCCGGGCTGATCCCCGAAGCGCAGCTGGTGCTGCTCGCCGGGGCAGCCGACACGCCCGAGCAGCTGGCCGAGGTGACCGAGCTCGTCGCAGGCCTGCGTGCCACCAGGTCAGGGGTGTTCTGGATCCCCGAGATGCTGCCCGCCCGCGAGGTCATCCAGCTGCTCTCGCACGCCACCGTGTTCGCCTGCCCGTCGATCTACGAGCCGCTCGGCATCGTGAACCTGGAGGCGATGGCGTGCGGGACCGCCGTGGTGGGATCCCGCACCGGCGGGATCCCCGAGGTGGTCGCCGACGGCGAGACGGGCCTGCTGGTCCCGGTGGGGGAACCGGAAGCCCTCGCGGCCGCGCTTAACGCCCTGCTGGGCGACCCTGACCGGGCCGGGGCGATGGGCCAGGCGGGCCGCAAGCGCGCGGTGGCGGAATTCGGCTGGCCCGCCATCGCCGCCCAGACCGCCGAACTGTATGCGGAACTGGCATTACCTCGCGGCGACCTGGTGCCCGACCTGTAGCCGATGCTGGGCGTCGGCCAGGGCGAGATCTCCAGGGACGCCTGCCCGCCGAGCGGGGCATGGTGGTCAGCGGTACATATTCGGAATCGTGTGGTTACTGATGGGTAGGATCGCGCCTGCCAGGCCAAACGCGAACCGGACCACAGGACTTCCGAATAGTTACGGTCAGCGGGACTGTCGATCGCGTCGGCCCGGCCTTCTCAGCTATTGACGTTGAAATAGCTGACGCCAAGGCCCTGACCGCCCTGCCAAAGCTCGAACCCCGCGTTCACCCCCGTCCAGTACCAGGACGGCTTAACCCACCCGTGGGATTCGGCAATACGGACGAACGGGTTGAGCCACAAGCCCTTTACGCTGCTGATCGGGGTGGTGTGAGCGAAGATGATCAGATGCCATGACACGCCATGCCCCCCCGTCATCCACTCGGTCACGGACCAGTCGGTGCCGTCTACGCGTACCGCGGGGCCGCCTGCCGCGACATTCGGGTGGCTCAGCCAGATCATGAGCTCTGCGCCGTTTGCTTGTGTCTTCTCGTTTGGATATGTCGAGAACCACATCGCGAGCTGCGCGTTGTACATTCCTTTCCGCGCCTGGCTCACCGTGAGATCAGCTCTTGGCGCGCCCTCGGCGGATACCTTGAGCGGCCAGCCGCCCTTGGTGCCGATTCCCCATTGCCAGCCGCGGAAAATGTTCGGGTCTGCTGTCACCCAGGACCTGCTGGCGGTGCTCTTGGCGATCCTGAACCCTTGCCCGCCGCTGTTGTAAAGCCACGTAGAGCTGCCGAAGTCATCGCTGCGAACGCAGTAACCGCGGTTTGACACGCACGCTTTCTGATGGGGTCCTATCGATTTTCCGCCTGCGGCGGCCGCGCTAACACTGCTCGTCAGGGCAATCGCCACTGCGAAAGAGGCCGTTGCTGTCAGGAGCCTGGTCAACCTTGTCATCATACAAGACTCCAATCTCATCCGCGGCTGGCCATATCCTCCACAAGCTGGCCATATCCTCCACAAGGCAGCGCAAACGCGCAGATTAGCACGCCGCCGATGTTGATTACCGTATCTCAGTCGGGCACGCCAGCGTTGAGATTGTCGGTTTGCCGCTAGCTGAACATTGCTCAAACCATTGGTAAGCGTCCCTCGGTGAACATAAGGCGCGAATCTGAATCGGAGGCGTCATGAAACGCTGGCCATCGGCGCCGCAAGGTCGGTCCATCGCCCAGTCCAGCGGCACCTATACATTTAGGCATGGCTTGCCGGCATCAGTCAAGGGTATCCATTCAGGGAATTCCTGGGATTACAGCGTGACGTGGCACGCCGTGCTATGTGCTTTAACCAAGGTTGAAGGTTGAGCACGATCGGGGCTTTCCTGACACGAGAGGAGTGTGTTACCGAGGGCCCGGATGCGGCTCAGAGTGGTGGCCGCTGCCGTCAGGGCCCTGGAGCTGGTGGCTGCCGATGACCCCATGCGCGGGCCGCTGGTCGCTCAGGCGGCTACCTGGCTCTTGGCCGCGCGCCGATCCGGTGACCCGACAGCGCGGTTCGCTTTCGAGGCCGCCACATGTTCCCTCGCCACATGTTCCCTCGCCACGACGGAGGATCGCGTCCAGGACGCGCTCGATGCCGCGCATGCCTGCCGGGACGGCGTGCCGGACAAGACACCGATTCCGGCTTTCATGACAGACGTGATCGACCGCCATCGAGACCGACGTCGTCACCGAGCTCAGCCGCCAATCGGTAGCCGACACCACGGCCAAGCTCACCGGCATGATCGCGGCGAAGGGAATGAAGCTGTTCGCCGTGATCGACCAGGCGGAGGAGGCCCGCCAGGTCGGGCTGACGCTGCGCGAGACCGTGCTGGTGATCTTCGGCAGCCCGGCGGCGGGCACGCCGGTGATGGCGGCGGCGCCGCTGTCCGCGCTCGACCTGCCGCTGAAGGTGCTGGTCTGGTCCGACGGCGACCAGACCAAGGTCTCCTACTACGCGCCGGCCGCGCTCGCCGCCCGGCACCACCTAGGCCCGGACCTGGCCGCCAACCTGGCCGGGATCGACGGCCTGACCGACGCGCTGGTGGCGCCCTAGCCCACGCCCGGCCAGGCCCGGCCAGGCCGGGCCAGGCCCGCGCCGTAGTCATTTGACTGATGACTGACCGACGCACTGGCGGCGCCCTGGCCCACGCCCGGCCAGGCCCGCGCCGTAGTCATTTGACTGATGACTTGCCGACCTGCGGATTTTAGACTGTGGTGAGTTATCTCTTGGCCAGAGCTTGGAGCATACGATGAGCGTCAGCA
>Ga0335076_10002841_pt1 | contig 17284 bp, 16 predicted proteins | sample Lox_Sample_25_FD_206717 | JGI IMG/M metagenome (GOLD analysis project Ga0335076, IMG submission 206717) | Soil microbial communities from Loxahatchee National Wildlife Refuge, Florida, United States - Lox_Sample_2.5 | ecosystem: Environmental > Terrestrial > Soil > Wetlands | place: USA... | reverse complement strand
ACCGGCGGCGGCTCGGCGGCCACCGCGGGAGTCCCGGTCAGCCGGAGCCCGCCGGTGTTGATGGCGCGCACCTGGGCCGGGGACACGTCGAAGCCCCACACCTCGACCCCGGGCAGGCGGCCGAGATAAGCCGCGAACAGGCTGCCGATGGCCCCGCAGCCAACCACGCAGATCCGCATCTCGCTGGCTACCCGGAGGCCCGGGCCGGACCGTCCGGCGAGCTCAGCTCCTGGCCCGCCAGCACGGCGGCGGCGATCTCCTGGCCGACCCGGGGATCCCGGCCCGCGACCCCCAGCCCGGCCACCACCCGGCCGTCCTCCGCGACCGGCAGCCCGCCAGGCACCGCCAGCGCTGGGCTGCCCAGCCCGCCGGCCGCGGCCAGCGCGGCGGCCAGCTGGCCGCCCGCGCCCGGGTAGCGGCTGGCTAGCTCGCCGCTGCGGCACTGGAACATCGCGGCGGCCGCGGCCACCCCGTACGCCACTGCCACCGCCGCGCTCGGGGCGCCCGGCATCCAGTCCTGCTGGATCGGGTCGCCGTAGTGGTCGGTGACGGCCACCGCGACCTGCACCCCGCGCCGGCCGGCCGCCGCGATGACCCGGTCGGCCAGGCCGACCGCCCAGCGGTGCTCCTGCTGGCCCCGCGCGGCGGGGGCTGGCGCCATGCCCTGCCCCGTCGGCGAACCGGGCGGCCAGTCGCCGAACGCCGCCCGCCAGCGCTGCTCATCGTCGCCGTGCTGACCGGCGTAGGGCAGCCCCAGCGCGTAGTGCACGACCAGGTCCTCCGGGTTGGCCGCCCGGCCGTCCGCGATCATCTGCATCGGGTCGGTGCCGTCCGGGTAGAACGGGCTGACCGCCGCACCAGAAGCCGCGATCCCCCCGATCACCAGGCCAGCGTCCTGACCACCACTGGCCCGGATCGGCATGCCACCGGCGCCGGGGAACCTGGCCTCCGGTGAGCAGGCCACGAACCCGGCCGCCACCGGCGGCGCGATCGTCGTCATCCGGCGCAGGTGCTCGGCGCTCGGCACCTGCTGGGTGGCCGCGATCCAGGCTTTGGACCGGGCCCGGGCCATGCCGCCCGCGCCGGACGCGTCCATCCGGGACGCGGAGACCAGCACCCCGCTGCCGCCGACCACGGCCACCGAGCCGCGCAAGCCGAACTGCTCAGCCTTGTCGATGGCCCGCTCGATCAGCGCCCGGGCCTGATCGAGCGGGATATCCGGAGTGTGCGGCACGGTCAGCCAGCCAGCACGGTCACGCGCCGACCATGTTGTAGCCGCCGTCGGCCACCATGTACGCGCCGGTCATGTGCGACGCGTCCGGCGTGGCCAGGAACAGCGCGGTGCCGGCGACCTCGGCCGGCCCGGGGATCCGGCCCATCGGGGTCATCGAGCGGAGCTGCTCTGCGCGCCCGCTCTTCCAGTCCTGCCGGCTGCGCGTAGCCTGGGTTTCAATGAAGCCAGGGGCGAACGTGTTGACCCGGACGGTGGGCGCGAACGCTTGCGCGTACGACTTGGTGATGCCGAGGATGCCGTACTTGGCCGCGGCGTACTGCGGTGCCCGGGCACTGCCGCGGACGATGACGGTGGACCCGATGTTGATGACGCAGCCGCCGCCCGCCTCGACCATCCGGGAGCCGAACTCCTGCGTGCACAGCAGCGTGCCCTTGACGTCGACGGCCAGCACGTGGTCGATCGATTCCTCGGTGATGTCCCGCCAGGACATCTGATCCCGGGCCACGTCACCCACGTTGTTGACCGCGACGTCCAGCCCGCCGAACGCACTGAACGCGGCGTCGGCCAGCGCCCGGATCTCGTCCCAGCTGGTGATGTCCGCCTGGACCAGGGCGGCCTCGCTGCCAGCCTGCTCGATCCGCTTGGCGGTGTCCTCGGCGCCCTCACGGGAGCGGTTGTAGTGCACCACCACCCGGGCGCCTTCCTGCGCCGCACGTACCGCAATCTCGGCCCCGAACCCAGTCCCGGCCCCGGTGACCAGGACCGTCTTGCCGGTGAACCGCTGGGGGAAGGAAGGGGCGCGCTGCTCGTCTGCCATCAGAAGGGCTCCGTGGAGAGGGGTTAGATGAGGATCCGGCCGCCGTCGACGTACAGAATGTGGCCGGTAATGAACGTCGCGCGGTCCGAGGCCAGGAACGACACCACGTCGGCGACCTCCGCGGAGGTGCCCAGCCGGCCGGCCGGGACCAGGCTGACCAGGTCTTCCCGGATGCTGGGCTGGGACAGGTACTCCCGGGTCAGGTCGGTCTCGATGTAGCCGGGCGCGACCGCGTTCACCGTGACGCCGTGCGGCGCCCACTCCCGGGCCATCACCCGGACCAGCTGGTTGAGGCCACCCTTGGTGGCCGCGTAGGGCGCGTGGTGGGCGTGTGCGAGCAGCCCGGAGACCGACGACAGGAAGATCATCCGGCCGTAGCCGGCCGTGCACATCTCCCGGCCGACCGCCTGCCCGGTCCAGTACGCGCTGGACAGATTCAGGCTGACCAGGTCGGCCCAGGCGTCGTCGTCGAGTTCCAGGATGGGGAGCCGGTTGTTCCGGCCCACCGCGTGCAGGAATACTTGAATCGATCCCAGCCGCCCTGCCGCCTCCTTGACGATGCGACGGCACGCCTCCGGGTCGGTCAGGTCGGCGGCCAGCCCCTCGAGGTGTCCGCCATGCTCGCGAACTCGCTCCTCCAGCTGGGTGAGCCGGGCCTGGTCCACGTCGACGGCCAGCACCCGGGCACCCAGTTCGGCCAGCGCGAGAGCGCTCGCCGAACCCAGTCCACCCGCCCCGGCCACCAGCGCGGTCCGGCCGCGCAACCCAAGCCAGTCATTCATCCGCGGTCGCTCCACTACCTGACTATTCACGGTCTACCCACCGTGGTACTTTCGAGATGTGAAAGTCGATTTCTGCTCTAGTCCTTAGACCATAGAGGTCTGCCGCTACGCATGTCCAGATGGTCCATCTAGCCATTAGCCCAAGGGGGACGCCACATGCCTGCGTCTGCGAGTCCCACCCGCAGCGGGGAGGGCGGCGCGCCGCCTGACTACCGGGTCGAGGCGCTGGCCAAAGGGCTACGGGTGCTGTCGGTGTTCACCGAGCAGCGCCCCACCTGGCGCATCACCGACATCGCCGCCGAGGTTTCGCTGCCACTGCCCACCGCCTACCGGATCGTGATGACGCTGACCGCGGAGGGCTACCTGGATCACCTGCCGTCCGGCGAATACCGGCCGGGCGTGCGGGTGCTGACCCTGGGCACCGCCGCGCTGCGCAGTCTCGACCTGGTCGAGCTGGCCACCCCGCGGCTGCAGGAACTGGCCAACAGCACCGGCGAGACGGTGAACCTGGCTGTGCTCACCGGCGATCAGGTGCTGTACCTGGTCCGGCTGCGCAACTCCGACCTGGTCACGGCCAATATCCGGGTCGGCTCGCTGCTGCCCGCCGTGCACACCTCCATCGGCAAGCTGCTGCTCGCCTACCTGGACGACGCCGACCTGGAGAAGGCCATCACCGCGCAGTCATTCACCGGCACCGCCGGGCCGAACGCCAAGCGCAGCGTGGACGAACTGCGCCCCGAACTGGCCGCGATCCGCGCCCAGGGCTGGGCCACCCAGGACGAGGAACTGGCCTACGGCCTGCGCTCGGTGGCCGCCCCGGTGCGCGGCGAGAACGGCGACGTGGTAGCCGGCGCCAACCTGGCCGTGCAGTCCCGCGACTGGCCCGCCGCGCGGATCACCCGCGAGCTGAAGCCCCAGGTGCTGGACACCTGCGCGCAGATCTCCCGCCTGCTCGGCTACCGCGGGAAGTGAGTGACCGGGAAGTGAGTGACCGGGAAGTGAATGACCGGGAAGTGAATGACCGGGAAGTGAATGACCGGGAAGTGAATGACCGGGAAGTGAATGACCGGGAAGTGAATGACCGGGAAGTGAATGACAGAGTGCAGCGGCTGACCAAACTTCAACCACACATGCTGAACGCCACCCAGGCGGAGCTGTACGCCGCCCTGACCGGAGGGCCGCGGGGTGGCAGCAACCAGCCGTTCCGGCTGGTCGATGACACCGGCGCGCTGGCCGGCCCGTTCAATGCGATGCTGCTGGAACCGGCCGTCGGCGGGGCGCTGCAGGCGCTGGGCGCGGCCCTGCGGTACCGGGGCAGCCTGCCGGACCGGGCCCGGGAGCTGGCCATCCTCATCGTGGCCACGCATACCGCGTGCGAGTTCGAGCAGTTCGCGCACGAGGCGGCGGGCCGCCGGGCCGGGCTGACCGACGCGGACCTGGCCGCGATCCGGGCCGGCCAGGAGCCGGACCTGGCCGATCCGGCCGAGCGCGCCCTGGTCCGCGCCACGTGGACGCTGGCCCGGACCGGCGACCTGACCGACGAGCAGTACGCCGCGGCCGAAGCGGAGCTGGGCCAGGCCGCCCTGTTCGAGCTGACCACCCTGGTCGGTTACTACAGCACCCTGGCCCTCCAGCTCCGCGTCTTCCGGGTGGAAACGCAGTATTAGCTTTGCGCCTCCGGGGGCGCTTGGAGCCGCCTCCTTCCTCGTCGCTTGGTCGCTTCGCTCCCGCGCTCCTCAGTCCAGTTCGGCGGCGCGCCCCCTTCGGCACGGGCGCCCTCCCCTCCTCGCTCGTTCCTCGCTCGTCGGTCCGGTCGCAAATCCCCCGCTTCCCCCCATACAGACGTGAGAGTACATTTCGTAGTACGAGAACGGAGGAATGCCTGTGAAGCTGGTGACGTTCGATGCCGGGCGGGTGGGCCGGATCGACGGCGATGTGGTGGTCGAGCTGGACTGCGGGTCGATGCGGGAGTACTTCGAGCGCGGCGGCGCGGTCGGCGAGACCGGCCAGCGGCCCAAGCTGGCCGACGTCCGGCTGCGGGCCCCGGTCGTGCCGAAGAAGTTCTTCCATACCGCCGGGAACTTCACCGAGCACCACGAGGAACTGCAGAAGGTCAACTGGTCGCACCCGGTGCACAAGGGCATCGTGTTCTTCCAGAACGTGGACGCGATCATCGGGCCGGACGACCCGGTGATCTACCCCGAGCACTTGACCAAGGAGCTCGACTACGAGCTCGAACTGGCCATCATCATCGGCAAGCCGGGCAAGTTCTTCGGCCCGGACGAGGCGGCCGGGTACATCGCGGGCTACACCGTGTTCAACGACATCACCGCACGGGACATCCAGCGCCGCGAGATGAAGTCCGGGGTGTTCTCGTTCAGCAAGGCGATCGACACGTTCTGCCCGATCGGGCCGTGGATCGTCACCGCGGACGAGATCCCTGACCCGCACAACCTGGCCATGGAGCTGCGGGTGAACGGGGACATCCGGCAGAAGGGGAACACCAGCCGGATGGTGCTGTCCATGCCGCAACTGGTCGCCTACCACTCACCGCAGGGCTACAGCGCGGGCGACATCCTCACCACCGGGACGATCTCCGGGGTGGCCGCCGTTCAGCCCGACCCATTCGAGTTTTACCTGCGCCCCGGCGACGTGGTCGAGGCCGAGATCGAGCACGTCGGCCTGCTGCGCAACCGCGTGGTGGGCTGGACCGAGGGCCGCGGCACCCCGGTGCCCGAAGGCGACAGCCTGTACAGCTAGCACCGGCACTGCGGGGCGCGGGCAGCGGCGCTGGGCCTCGGGTGGCGGGTGGTCAGCGGCGCTGGGGCTCGCCCGGCGCCGCTGCCGCGGGCTGTTCGGGGCCGGCCGGCTGGGCGGCCAGAGATGGCCCGGCGTCGAGCTGAGCGGCGCTGGCCGTCTGCGGGAACCAGCGCACCGGCAGCACCCGGTCGCGGGCCAGCGCGGCCCACCGCCCCGGGCCCCTGGACCCGTCGGCCACCTCGGACGCCACCCCGTCCGGGTTCTTGATCGCGGTGAGCGCGAGCGCCACCCCGGCCACGATGGTCTGGTACTGGCCGATGCTGATGTGCTCGTTCAGCAGGTTGACGAAGAACCCGTTGGCCGACATCATCACGCCCGCGAAGACCGCGCCCGCGATCCGGCCGATGCCGGCCACGTATGCGATGGCCAGCAGGTTGATCGAGGCGAACGTCGCGAACGTGGGGGCCGAGGCGGTGCCCTGCAGATAGCCGAGCAGGCCGCCGCCCAGCCCGGCGATGAACGCGGACAGCGCGAACGCGAACAGCTTGGCCGGGGCGACCCGGATGCCGGCCGCCGCGGCCGCCCGCTCGTTGGACCGCACCGCGATCAGCATCCGCCCGGTGGCGGAGCTGCGCATCCGGGCCACCGACAGCGCGACCAGCGTGACGATGATCAGCAACAGCACACCGAAGATGACCCGGGGGTAGGAGTTGCCGGCCGAGATGCCCAGGTTCAGGCCGAACAAGGTGGGCGACGGCACGTTCCGGCCGCCCAGGCCGCCGCTGAACCAGGTCGGGTTGAACACCAGGGCGTCCATCGCGGCCGCCGCGGCCAGCGTGATCACGGCCAGGTTGACGCCGCGGACGCGGAGCGCGGGCAGCCCGATCAGGATGCCGATCGGCACCGCGGCCAGGGCTGCGATCAGTAGCGAGAACGGGAACGGGACACCCCAGTTCTGGCTGAGATGGCTGAGCATGAACGCGCCGATCCCGGCGAACGACATCTGGGCCAGCGACACCTGCCCGACGTAGCCGGTCAGCACGACCAGCGACAGGCACAGGCAGACCGAGACGACCGAGGCCATCAGGGCGACCCGGTCCGAGCCGTGCAGGAAGAACATGGCCAGCACACCCACGACGAAGGTGAGCACCGCAGTGGCGATCGGCCGGGCGGGCCGCCCGATGGACGGGTTGCGCCAGTCGCCAAGCTGGCCGCGGGCTGTGAGCCGCTGCGCGCTCAGCGTCATGACCAGCAGGATGAGCACGAACGGGACGCCGTCGCCCAGGCCCTGCTGGGGCAGCCAGGTGAACACGGTCTGCAGCTTGACGATCTCCGACTGGATCACGCCGAGCAGCAGGCCCGCGGCCGCGGTGACGCCGAACGAGGAGAACCGGCCGATCAGCGCCGCGCCCAGCGCGGGCACCACGAACAGCGTGTAGGACGTCGGGTTCACCTCGGAGATGGGTGCGATCAGCACGCCGGACAGGGTGGCCAGCACGGTGGCGATGACCCAGTTCTGCATCGCGATCCGGTTGGCGTCCAGGCCGATCAGCGCCGCCCCGACGTCGTTCTCCGCGCCGGCCCGGGTGGCCAGCCCGAACCGGGTGTACCGGAACGACGCGGCCAGGCCGGCCGCGAGCACGATCACGATGCCGGCCAGGTACAGCTGGCTCTCCGGGACGATGACCCCGGCCAGGGTGAAGCTGCCGGCCGGCAGCACCGACGGCGCGGACGTGCCGGTGGTGCCGAAGTTCAGCACCGCGATGGCTTCCAGGGACAGCATGACGCCGACCGAGGCGCACACCTTGGTCAGCGGCGCGGCGCGCAGCAGCGGGCGGTAGACCAGCAGGTACAGCACCAGGCCGAGGACGGCCCCGTAGACCAGCGTGATGACGAGCGAGAGCCACGAGGGCAGCCCGCCGTGGGACAGCGTTATCTGGTGCGGGAGCCAGATCCAGGGCAGCTCGAGCACGCCATTGGTGCGCAGCCCGATGAACACGTAGGCGCCGTACATCGCGACCGCGCCCTGCGCGAAGTCGACCACGCCCGCACTGCGGTACTTGAGTACCAGGCCCAGACCGAGGATCGCGTAGACCGATCCCCCGCCGAGGCCGAGCAGGAAGAACAGCAGGTACGTGGACAACTCTCGTGCACCTCACACCGTGGTCGGACCTAAGTAAATCGGGCCGGGGCCCCGCTGGGGAGAGCCCCGGCCCGGTAGGCGTCAGCCCTTGTAGTACGAGCCCGCGGTCACCCAGTTCGGGTCAGCCACGATGATCTTCGTGCCCTGCACCTGGCGGATCTGCTGGAAGGCGTTGCAGACCGCGGTCGCGCCGGCCAGTTGCTGGCCGTCGCAGGTGTACGGGTGGGCCATGAAGTTGGGGTGGTCGCTGCCGTTGCGGAACGCGGCCAGGATCTTCGAGGTGGTCAGCTGGGCCGTGGTGAACTTGGCCAGCGCCGCCTGCACGTTGATGACCGTGGCGAAGCCCATCGCGGTCAGCGAGTCGATCGGGATGCTCTTCGGCGCGTACTTCTTCAGCACGGCCAGGTACAGGTTGGACTGCGTGGTCCCGGCGTCCGGGGCCTGCACCGGCGAGGAGTAGTACATCCCGCTGGCGCCGCCGTTGGCGGCCGCGATGGCCGCCGGCGAGGTGCATGGGTCCACCCCGAGCACCTTGGCCGTGCTGCCCAGCTGCTTCAGCGAGCTGAGCACCTGCGGGCAGGAGTTCGGGTCGTCGATGTAGACGATGTCCGGGTGCGAGCTGATCGCGGCGGCCACCGCCGAGGTCACGTCGGTGGCGGTCGGCGGCACCGGGATCTTGGTGACCTTGGTGTAGCCGACGTTCTTCATCACCGGCGCGAGCACGTTGTCGGCCACCGAGGTGCCCTGGGTGTCCGAGGTGTAGATGATGGCCGCGGTCTTGGCGCCCAGCGTCTTGGCCGCGTACACCGAGGCGGCCGCGTTGTCGGCCACCGACACGTCATCGAAGATGACCGCGTTCTTGTAGTTCGACTCGACCGGGGTGAACGGGACGCCGCCGAGGTAGGCCAGGTTGGCCCGCTGCCAGACCGGGATCGCCCCGGCGGAGCCGGTGTCGCCGCCACCCAGGATGGCCACTGGGTGCGAGTTGAGCAGCTGGTTGGCGCACCGCTCGGAAGTGGCTGGCTGGCCGTCGGTGGCACACACGTCGATCTTGATTGGGTGCCCGCCGATCCCATCCAGGTACTCGTTCACGTAGCTGGCCGCGGCCTGCTCGGCCGCCGAGATCTCGGGGAAGGTGACCGGCCCGGACAGCAGGTTGAGCAGGCCGAACACGACCGGCGAGCCGGTCGCCGGGTGCGGCGTGCCGAGGCTGGCCGAGGCGGTCGAGCTCGCCGGGCTGCTGCTGGCTGACGACGAGGCCGACGCGCCGCTGGAACTGCTGCCGCCGCTGCTGCCGCAGGCGGCGGCGAGCAAGCCGCACGCGGCCAGCGCGGCGAGCCCGGCCACCGGGCGCGCCCTGCCCAGGTTGATCGCCATGTTGTCTCCTTGCTGGGTGTCTGTAGTTGTCTCGTTCGGGGGATCTGGTCGGTGGCCAGAGGTACTGGCCGGTGCTGCGGTTGGGGTTGTGCTAGCGGGGGGTCTTCGGGGGAACGGGCGCGGCCGGTCAGCCGCCTGCTGGCTCGGCCGATGGGCCCGGCTCGGGGTCACCGGCCAGTTCCGCGGCCCGGTCCAGGTCGCCCAGGTAACACGCTTTGAGCAGGTCACGACGGCTGCGCAGGCGGGCCGCCGAGCTTTCCAGGATGAGCCGGCCGTGCGCCATCACGTAGCCGCGATCGGCGATCTCCAGGGCCAGCGCGACGTGCTGCTCGACCAGCAGCACCGCGGTGTGCAGCTCGTCGGCCACCCGGCGGAGCACCGGGAGCAGCCGCTCGACCACCACCGGGGCCAGGCCGAGGCTCATCTCGTCGATCAGCAGGGCACGCGGGCGGCGCACGATGGCCCGGCCGACGGCCAGCATCTGCTGCTCGCCGCCGGACAGCAGGCCGGCCTTGCGGTCCAGGCACTTGCGCAGCTCGGGAAGCAGGTCCAGGACGTCGTCGCGGCTGGCGTCCCGGCCCGCGCTGAGCCGGAGGTTCTCCCCCGCGGTCAGGCTGGCGAACAGCGCCCGGCCCTCGGGGACCAGGGACAGCCCGCCGCGGGCCAGCCGGTGCGCCGGCTGGCCCGCGATGTCCTTGCCGTCCATCCGGATCGTGCCTGCCAGTGGGCGCTGCAGCCCGGCGATGGTGGCCAGCGTGGTGGTCTTGCCCGCGCCGTTCGCGCCGAGCAGGGCCACCACTTCGCCCTGCCCGATGTGCAGGCTGAGGTCACGGACCACGGGATTGCCGTTGTAGCCTGCGTCGAGGGCTTCGACCTCGACGACCCGGGCCCGCTCAGAGCCGTTCACGGTCGCCACCATGACTGCCCAGATACGCCTCGATGACTGGGCGGCTGTCCCGGATCTCGTCCGGGGTGCCGGATGCGATGACCTTGCCGAAATCGATGACCACGATGCGATCGCACAGTCCGAGCACCAGGCCCATGTCATGATCCACGAGCAGCACGCTGACCCCGCGGCCGGGTAGCGTGCGGACCCGCTCGCCGAACGCGATGCTCTCGTCGTTGTCCAGCCCGGCGGCGGGCTCGTCCATCAGTACCAGCCGCGGGCGCATGGCCAGCGCCCGGGCCACACCGACCAGCTTCCGGCGGCCGTGCGACAGTTCGGTGGGCAGCCGGCCGGTGACGTCGTCCAGGCCGCACGCGTCCAGCGCCCAGGCGACGTTCTCGTTCCGGCGCGGCCGGGGCGGTGCGACCAGGTCGCGCAGCACCGACCACGGTGACGGCTGCTCGGCCGCGACCAGCAGGTTCTCCTCGACGGTAAGGTCGTCGAACAACTCCACGGACTGGAAGGTGCGGATCAGGCCACGGCGCGCGATGCGGTAGGGCCGGGCCCCGGTGATGCGCACCCCGTCGAAGATCACCTGACCGCCGGCCGCCGGGTGATATCCCGTCAGCGCGTCGATCAGCGATGACTTCCCGGCCCCGTTGGGACCGATCAGCCCGACGATCTCACCCTCGTTCACGGTCAGGCTGACCCTGTCCACAGCGGTCACCCCACCGTAGGTGACGCGCAGGTCCTGGACCACGAGCAGGTTGTCCATCCGGGCGCTCCGGCTGATTACTCTCACTGTGTGAAAACGACTTTACTGTCGCTCTTGACGGTAACCCTGTTGTAACCGCCGTGTCCAGCCACGAAATAGAACCGATACGTCCCTGGGAGCAGACAGCTAACACAGTCAGGGCACGCAAAAGGCGCTGAACCCACCAGGTGGGTTCAGCGCCCTGGATGTTGCAGGGTCAGCGGCTGGCGGCCGCTGGGGGGTCAGCGGCTGGCCGCCCCGGGCACCACCACGACCGGGCACGGCGCGTGGTGGGTGACCTGGCTGCTCACCGAGCCAAGCAGCAGGCGGCCGAAGCCACCGCTGCCCCGGGAGCCGACCACCAGCAGGTCCGCATCCGCACCCGCCTTGATCAGTTCCTCGGCCGGCACCCCGCTGAGCGCGCGGACCGTCACCGCCGCCCGCTCGCCACCCAGTTGGCTGGCCAGCTTGTCCACGCTCTCCTGCGCCGCGGTGCGGGCCTTGTCCACTTCGCTCTCGTCGGCCGGGAAGGTGATCGGTGCACGGGTCCAGGCGCTCACCGCGACCGGGTGCACGGCCAGCACGGTAACCGGAGCGTGGCGAAGCGCGGCCTCTTTCATCGCCCACTCGATGGAACGCTCGGAATGAGCCGATCCGTCAAAACCCACGACTATTCCAGGCATCGCTGCCTCCTGTCGCATCGCCTGGCCGGGCCTACCGCCGCAGCCTTGACATGTAAAACGGTAGGCTCCCGGGCCTGTTGTGACTAGAGGTCCTTAGGCCCGCTTTCGGGCCGCGTGCGGTTTAGCTGAGCGCGGCGACCAGGCTGCGGAACGTGCGCTGGCGTGGCTGGCGGATGTGCTGCGGGCTGACCGTGACCACCGGGCAGGGCGCCGCCCGCAGGCAGGCCCGGGCCACCGGGCCGAGACCGGCGGACGGACGGCCCGCGTCATCCCCGGCTGGCTGGCTGCCGCCGAGCACGAGCAGCTCGGCACCGGCCGCTGAGTGCAGCAAGACCTGGACGGCCAGCCCCTCGGCCACTTCCAGCAGCGGCTCCGCCGTACCGGGCAGCGAGCTGGCCAGGCCGGGCGCTGCGGTGCCCAGCCCCTCCTGGACCACGGTCCGCAGCAGCGCCGCCGCGGCCTGCTCGTCGTCCCGGTCGCGGCGGTACGGACTCGGGGCGTACGGGGCCCGGCCCCGGCCGGCCGGCTCCCAGGCGTGTACCGCGTGCAGCACCGCCCCACGCAGCTCAGCTTCCCGGGCAGCCCAGGTCACCGCGGCCGCCGAAGCGGCCGACCCAGCCACGCCAACCACGACCCGTCGCGATGCCACGGCTGCGGCAGTGCGTCCCATCGCGCTATCCCTCCCGGTGTGCACCGGTCTGCTTGCTCCCGGCTCACAGCCTGACTCAGTCCTGGCCAGCGCGCTAGACGGAAATTTCCGCTAATCGGTAAAAGGGTCCTTAACGATCTGAGGCTAACCAGCACAGGAGTGACGGGCCAGGGCCAGCGTGCCGCACGTGCCGGGACCAACGGCCCCGGCCCGGCGGGACCTCGGACCGCTGCGCGTGGCCGCGCCGCGCACCAGCATGAGAGGTGTTCGGACAGGAGCCCCGCGCCACCAGAGGTGAACCATGGCAGTCAGCGAGCGGGCCGGGACCGACGCGATGGGTGCCCCGGCCAAACCGGCACTGCACAGCCTCACCCCTGACGAGTGCTATTTGCTGCTGTCGGGCGGCCGGATTGGGCGGGTGGTGTTCAGCACCTCGGACGGGCCGGTGGCCCTCCCGGTCAACTACGCGATGACCGGGCAGGTGGTCGTGCTGCGCACCGGTGCGGATACTGAACTGGCGGCCCGCCTGGACTGCCCAGTGGGCTTCGAGGTGGACTGGTTCGACCAGACAGCACGCCAGGGCTGGAGCGTGCTCGTGACCGGCCGCGCAGCCCGGGTGGCCAGCGAACGGCGGATCCGCCGGCTGGAGGCGCAGACCGGACTGCAGCCGTGGGCGGATGGCGCCCGGGATGTTTACGTGCAGATCACGCCCTACCGGATCAGCGGCCGGAGGCTTTGCGGCTGACCCCGGCCCGGCCTCGCGGCGGGCGGCCGCGGAGCCGCTCGGGGTCGCGGCGCTCTGGCGCCCGGCCGGCCGGCTGCGCGGGCCGCTCCCGGACCGGCTGGTCCGGGATGGGACAGGTCTGCGGCTCACCGCTGGTCAGGCTGACCGGCTGGCCGTAATGCTCGATCTCGAGGAGCGGGCCCTCGTCCTCGTCGTCCAGCAGGTAGCTGGCCTCGGCGGGCAGCACCTTGATCCGCAGCCGGCGGCCGTGCAGCATGACGGTGAAGCTGAGCCGGGTCAGCGCGGGCGGCAGCCGCGGCGCGAAGGTGGGCAGCCCGCCCACCCGGCAGCGCATCCCGCCGAAGCCGGCCACCAGGCCCATCCATGCTCCGGCCAGCGCCGCGAGATGCAGCCCGTCTTTTGTGTTGTGCTCCAGGTCGGACAGGTCCATCAGGGCCGATTCGGCCAGGTAGTCATGGGCCAGGTCGAGGTGGCCGGTCTCGGCCGCGAGGACGGCCTGGGCGGACGCGGACAGCGAGGAGTCCCGGACGGTAAGGCCCTCGTAGTAGACGAAGTTGCGCACCTTCTCCTCGGCGGTGAACGCGTCCGGGCGCAGCTGCATGGCCAGCACCAGGTCAGCCTGCTTGACCACCTGCTTGCGGTACAGATCGAAGTAGGGATAGTGGTTGAGCAGCGGGTAGTTCTGCACCGGGGTACCGGCGAAATCCCAGACCTCGTGCTGGGTGAAGCCGTCGGACTGCGGGTGCACGCCGAGTTTCTCGTCGTAGGGCAGCAGCATGCCGTCGGCCGCGGCCCGCCAGGCGGCGATCTCGTCGGCGGTGACGTGCAGGTGCCGGGCCCGGGCCGGATACCGCTCGGCGACATCCGCGGCCGAGCGCAGGTTCTGCTGGGCCATCAGGTTGGTGAACACGTTGTTGTCCGTGATCGCGCTGTACTCGTCCGGCCCGGTGACCCCGTCGATGCGGAACGTGCCGGAGTCGTCCAGGTGACCCAGCGAGCGCCACAGCCGCGCCGTCTCCACCAGCAGGTCGTGCCCGGTGGTGCGGGCGAACTGATCGTCGCCGGTGGCGTCCACGTAGCGGGTCACGGCCGCGGCGATGTCCGCGTTCACATGGAACGCGGCCGTGCCGGCCGGCCAGTAGCTGGAGCATTCCTCGCCGGCGATGGTGCGCCACGGGAACGTGGCGCCGCGCAGCCCGAGCTGGCGGGCCCGCTCCTGCGCCCGGGGCAGCGTGCTGTGCCGCCAGCGCAGCTCGTGCGCGGCGGCGTCGGGGGTGGTGTAGGTGAGCACCGGGAGCACGTATGTCTCGGCGTCCCAGAACGTGTGCCCGTCGTAGCCGTTGCCGGACAGCCCCTTGGCCGGGATCGGCCGCCCCTCGGCCCGCGCCCCGGCCTGCAGCACGTGGAACATGCCGAACCGGACCGCCTGCTGGATCTCGTCGTCGCCGTCCACTTCCACATCGGCCCGGCTCCAGAAGTCGGCCAGGTAGCTGCGCTGCTCTTCGGCTAGCGCATCCCAGCCGGACTCCGCCGCGACCAGCAGCGCCCCCTCGACCTGGTCCTGCAGCGCGGGCCGGGACCGGACCGCGGACCAGCCATAGCTGACGAACTTGATCAGGTTAAGCTGCTGGCCCTGGTTGAGCCGGCCGCCCACGGTCAGCCGGGCCAGGTCCGGCCGGGTCTCGCAGGACTGGTACAGGTGCGCGTCGGAGACGATCCGGTGCTCCATGGTGGCGGCCATGGTCAGGTCGCTGTTCCTGGTCCGGTGCATGAGCCCGGCCCGGCTGTCGGTGTTGCCGTGCTCCAGCGCTTCCAGCGGTGCTTCGAGCATGGCGGCGACCCGGGGATCGCCGCCCAGTGGGGGCAGCTGCTCGTTGGCCACCAGTTCGGACTGGAGCACCACCCGGACCGGGCCATCCAGCGGCTCCACGTGGTAGTTGATGGCCGCGATCGAGCGCTGGGTGAACGAGACCAGCCGGACCGAGGTGACCCGCACCGACCGGCCGGCCGGGGACACCCACTCCACGCGGCGGGTCAGCGTGCCGGCCTGGAGATCCAGCACTCGCTCGTGCCGCAGCAGCCGGCCGTAGCGCACATCGAACGGCTCGTCGTCGACCAGCAGCCGGATGAGCTTCCCGTTGGTGACGTCGATCAGCGTCTGGCCGGACTCCGGGTAGCCGTAGCCCGCCTCCGCGTAGGGCAGTGGGCGCTGCTCGTAGAACCCGTTCAGGTACGACCCGGGCAGGCCGTGCGGCTCCCCCTCGTCCAGGTTCGCGCGCCAGCCGATGTGCCCATTAGCCAGAGAGAACAGCGACTCGGTCTGGGCCAGCAGGCCGGGGTGCAGCTCGGTCTCGCGCAAGCACCATGGGTCGACCGGAAACGACGGGTGCTTGATCATCGGTCCGCCATCAGGTCGGCCAGGTCGCTGACCACGACGTCGGCGCCGGACGCGCGGAGCGCGTCGGCCTGGCCGACGCGGTCCACGCCGACCACATAGCCGAAGTGCCCGGCCCGGCCCGCCGCCACCCCGGCCAGCGCGTCCTCGTAGACCACCGCAGCATCGGCCGGCACGCCGAGCGCCCGGGCCGCGGCCAGGTAGGTGTCCGGTGCGGGCTTGCCTGCCAGGTGCTGCTGGGCAGCCACCACGCCGTCCACGATCGTGTCGAACCGGCCGGCCAGGCCAGCCGATTCGAGCACGCTGGCGGTGTTGGCGCTGGAGCTGACCACGGCCTTGTGCAGCCCGGCCGCGATGACCGCGTCCAGGTAGCGCAGCGAGCCCGGATAGGGCTTGACGCCGTCCTGCTCGATCCGGCGCACCACGATCTGGTTCTTCAGGTTGCCCAGCCCGGCTATCGTCAGCTTGCCCGGCGGGTCGTCCGGGCTGCCCGCGGGCAGTTCGATCCCGCGGGACTCCAGAAACGACCGGGTACCGTCGGCCCGCGGCTTCCCGTCGACGTAGGTGTCGTAGTCGGCCACCGGGTCGAACGGGGCCTGGGGCTGTCCGGTCCGCTCCCCCCACTCGCGGAGGAAACCGTCGAACATCTCTTTCCAGGCGGCCGCGTGCACCACGGCCGTCTGGGTGAGTACGCCATCGAGATCGAACAGGCAGGCCCGGCTCTGCTCCGGGATGCCAAGATCACTTCTTATGCTGGCCGGCACGGGATCAGCTTAGAGTCCGGACGGGTGGCTGGTAAGGGTGGGTAGCTGGCGGGCGGGCCTGGGCAGCCGGGGCAGCCGTCCCGTAGCGTGGCTGGCGTGACTGCCGCTGAGCCTGCTGTCGAGACCGATCTGCCGCTGCCGGCCATCCCGGTCTCCGCCGGGGCACTGGTCTTCGACCAGGCCGGCCGGCTGCTCATCCTCAACCCGGTCTACAAGTCCGGCTGGACCATCCCCGGCGGGGTGATGGAGGCGGACGGCGAAACGCCGTGGGGCGCCTGCCGCCGCGAGGTCCGCGAGGAGTGCGGCCTGGACCTGCAGCGCGGCCGGCTGGCCTGCGTGGACTTCCGGCCCCCCCGGACCGGCAAGCCGGGCGGCCTGCGCTTCCTGTTCGACTGCGGCGCGCTGCCCGATCACAGCCTGACCGGCCTGGTGCTGCAGCCGGAGGAGATCTCCGAGTACCGGCTGCTGCCGCCGCCTGAGGCGCTGGACCTGCTGCGCAAGCCGATCCGGCGGCGGGTCCGGGCCGCCCTGCGCGGCACCGGGACCCGCTACCTGGAGAACGGCCGCCCGGTGCCCGGCGTCACGCCCTGACGGCAGGTTGGCCGCGCGTTAGCCGCGACCGGCCTGGCACTGGCGTTCGGCATAATTCCGGCGCAGGCAGCCAGCGCGAGCGGTTGGCCGCGTGTGTGCCGGAACAGTCGCTAGCCGGGGACGGAGTCCCGCTACTGGCCAGGAACGGAAACCACGGGGCCGTGCGCGTGGCTGAGCACCGAGTGGGTGACCGAGCCGATCCCGCGGCCGATGCCCGACCCGTGCCGGCCCAGCACGACCAGGTCGGCCCGGGCTGACGCGCCGGCCAGCACCCGGCCCGGGTGAGCCTGCATGACCTCGGCGCTGACCTCCACGCCCGGGTACTTCTCCAGCCAGCTGGCCAGCAGCGCGTCCAGCGCACGCTGCTCCTCGTCGGCTGGCTCGTCGGGCCCGCCGAACAGGGACCGGGACCGGGCGTGCACGGCCACCAGCCGGGCCTTGCGCAGCGCGGCCTCCTCGAACGCGAACCCCAGCGAGGCCGCGGCGTCCGCCGGATCCTGTACGCCGACCACGATCTCGCGGTGCGCGGTCATGGTCTCTTCGCGGACCACGACCACCGGGCAGCTGGCATTGGTGGCCGCGTACCGGCTCACCGAGCCGAGGATCATGGCGGTGAACCCGCCCGCGCCGCGTGAGCCGAGCACCAGCATCAGGGCGTCCTGGCCGGCCTCCACCAGGGCAGTGGCGGGCGACGCGTGGTTGAC
>Ga0335076_10002840_pt1 | contig 17286 bp, 25 predicted proteins | sample Lox_Sample_25_FD_206717 | JGI IMG/M metagenome (GOLD analysis project Ga0335076, IMG submission 206717) | Soil microbial communities from Loxahatchee National Wildlife Refuge, Florida, United States - Lox_Sample_2.5 | ecosystem: Environmental > Terrestrial > Soil > Wetlands | place: USA... | reverse complement strand
CACAACTGACCGTCCCCATCGTCCCGCCACCCCCATCTCCTTCTCCACCTCCAACACAATCCAAAAAGGGTGCTTGGAGTCGGCTCTTTAACACATCCTCCGATGATGAACCCATAAAAGAAAAACCTTCCAACAAGGGCAAACCAAAGAAAGCTGCATCATTAGCTGAACGACCTAAACCAGGCAGTGAAAAACCCGACTCACGATCATCATCGGATCTCGACAGAAGTAAATCTCTCGTAGAACCCCCTCCCACGCTTGCTCCGCCCTCTCCCGTTGAACTCCCTTCGACATCCGTCCCGACCCCGTCACCACAATCAAAACCAGGTAAAAAGGAATCCGGGCTGTTCGCCTCCTTCTTCGGCTCGAAGAAGAAATCCGAGTCAAAAGATAAACAGACTAAATCGCAGGATTCCAGCGCCACATCAAAAGGAGCGCCTGCCAACAAGTCACAATATCAACAGTACGGGCAGGGAGGTTGGGATAACGGCGCAAACCCAGGCGGCTCACCCGCCCCCCTAAATTACTATTACACACGGTTTCCAATTCACATTGAACGGGCGATATACCGTCTGTCACATATTAAACTGGCGAACCCGCGACGACCGTTGCTGCAACAAGTCCTCCTGAGCAACTTTATGTACGGCTATCTGAACCTAATAAATAAAACTACCCAACCTCAGCAACCCGCTCAACCCGAACCTCAGGAAATCCCGAGCCAAGCGCCGTACCCCGGCGAGCCGTACGCAGAGAAACCTGCTCAGCTAACAGACGATCATGCGTTTTATTCTACGGATGATCAAGTTGATTATTATGGGCAGGATTACTATGGTGCGGAATATGAGGAAGATCAGGATGAAGTATATCCCCCCCCCAAAAAAAAAATTTGCGGGAGGAGTGTTAATTTAGAAAAAGTCGGTTCTTCAGGGTCATGATGGGAATGCACAGATGGGTTACGGGTACGCACAAACAAATGGGCGAACGGAAGAGTCGGGTGGAGCGGAACAATATGTCCATCGGGATTCAAGAGGGTACAAGCGGTACGGAGGCATGTAGCCCTCCCCGGGTTCGAACATGGGCGGTGTGCGATTTCATGAGGGTACACGAAATGTGAGGAGTAATTGGGATCGACGGGAATGTTCGTCTGTTTAATTGCATGTCATGGAAGCATGATCTTTCATTATTATTCTGTGCGAGGGACTAATAATCGACAACCAAAAGAGTTTTGGGAGGGTGGAGGGGGGACACAAATAGACGTGTCATCATTTCAATTATTTTTGGTAGGTTATGTTTGTATTGGACGCGGCAAGCAAAGGGTTTTGCTTGCCCTGTTTCTGGTTGTATTCGGTTGGAACGGTAGGTTATTCTTTCTTATTTTTCTTGTTTTTTGGGTTGCGAGGGCTTGTGCTCGTTGTACTATTCTGAGAAAGTGCGATTATTCCGCATGGCGATATATCCCCGTAACGTAACGAGGCTTCATTAAGTATTCGCACATCCTTCTTTGAGAATCGTTAGTGGCTTTGCAAGAACAGGCGAGGATCGGCGCAGCAAACGTCGAAAATTCCTCCTCGATTCCATCCATATTCATTGACGGCCAATGCATGGAGCCTTGGGGGCGGCGGCGGCTGCTAGCAGGGCTGTGCCGCTTCCGGATTTCAGCAAAGTCCTGAGCAAATTGGTCCCAGATGCGTTTCGATCGCAAGTTGGTAAGAATACTTCTAGTTTTCGGGCTAAGAAAACAGGTGTCGCTGTGTCTGGAGGGAGCGACAGTATGGCGCTTTGTACACTTCTAGCACAACATCGACAAAAGGAAGGCTGGCCTGAGAACGTAATATCCTACACAATCGATCACGGCGTTCGAATTGGATGCACAGCGGAAGCAAAAGAAGTTGCCAGGAAGATGAAGGGTCTGGGTAAGCAATCCATATATGTAGAAGATTTGCAAACCAAAGGTCTGATCGGGGTCAGGATTCAAGCCCCGAATATTAACAATCAGTCAAGACTTACGAAAGGAATTTGAGAAGGAGGTGCCAGGAAATCTGGAGGCTGTGTTACGTACGGAACGATTTAATTTGATTTTCAACGCGGCGAAGGAGGATAAAGTACATCGAATATTGCAGGGACATCATCAGGACGATCAATATGAGACAGTTCTTCAGCGGTTGGCATGGGGAAGCACACTTGCAGGACTAGGCGGAATTCCCGCTCTGAATGGTGTTTTCTGTCGTCCTCTACTACTTTTTTCAAAGGTTTCTATTGTTCTGGATCAGGCTGACGATCGTAGGCAAGCCTCCGAGCAACCTGCGAGGAGAATAACGTCGCCTGGTTTGAAGACCCAACGAACGCGGTAACAACATACGCTATGCGAAACGCCATCCGAAGCATGGTAGAAAATCAACAAGATATCCCCATCGCCCTTCGAAGAGAAAACATCCTCGCCGTCCAGCGAAAAGGAGATACCTTCCGAACCGAATTATGCAAACGAATTGACCACACGATCGGACTCTGTCGCTTCTCCATTGAACTCTTCAATAAAATCCTCAAAGTGCAAGTCCCTCACAACCTCTACGAAGTTCCTGAGCGCGTCCTCCGACACTTCATCCCCGCCATAATCCGAATCTGGCGCGAGGGAACCATTCGACACTTTCAATTCAACGGGACGGCCGAGGATACCACGAGTATCCGATTGATGAAAACATTCTATAAGTTGGGAGAGCGGAATTCCGGACGATTCAACGTCCAGGGTGTTGAGATTATTAAAAAGGGACATCCCCGTCTGGGATGGTTTGAACTTTACATTAAACCTGAGATTCCACGACATGCACTTCGAAAGCACGAGATTGAGTTGAAACCAATACAAAGCGAAGATCGAGAATGGAAGGATTATTACTTCGAGTTCCCCGCCCAGTGGCCTCAAATGCATAAAATCAAAGTCACTGCTCGGGGAAATACTCAATTTTATTTTCGTCACTGGGAAGAAGGGAAAAAAGGCGACACACGGATCATAGAAGCCATCAAACGAGAACTATGGCCTGCGGAGAGGAAGAGATGGGAAAATGTCCAAACTCGAGTTCAAGATTATCCCGCGTGTTTGTACGCCGTCCTGTGTCATAGGGAAAATTCGGTGAATTACCCGAAGAAAAAAGTGGAATGGATCGATGCGGTACCGCAATTTGGAATAAATATTAATCCGAATGTGCGGACTTGGACGGATGGGACATACGATCTCGGCAGGCCAAACCCGGAGTGGAGGGAGTTGAGTGGAGTGACCAGGATGGATTTCTTCCGGGATGGGATACCGTCTTACGGCAGTCAGGGAGTATCGGATAAAAATACAGCCAGGAGAATGCAGGTAAAGGAGGATAGACGGGTCACACGAATGGGTAGAAAGGAAGCGTTCAGGTCAGAGGAGTTGAAGGAGGTGCAGCAGAAGAGGTTTGTGACTCTGATTCGTAATGTGTCTAGATAGATACGACCCAGTCTATGTGATGTAGAATTATGCTTTGATGCCTCTGTGAATGGCTACGATACCGCCTGTTAGATTCTCCCATGCATCCTCGCCTTCTCTCCCCGGTAAATGAAATCCTGCTTCTTTTATCATGGTAGTGAAATCTTCCTGTTTTGGAAATCGTTCAATCGATTCGACCAGGTACTGATACGCATCTCTGTCGCCGGCGACAAGCTGTCCCATCATAGGTATTATCGTAAATGAATATCGCTGATATATCGACGCAAACAACGGATTCGTCGGCTTCGAAAATTCCTATCTTCATTAACCCGTATTGAGCAATGGTGCGCTTACAAGGCAAGCAAACACTCCACCAGGCTTCAACACACGATAGGCCGCCTTCAAAACCCGATCAATATGCGTCACATTCCGAATTCCGAAAGCAATCGTATACAAATCCACACTATTATCCTCCACATCCTCCAGCGTCTCAGCATTCCCCTGCGCAAACTCAACCCGTCCAGCCCATTTTTTCATATCCCCCCTTTCCACCTTTTTCCTGCCAAACTTGAGCATTTTCTCATTTATATCAACGACTTTGACCTTGGCTGTTTCGTCACCGTTGAGGACGGTGGCATGTTCCAGCATGCGAAAGGCAATGTCTCCCGTTCCACCGGCCACATCGAGGATTTGCATTTGAGAGTCTGGGGTGCCCGGGTTAAGGCTGCGGACAAAGTGGTCTTTCCAGAGGCGATGGGTGTACATGGACATGATATCATTCATCGTATCGTATTTTCGCGCCACGGAGGTGAATACATCTCCGACTAGTGCGAGGTGTTAACGTGCATAGACGTCGGTGATGATACCCATGTGTTCCTTTTGTTCGGAAGGGATTGTACGGAAGCCAAAGTGCGTTGTTGGGTCGCTTGCTGTTTTTGTGGAGTAACATCGCGCGCAACTGATTCTTGATGGACAGGAGGCGATGGCGATGACGCACCGTCGCCACGGCGTCATCATTGTTGAGGTTGCGGTTTTCGGGTTGGGGCCGTCGATCAAGCAGTTTTGAAGCTGGCCACCACAGGTCTTCGGTGAGATGTGTACAAAATTGCTGCATGTCCGATCGAGGCTGCGAACCAGCATGCAGGGCTTCTTCGCACAGAGTTAGGCATCCACGACTGTAAACGCTTCTCAGACTCATAATTCGTTTCCAATGTTATATGATCGCGCCATTGGTCAGACACGAAGATTTTTCTTGATCCTTGTCATGACGAACGAGCATGTATATCATGGACGAATCTTCTTATAGACTTCTTTTCACTGGTGATCTTGCGGGATAAACTGTTTTGAGGAAAGTCACGCTGCATGTTTGTTCCAATGAAAGGGCTATGCACAATTCACAGGAGCCCTCGGTCCCGAGCTATCTCAACGGGCTTGTGGGTTAGATTTTATCTATTCATGGTAGACTGATTCAATAAAGTAGTTTGAGCCCTGCGAAGTGTTACAGTTTTTGCGAAAGCGATCGCGTGGTTCCGGTGGAGGCAAACAACTAACTTCGTGAATTCAATATCGGTGAAATTCCAAAAGACGTAATTTCGATATCAGAACGGGCCCCATCAAATACTTCCGACGGAATGTCAGAAGTCACGTTGCACAGAATTGTCTCCATGTGATAAGATCCTCCGTACATCGAACCTTGTTTTGTCAGTGCTGCACACGAAAAACGTCCGTGTGCCGAGGCTCTCGATGTTCCGATTCTTCCCCCGCAAAATCCTCGGTTCTCGGACACCTCGACCGCGCTCCCCGCCACATCCGGTACGTTTCTATGTGGCCACCCGTGATCATCGGCCGGCCCAAATCACGTGTGCCATGGAGATGGCTGTTCCCCGGTATCAAGCAGCTTCGGCCCTGCCGTACCCACAATTCTAGAATCTCAAGCCACAAAGAGTACAATAAATACCGGGGGCACGGGCTCAGGAGGAATGGGTTCTCAAGCTCAAGTGAACGCATATTCCACTGGGAAGAAGTCTCAATTCAAGAAACAGAAATTTGATTGTCAGATACAACTTTCAACGATGACGAAACTTCAATTGCCGACGCCACATAAACATCAAGTTCACGTATTAATCATTGGTACCGACTGCTCAGATTTTGCGGGTGTAATGGTCTAGGCGCTGGTTTGGGTGGTCTTGCTGCAGCCATTAAGATTGCCCTCGTCGGGCACTGCGTTACAATCCTTGAGTCTGCTCAGAAACTCGCCGAGGCACTTCAAACTCCCGCAAAAAAACTGCATACGAGCATAATTAATTCGCATACAGGTTGGCGCAGGCATCCAAATCCCTCCCAATTCCTCCCGCTTATTGAAACGATGGGGCGTGGCCTCCAAACTCGAAAAAGACTGTGTCAATCCCAAAGCCTTTGTCCTCCGCTACTACCGCGATGGTAAAATCCTCAGCGAAGCAAATCTCGTCCCCCAAATGCAAGAAAAGTACGGGCACCCGTACTGGCAGGCGCACCGTGCCGATTTCCACCGTGCATTGCTCGAACGGGCTCTTGAACTCGGCGTGCAAGTCCATATCAACAGTCAAGTGTGTCGTGTTGACTTTAATTTCCCGCCCAGGGTGTGGACGTTGGCGGGGAAAGAGTATAGTGCGGACTTGGTTGTGGGGTGTGATGGGTTGAGGAGTATTTGTCGCGAGATGCTCGTTGGACATGCGGATCCGCCGCATGAGACCGGGGATATTGCGTATCGGATTTTGGTGCCTGTGCAGGATATGAGGCCGCATCCAGAGTTGCAAGAGTTCGTTGAGAGTCCAGCGATTAATTATTGGATGGGTCCGGATGGACATGCTGTGTGCTATCTCCTCAAGGGAGGAAATCTCTACAATGTCGTCTTGCTGTATAACCACCTTCCATCATGGGAGATGCTGATTGATATTGCCCCGGACGATTTGCCGAAGAATATGAATACGGCGAAGGGTGATGTTGAAGAGATGCGAGCTTTCTTCGGCAAATGGGATCCCAAACTTCGCAAACTGTTATCGCTCGTTGACACCTGCTTGAAATGGAAGTTGCAAAATTCCGATCCATCAGCACTGGCGACATGGGTCCATCCCTACGGCACATTCTGTCTTCTCGGCGACGCCGCACACGCCACACTCCCGTACCTCGCACAAGGTGCTGCCATCAGCGTCGAAGACGGTGCCGTGCTCGGCGGATTGCTGGGTAAAATCTGCTCAAAGAACGATGTCCCGCGCGTCCTTGCCCTCTACGAAGAACTCCGTCGACCACGAACGAGTGCTGTTGTGCTTGGGAGTAGGAAGCAGCGGGATATCTTCCATTTGCATGATGGTCCCGAACAGGAGGAACGGGATCGTGTTTTGTTGGGACAACATCCGCCGCAGTCGGGTTATCCGAATCAGTGGGCTGATCCTGTCATGCAGGAATTTTTGTTTGGATATGATGGTGATGTCGAGGTTGAAAGAGCATGGGATACTTTGATGAAGCAGCTTCCCAGGCCGTGAAATCCGACGGACGGAAGTATGGGATCGAGTTGGGAGTGTTCTGGAATCAAACATTTGGGAACTTTAGCAAGTGATTCTTTGTTGCTTGCCTGGGCAAAAGAATTTTATTTTAAATGTTTTTTGGCCATGTCTTATAAGCCCTCGAAATTGTTACGCGTACATAAACTTAAAATAGAAGATGCTGAGGAGTGAACTATGCCCAATGTATCATACATGCGTAATCTATGACCCCGCCGAATCCGCAGTCTTTGCCTTGTATATAGTGACCTAAAATCCGTCAGTTCACCCAGAACGGCGAATGTAAATACCTGAGCCGGTCGAATAAGCTTTCCATTTAACGTAAATCCCTGTTTAACCACGCTTGCAATCTTCCCAACATTCTTCTCCTCCCCCTCGATCTCCCTTACCACTTCATGAAATCCTGGCTGCAGCTCCTCATCGACAGGTATCACGGTCAACCCATGTTTTTCCAAACTCTTCATGAGAAGGCGTTCAACTATGCGTAGACCCTCATGCAGGGACCTGTGTTCCGTGATGAGAATATCCTCCCTTTGATTTGGGTCGTCCGTGACGAGCGGGGGACGGGGCGGGTTGGAGTCGAGTGCATGGGAGAGAGCGTCGATGGTGTCGAGGAGGTCGATGGAGAACCGTTGTACCGTGAATGCTTGGGCAGCGAGGACATCCCGTCTCGTTTGAGCTTGGAGGTTACGGAATTCGGCGATGGAGCGAAGGTATTGGTCCTAAAGAGTCAATTGGAGAGGGATAGGAGTGTACTTTTAGTTCGGCGAGTTCACGATCTTTAGGGTGGACTTCTCGTTTTGGCGGAGGAGGGGGAACGTCCGGTTCTGCTGGGCTCTGTTTTTCTTCTCCGAGTTTCGATTGGGTTTCTTGCGTGGCTTCCATGTCCTCGGCTTTAGATGATTTGACTGTTGGCTGAGATGGTTTCCCTGCAGTGTTTCCTTCTGAGACATAAGATTCAGCCTCCGCTGAAGGCTCTGATGGGTTTGGATTTGGAGCCTCCGTTCGGAAAGCAGGATAGACATGAAGTGTCCGCCGAGGGAGACTATACTGTATTAGAAACGGCCGTCGCATCGCCATTGTTCGGCTTGTTTGTCCCAGTATCCTCGCACATCTCATCAACGGTATCCGCAACGACATATCTCTCAAATGCAGTCGACAACCCCAACTCTTAAAAAAACAGTCCTGCAGATTTTTTCAGCCACAAATTTGACGCCTTGAATACAGTCGAAATTGAAATTTTAAACGATGACGATCCGAACCCGGCCGCCAGTCCTATTGGGAATCGCTTTAGACTTGGCAAGTTCCTTAAAGATTAAAAACATAGCGAATGGCTGTCACAAATAATGAAATTCTTGACTTCAACCAAGTGATTCAAAAAGTTCTGCATTGCCCTTTAGTCGCTCCAAGGAACTGGATAGAGTAAATGAGTTGAAGTTATCAATCCAGAACCCTCTCTATATCTCAAATTCAGCCTACTTAGTATCACCTTTATCCAAACGATACTCACATCTACTGCTAAATATAACTTTGATGCATCTACACAAGCACCCCTCTCAACAAAGCCAAATTTGATACACAGTCTCATCAGTCCAATTATTAGAATAGTATCATGGCTAAACGATAATCAGTCCCTCTGCTCATCCAAAGATATTGGAGATTTATTGACAGAGTTTGTAGCAGAGGCAAGGCTAATCTTAATTGTTTGGTGCTAATATCACCTTATAACCCCTCAGATGAACTTTTTCGAGCTTGACAACTGGGGACCTATCTGATTAGAAGACAATCTTCTCGATGGCCTTGAAATCAATATGTTTCTTTTTCATAATGTAGTAGATATGACTCGCTGTTATTATAATCTCATGATATATTTTATCATATTCTCCTTTTTATCTCTCGTCTGTTGCTTCTGTTGTTTCTTAACATTTCTATAGTGGTTTCTTATATCATTATATCAATTAACTAATAAATCAGACTAAAAGAGGCCACTGCTCTTTTATTAACATTTTTCTCTTGATTGCCATGAATGGCTGTGAAAAGAAATACAGTCTCCAAAACAATCTTATCCTTTATTCAGAGACACTATTTCATCTTGACCTTTCAGGTATTAGTCAAATCACTGCATCCACTGATTACTTGATTGGCCCTTAATAGTTCAGCTCACTTCAGATACTTAAGAAGATAATATAACCAATCTTCTCACTCCAGGCAACCAAATGTTCCTGATTGTTAAGGCGAATAGGTCGACTATTGTGGCCGAGTAAGAATCCATTGCACAGCTGTTAGCCCAGTTGTTGGTGTTGGAATTGACAGAAGAGAAGTAATGCCTGATATTCAAATATATCCGACATGTCAGCGAGATCTTTAGACACACAGATGTCATAACTGAAGGCCAAACTTGGCAGTTCTTTAGCAATACAGCAACTTTTGATGATAACGAAGAATAAAAACCTGAGTTTCACACTTGCACTCTTTCTGCCAGCTGCATCTATGATGATATTACTAAATGCAAATATGATGATGAGACAGTTTTGGTAACACCTAGTCTCTAATAGCTTAAGCGACTTTAGGAGTTCTTACGCATATGATAAAGGGATGTTTGACGACCGAAGACAAGTCTGCTCCTTGGTGGTTTAAACAACTAGTGGAAGATAAAACATTTGAAGATCCGGCATTTGTTGAAAAGCATGCTTATGTCAAAAACTCTGTTACACAAGATGGTTAAGGAATTTGCAAGGCTTTATATAAGATTTGATCAATTTGAAGTTAAATGAGTTTAGACGGAGATTACAGAGTCTGTTCAGTTTATCTGAAGTAAAAGGTTTTTCTTATTTCATAGCTGATATTAATGGTATTTGTATTCTTTTGTAAGTTTACTCAGTTTATCTGAAACAAAAGGGTTTTTTTGTTTCATAGATGGTATTAATGATGTTTGTATTCTTTTTGCAAGCTTGCTCAGTTTATCTGAAGTAAAAGGTTTTTTGTAGATGATAATAATGGTGTTTGATTGCAAAAGTGTTTGCTGTGAGATAAATCGAAAGTCCTATACCAAAATTTTATATTAATGTGGTACGGTCCGTGAACTTGACGGTGTGGCCGGAAAGTATCTTAGGTGGTCAGAAAAGTCGCAATCTCGACATTCAGCCCACAATCAGGCCATACGATCTGGCAGGTCGGCCGAAGAAATTACGAACCTGGCAAATCAAATTCCGTCGTCCGCCATTGGCCAGCGGCCCACGCCAGCGGTGGGCGAAATTGACTTTTCCGTCGAGGCCGTCCAGGTTCTGTGTCTGCATCGTCTCCCCTCGTGACACCGGCACCAAGCCGACTGAAAGACAGTCGAAAGGCATCGAGCAAGCTTATCGGCTCATTGCCCGGCCAATGTCTTTGATTGTCTAATAGGTCGCGGTCCATTTGTTGTCCGATTCTTGCGTATCTGGGATATCGAGTCTCCACAAATCAAGATGCCCCCCGCAAACGCCCCGAATCGGATTCGATACGTGCTCCCCGTCTCACAGGCACAGCCAGGACACCGCCTCGGCATCAACTCCCTCGCAATCGACCCGACAACCCGCTCAGCCAACAACGATAGCGGGAATGGTGGCCGGGGTATCTTGTACTCAGCCGGGCGCGACGGCATGGTCAGCGCATGGGACTTGAATTTACAGTTGAGGAAGCGGGAGAGCGAGGAGCCGAATGGGCGTGTTCATGGCGAAATTATCGATGACGATGGCGACAGGACGACTTTGTTGGTCGATGGGAAGAAGGATCGCGCTCGCGGGTGGGATGTGAATGGTACTGCAAGGGTAGCTCGATTGAGAGAGGTTTGTCTAATTGAAGATTCCGCCCACGGCGTTTCGAGCTCAGGTCCAAGCGCACACGCATTGGGTCAATGATATTCTTCTTGCACACCAGTCGCAGTCAGGTTTATTCCCTAGGGGGGATTGTTCTGATTACAGTGATATCATGTTCATCCGATATGACCGTCAAATTATGGCGACCGCATTCCGCGGACCAAGGAATCCCTGCTACCCTAGGCAACCACGCCGACTACGTTAAATGCCTCGCCTCCCCAGGAGACACGTCAGAATGGGTTGCCTCGGGCGGTCTCGACCGCAAAATAATCCTCTGGGACATAAACGGTAAAGGCGAAATCCAACGAATCGCCGTCGGCGACGACAGTCAGGGCCCCAAGGGCAGCGTTTACGCCCTCGGCACCGGAGGCGGTATTCTCGCATCCGGGGGACCCGAAAAGGTCGTGCGAATATGGGACCCCAAGTCTGGTAAACGGATTACCAAGTTTGTGGGGCATACGGATAATGTTCGATCGATTCTGTTGTCGGATGATGGACGGACAATGTTGACTGCTTCATCGGATACGACGATTAAGTTGTGGTCTTTGGCAACGAGGCGGTGTCTTCATACATTTACGATGCATGCGGATTCTGTGTGGGCGCTATATTCCCTACATCCGCGATTAGAAGTTTTTCATGCAGGAGATCGAGGCGGGTTAGTCACGAAAACGGATATTCGGGGGGTATGTGATATCGATGACGCAGAATGTGTGGCCGTTTACAAAGAACACCACGGCGTAACAAAGATTGTCGGTGTTGGAAATAGGTTATGGTCAGCGACTTCTTCGTCAAGTATAAACAGATGGCTCGACACACCAGATTGGGATCCCGTTCCTCTCTCGGGCGGAACAATCCGCCATCGTTCGTCTTCCGCCTCCCGCCATCGTCCTACAGGCGCATCGAGCCCACCTCACCCTATCATCCCCGCCCAAGCCTTCCTCCGCCTAACATCTGTCCACGATACAATCCTCCAAATGGGCCCCATCTCCTATAAAGATCAAGACGTGGCATCCGTGTTCACCGCCGCCCCACCCTCTCCCCAACAACACGTCCGTCATTTGCCCGAGGAACCACATCATATCGTCCCCGTTCGCGAAGACCCGGACGCCACGATTGCCGGCCAACACGGACTAATAAAACACATTCTCCTTAACGATCGACGTCGAGTGTTGACGCTGGATACTTCTCATACGGTTGCTCTCTGGGATATCATTGAGTGCAAACACTTGCAGTCCTACGGGACAACAGACATTTACGAAGTGGAAAAACAAGTCAATTCGAACGAAAATATACCTAATTGGTGTACCGTCGACACTCGGATTGGAAGTATCACCGTCATGCTCGATGAACGAAGTGCATTTGACGCAGAAATCTACCGCGATGAGATGGGCTACAAAGACGAGACTGACCAGCGGATCAATATCGGTAAATGGGTCCTACGGTATCTTTTTGCAAACCTGATTGAGGCGGAGTTAGCAAAAGATCGAGAGTTAATGAGAACGTTACAATATGAGGCGGACGAGCGGAGGAAGAAGGAAGAGGAAGACTCTCTGTGGGATCCTCTACATATTAATATTCCGCCGCCAGCGCGTTTGGCGGCGACTTTGACGACGAGGGTATTGGTGGCGCCTGATATGAGTCCTGCGATCGGTCTTGAGACTCCAGCTCCGACGTTCGACTTCTCTCCCGGACGAACCACAATTCTCTCTGAAAGTGAATATCCTGGGTATGCTTCACTTAACCACCAGCAAGCAAGCAAATACTAATAACAAGCTATAATAGAGACTACTTTTTGAGTCCCCTGGCTGCGAACGGTGAAGAAGGTGCTGCCGTGCCGGCCACGACACCGTATCCACAACAAGAACTCCCTGGTTCAGTAGAACACACCAAAGAATCCACCTTCATGGGCCGCTTAAAATCATTTGGCGCCAAAAAACTCGTGTCTCCCAAACCCGATAAACCGGATGACCTAACCTCCCCACCAGCGAACGGCGCCGAAAAAGAAGATGAAAAAGCTGATGATGAACAAGGTGCAAACGGCACGACCAACGGGGCTGCCTCTACGGTAAAAGAAAAACCATACATGTTCTCCGACGTCCTTTCCGCCATCCGTAAAACTTATGAAACCGCCCTCAATTCACCAAGAGAACCCACGTCATCCGACCAAGCGAGTCTAAATTCTATCTCTAAAATCCCCGTGTTGGAAGATGGAAAGTTACGGAGCGCAATGAATCCAAGTGGGAGTGATGATACGCCTGTGATCCGTCCCTCCCCGGAGACAATTATAATTATTGCGGAACCGAGGTTCAGTGTTGATGGGAGTATGGATTTGTATCGGGGGACAGTGGGCAGTATCGGTAAGGATATTGATATTTTGGAGAGTATTGCGCCTGGCTGGCTGGGTGAACTGTTACTTCTTGATAAACTGCCGAAGAAGGAGATTGTCAAGATTAATTTTTCGTTGAAACCTCATTCGACGTCGGCCTTGCCGGATGTACTCGTTGGGTATGTCCTCGTCGTGGTTGATTTGGACTGATGGGAAGGAACTCGAGATTAAATGCGAATCGTATGTTGAGGGCACGGAAGGTTGTTGCATATGTTGCAGAACGGATTGAATCAGATCTAATTCCTAAAGATAGAAAGGATCAGCCGGATACCTGGCTTGAACTTCTCTGTCAGGAAAAGGTAACCTTCGTGGCTGCAAGTAATGTCTAACGTTTGAAGGTCGTCCCTCCGAAATGGACGTTACAGACCATAAGGACGCAGATGTGGAGACAAGGAGGAGATATTCTGTTCACATATCGCTTAAAATCCGAGGCAGCAATCCATACTTGAGTTAGGTAATTTAATCCTACGATATTTTGGTAGTTGAGGCCCTATTTATGACCCTCCACGCAATGCATCTCTGACAATATCATCCTTTTCATCTCCCAGAACCCAATATCGTACATCCATCCGTACCTTATCTTGAATGTCCTCTTGCGAACCCTTCAACGTCCGCATCCACGATAGTAACTCTGCCTCGCGCTTTTCCCGCGACATTTTTGTGCGGGCGCACCAATCCCGCCATAAATCTTCTTTTTGCTTTTCAGTGCCCCAGTGCTTGAATTCAGTGGCTTTGCGGTTCTTTTTGCGGAATTCAAACCAGTATTCCTTGGTATCTGCCTTGTCGGTCAAGAAGCGCAAAAATGCCTCCTTAGGCTACACCGTTAGCAATTGGACAAGATAACATTTTTTTTTGAAATTCGGGGAACAGTAAGGGACGGTAAAGTACATCTTCTTTCTTTCGCTGGGCCTTTTCTTCTTTCATTACTGCTATTCGGGCTCGCGTCCATTCCTCGAAAACTTCCATTCGTTGCTTTGTATTTTTGAGCATTGAATACCGTGGATCATGAACGATTTTAGGCATCTCGGTTTCCCAAGTATTAAACGGATTCACATCCTTCTCCTCCAAGAGGGAAATAAACACCTGTCGTTTCGTAGCAGGGTCGAGTTCCTCCTCTTCCTCCATCATCATAACTTCCTGGGCTCCACCATATTCCTCTTGCATCTGCGCTATTTGCCAGGCAATATCGTCCTCGGTGAGCTCTAGTCCCTTTTCCTGCTGCTCTGGCTCATCGGGAAGGTCGTCTTCGGGGTATTCATCCTCGTCTTCTTCTTCTTCTGATTCGGAAGGTGCTGCGTTGGCGCGGGCCGCTTCGAGTTGGACTTGTTCGACGATAGGGCGAATGCTCTGCGGGACATTCCAGTATGACTCGCCCGTCTCGGGGTTATGGTAGAATGTCCGCCGCCATTTTGTCGTTACCTGGACCCAGGGTTCTGCTCCAGGGATATTACCTCTATAACAACTCGTTAGCCACGTTCAATCATGGAATATGGGAACTTTTTCCGTGGTCGATCTTCGAGTTTTTTCCACATTTCCTCTGTTATTCTCGGGATTGCGGAGGGCTCTTGCTGCTGGGGACGCGCAACAGCTATTTCTGCGGACCATTCTGAAAGAGGGACTGCACTGTCCTGCTTTCGTATGTTGAGCGCCGTGTTTGGGATTGCTAGTGGCTGCTGGGGTGTGACAGCTGGCGGAGTTTGTTGTTGCGTCGGTTTGGCAGGTTCTGGCGGAGGCTCGAGGGCTGGTCGTTTGTATGTCGACTTTTTGAGGGCTGCATTGTAGTAGTACTTGTGCCCTGTTGGTGCAGTGTGTTCCGTCCATCCAGGCGGCAGAACCCCCGCCATCTCCGGCCTCGTCTCCGTTCCTTGTCCGTATAAATGGGGGGCTGTCGATCACGAATTTTCGCCCCAGATCCTCATCTGCGACAATCCAGCATGGAGCAATATCGTCCGCCGTAGCATAATGGCGAAATGGCTCAGATACTCGCGTTCGACAACCCAGCCGTGGGGGAGACGGCCCCGGCGGGGTTTGAGCTCTCACGTTGGACGCAATGGAGGGCCGACCGTGATGGGGCAGTCTATCGTTACTCCCTCCTGGTCCAAGACTGCCGTCAACACTCCTGCAAATCCGGACCCAGACACTAGTTTTGCCTCAAAGACTTATATTTGCTTTATGTCATAGAGGGTTACAGGGTCTCTTGATCCGGTTTACAATATGCCATCTTCATCCTCGTATATGAAACCCCCGCCTTCGTCACTGTCGTCTTCAATATTGGCCGCTATATTTCCGTTTTCGTAACTTCCTCTGTGAGAACCGGATTCCTCCCTTGTAAAACCTCCACCACAATCATCGTCCATCTCTGTTGCACGTGATTCATCCTCTCCCTCTTGGTAGTTTTGTCCATTTATAACCCCACCATCTGAGATGCCCAATCTCGAACTGTCAACTACCTCCTCAAAAATAGCCCTGTTGTTCCTTGGATGTGTATATTCTTCAACATTGGCAGTTTGATCCACGGCCATCCGACTCGTCATGCCAATACTTGACCTTTGAAGATCAGCCAAAAAAATTCCTCCCCCATCATCACCCTCAACATCCTCAATATCATCGTCACTCACTGTCTCCTCGACCCTCCCATGTCTCTCCTCCAACCTCTTCCTAATCTGCAACCCCACTATAAACCGTCTCCATCGCTCCAAAGCTTTCTCCGCCCTTCTCCGCTCCTCCTCATGGACAACCCGTTCCATCATCCCCTCCCAGACCACCAACAGTCCCTCAACATTCTCCTCCGCCACAATAATCCCATTAACCCTGGCACTCGCCCGTCGTTTAACGAAATCGAATCCAGTGACGGCATCCGCGTAATCTACCCCGGCGAACTGTGCGGCCAGCGCTATGGATGGACGGATAATGTGGACGGCGCCATGGGGGACCATGGAAGGGACGTATATGTCTATGTTTCCGTACTTGTTTTTGGGGATGAGGCCATTTTGGACGGGGGGTGGGATGAAGGGCTCTGTTTGTGGTTCAGAGTAAAGGCAAGTGCCGATATCTTCTTCGGTGTCGTTGTCATCTGACAACAAAATTTCTTTACGGTTGTTACTGCGCTTTGTTCGTTTAAGGGGTTGTTCTCCTTCCTGAAACCATTAGACAACGGAAGATGAAGAATACCTTGATGATTCTCCCGCGACGATACCAGTCCCGAGCGCTGTAACAGCCGATTACGTCCTTTCGTTTATACACATATTCCGTCTTAACGTTCATCCCCTTCCCTGAAGTGAACCCACTGACATGTACGGCCCCAGGTGCCAACACTTCGTTTTTCTTGAGATGTCGTTCAAGTACGTACAATGGATGGCCCTTGAAATCATCCCGTTTCTTCGGAATAGGTTCCCTCAACACATGATTCGCCAAATCCACGTCTTCCAACTGATCGCGATCCTACGCCATCAAAAAACAAAACTCAAGCCCGGCGGTACTAAAGGTTCCATTCGATCGAGATAGTTGATAACTCGAGTCCACCATCCTTCCCCGCCCTGTGATTCAACACGACATTTCCACGTCTTGGCATAAAAAGCCTTGGCATACCGTTTCGTAACATCCCTCGCAAATCCCGCAGAATCAAACGCTACAACGTACGAAAGTATATTATCGCCCATAGCACTGGATTCCCGGGGTGCAGCTGACCCCGGCGGTTCAATCTTTGATGGTTGATTGACTGTTCGTCCAACAAGTGGGTCGATGGCAATCCACCTTTGCGAGGCGATATCCCATGCCTCGGTCCAGAAGAAAGGGTGTTTGGGGGAATACGTTTGCATTGAAGCAATGTGTTCGGCGGGCGTGCTATAGACGTGCACGACTCGCGTTGAACTTGGAAAACGTGGGGTGCGAGTGGATGTTCGAGATGGCCGCGGTGGGGGGTCCTCGGTGCAGGATATGCTGATTTGACTTTTTTCTCGGGACATTTCGGGACTTGCCTCAGCTTCTTGTGTTTCTTCGGAGCCTATGCTGGGGTGAAACGATTGTCGGGGGCCCTCGCTGAGGAAAGTGAATTGTAAT